>ERZ778515.1983-NODE-1983-length-12948-cov-5.142403_pt1 | contig 12948 bp, 10 predicted proteins | sample MGYA00510343_ERZ778515 | MGnify/ENA primary metagenome ERZ778515 (study PRJEB29527, sample SAMN07138965) | mouse gut metagenome | material: feces | host: mouse | place: China:Nanjing | collected 2016-01-25 ...
AATTCATCCAAAAAATTTCATTTTGGGTCTTGACTTTTAATAGTTAGTCTCCATTTTGAAGCAGACGCCTTACCGCTTCCCTAAAACCATCCAAATCCTTTGTCTTCATGCTGACTACCATATATCCGTCTTCCTCTGCATATGCCGCTATGCAGGTATCGCCTTCCTGCACAAATTTTACTTGTGTACCTTCCAGCTCCTCCGTCCATGCATCCTCCTTCAAAAATCCCATCGGCAAAACTGTTTTCTTCTGCAGCAGCATGACCTCCTCCGACTTTTCTGTCTCCCCTGCACTCTTTGGCATCTCCTCAGTGCTTCCCAGATAAGGCTGCACCGATTCCTGCCCCTTTTTCTCCGATATCCTGTTCCACATAGGGAAACAAAAAACAAGCAACAAAACGGCGGCTGCCACAGCCGCAGGCAGATATACGCTTCTATATCTCTTATGGCGTTTCTGTTTCTTTTCTTCCGCCGCCGCTCTTTCTTTCGTAAGCGTTATCAACTCCGCAGGCGCATGTATGTCCGCTAATTCTTTTTTATAAGATTCACCCATATTCCAAACGACATCCGGCTCTGTTTGTTGTTTCATGGCAGTTCTCCTTTCAGCCTTATTTTTAGTATACTCCGAGCTCTGTACAGACGGGAGTTCACCGTCGCCTCTTTTTCTCCCAAAATCCTTCCTATCTGTGCAATGCTCATCTCCTCATAGTAAAACAAGTACACTACGCTGCCGTACTTTTCCGGCAGCTCTTTCACCGCCTGTAAAACTGAAGAATCGGCATTTTCCACCGCTTCATAAAAGTGTTCTGCTTTTTTGTCCGGACCCTCTTTTGCCGTCTCTTCCAAAGAAACCTTTTTCTTCCAAAAGCTTGCCTGATACTTTTTCGCGCAATTAATCGTCACCCTGATAAGCCATGCCTTTACATGTTCTTCACCGGAAATTCTGTCACGGCAGCGAACCAGACGCAGAAATACTTCCTGAAAAATATCCTGCGCTTCCTCCCTGCTTCCCGTCTGGTTTATCGCTATCCGGTAAACCATATCCGCATATTTATCTATAATCTCTTCCGTCTTAAGCTCCAGTGCACCCATGTCTTTTCTCCGATAGTCCGCCTTTATTTCCACATATCTTCACGCATATTTGATGTTTACAGCCGTCAAATACCTTTTACGGACATTGTACCATATGCTTCGGAATCTTTCCAACTCCATTCGTCACGGGTATATTCTGCCGTTTGCAAGGATGTTCTCTGCTACCGCCATCGTTTCCTCGAATTTGTCAGTGTTTGCCGTCACAAAAACCACGGAAAAGTAATTTTCATCTGTAATCAGGAACATCACAGCTTCTATTTCACCTTCTTCGTTCTTTGCCCTGAAAGTGAATTTCATCGCCTCTCCCATACAAGTGCTGCCGTAGGGCTCTATTTTCATATCTTCCATCTCGTATGACGCACTTGCTGCAAAACCGGCAGTATAAGCATCAATCGCTCCCTGACTCGACAGTATTTCCGTAATATCTATCTTGTCAGCTCCCATATACTCATGAGATATACTGACTGCACAGCCTGCATCCGCCACAGAGCCGCCCGGTGCAAAAGTTTCTGTTTCATAGCCGTAGCTGTAATCCTCCGCCCAGCCCTTCGGCAGTTCGAACAAGAGATAGCCTGTTGTTTCCCTTATAGTATCGGGAACGCCTGCCGCCATAAAATTCTCCAGCTTTTTCTGCGCCTCTTTCGCATCCCATGCAATGTCAAATCCATAAAAAGCTTCCAGCTCTGCAAGCATCTCCTCCATACCATCCCTTACATCCACAAGGTTGATTTCCACTTCCACAAGCACCATCTCACCTGCTATCTGTGTCAGATAATACGTACAGTATACCGGCATAAAAGAATCCGTCCACTTGTCATAATAACAGTACTTTGCCACGCCTTTTACGCCGCTTTCCGTTGTTGCAATCTCTGACAGCTCCAGATCATATACGGCAATGTTAAAAAACACATCATATTCCGCTTCTATATAGTACTGTAAAGCCTCTTTCAGCGTACCGGCATCGTCATCCCCCAATAAATAGGGCGAAAGCGCCACTTTCAAATCCATGCCTCTGCTGTCGGCATAACCAATGTTTTGGTTTACGCTGGTATATTCACCGGAAGGGAGAAATATCTTCAGTTTTTTTTCCTGTGTCTGTTCCCCGTATTCATCCGGCTTCAGAATCAGGGTTTCACACTGCAGATAGGCAAAACCATCATACGCTTCATCAAAATCGTCCCCCAGCTTAACGTCTGAAACAGGTTGTTTTTCTTCTTTTTCTTCTTTTTCTTCTCCTTCTTCGGCTGTCCGGCCATTGCCGCCTTCCCGCTTGCCGTCACTTTTCGTTTCCTCTTTTTCCTGTTCATCTGCCGTCTCAGACTGTTTGGGCACATCATGAGCCTGAGGCTCCTTTCCACAGGCACCGGCAAAAAGCACTGCCATGAAAACGAAAAGCAATAAAACAAATTTATTTTTCAAGTCCTCTCCTTTCTCCCGCTCAAACGGCTTTTATATCTTATATAAGGAATACCCCCAAGCGGCAGAAAAAGTTGCAGAATTTTTCCTGTTTTGTAAGATATTTTAAAAAAGCACATACCGCGCACCGGCTCTTTCGCCAAATACGCAGTATGTGCTCTATTTTGTCAGGATAAACTTTATACCGTAAGGCTATTTTACGACTCTTACGCGGAATACACCGTCTATTGCGCTCAGCTTTTCCACGATGTCGGCTGTCGCCGGGCTCTCTACATCCAGCATAGTATAGGCAACCTCGCCTCTGGACTTATTCATCATATCGCTGATATTGATACCGATTTCGCCAAAGCAGCCTGTAAACTTGGTAATCATGTTGGCAATATTTTTGTGGAAAATGGCGATTCTGCCGGCATTGGTGCAGACGCCCATATCGCAGTTCGGATAGTTTACACTATTTTTGATAGTGCCGTTTTCCAGATACTCCATCATTTCCTTTACTGCCATAGCTGCACAGTTGTCCTCAGATTCTTCCGTCGAAGCGCCAAGATGCGGAATCACGATACAGCCCCTTTTGCCTGCTGTCACCGGATTCGGAAAATCTGTTACATACTTGCGCACTTTTCCGGTCTCCAAAGCTTCCAGAACATCTTTTTCATTGACAAGCAAATCTCTTGCAAAATTTAAGATAACCACGTCATCCTTCATCATGTCGATTGCCGCCTTGTCAATCATACCTTTTGTGGAATCTAAAAGCGGCACATGGATGGTAATATAGTCACAAGACTTGTAAATATCCTCCACATTGATTACATGCTTGACATCCCTGCTCAAATTCCATGCGGCATCTACGGACAAATACGGGTCATAACCATACACTTCCATACCAAAATGCCTTGCAGCATTGGCAACTTTGACGCCGATTGCGCCAAGCCCGATAATACCCAGCTTTTTGCCGTTAAGCTCCGTGCCTGCAAAGTTCTTTTTTTCTTTCTCCGCGGTTTTGGCAATATTTTCATCGGAAGCATTTTCCTTCACCCACTCGATACCGCCTGTCACATCTCTTGCCGCAAGCAGCATGCCGGCTATCACCAGTTCCTTCACGCCGTTAGCATTTGCGCCGGGCGTATTAAACACCACGATACCCTTTTCCGCGCAGCGCTCCAACGGTATATTGTTGACGCCTGCTCCGGCTCTTGCCACCGCCAGGAGGCTGTCGGGAAGCTCCACCTCATGCATGGACGCGCTTCTAACCAGCACCCCCTGCGCTTCTGCCATATTGTCGGTTTTCTGATACTCCTCCGTAAATTTTGATAATCCAACCTGTGAAATCGGATTCATGCAATAATATTGAAACATTTGATGCCCCTTTCCTGCTGCCGCAGATTTTTCTTACGCTTCCGTATGATTTTGTTCAAATTCCTTCATAAATGCAACCAGCTTCTCAACGCCCTCTATCGGCATTGCATTGTAGATGCTGGCGCGCATGCCGCCCACACTTCTATGACCTTTCAGGTTCACCAAACCTGCTGCTGCCGCTTCCTTTACAAACTCTGCATCCAGCTCTTCGCTTCCCGTCACAAAAGGCACATTCATGAGAGAACGGTCTTCCTTCCTGACGGTTCCCTTGAAAAGACTGCTCTCGTCCAGATAATCATAGAGAATTTTCGCCTTCTTTTCATTGTATTCCTTCATCGCTTCAAGTCCGCCCTGCTTTTTCAGCCACTTGAACACCTTGCCGCAGATATAGATGCCGTATGCCGGCGGCGTATTGTATAAGGACTCGTTATCCGCATGAATTTTATACCGGAACATGGTAGGCGTACCGGCAAGTACGTCCTCCGTAATCAAATCCTCTCTGATAATCACAATCACCACGCCTGCAGGTCCGATATTCTTCTGCACGCCTCCATAAATAAGACCGTATTTGCTCACGTCCACCGGCTCTGACAAAAAGCAGGAAGAAACATCCGCTACCAAAGTCTTGCCCTTTGTATTGGGAAGCGTCTTAAACTTGGTGCCGTAAATCGTATTGTTTTCACAAATATAAACATAATCCGCATCTTCACTAATGGGAAGGTCCGAGCAGTCAGGTATGTAGGAAAACGTCTTATCCTCGCTGCTTGCAATCTTATTTGCCTTGCCGTAAATTGCCGCCTCCTGATACGCCTTTTTTGCCCACTGACCGGTTACTATATAGTCAGCAACCTTATTTTTCATCAGATTCATGGGAATCATGGCAAACTGAGAACTTGCGCCGCCCTGTAAAAAGAGCACCTTATAGTTGTCGGGAATCTGCATAAGCTCCCGCAAATCAGCTTCTGCTTCTTTGATAATCTTATCGTAGACCTTAGAGCGGTGGCTCATCTCCATAACGGACATGCCGCTTCCCTGATAGTCAAGCATTTCCGCTGCCGCTTCCTGCAATACCTCTTCAGGCAGCACCGCCGGACCTGCTGAAAAATTATAAACTCGCACGTTTATACCTCCTCATAATCGTATGCGCCCATTTTCTACATGCTTCGGGCATTTCTATTTATTTTAAACTCTGATTTCGCTTTAGTCAACTGCATTGTTAAATTTTTTTCAACCATGTACTAAAGTACTATATTTCAATATTACAGCACGCTATCAATAAAACATGACAACCGGCACTCCGATTTCCAGCATATCGAACAGCGTCGCCATCACAGAAGGCGGCACATTGATGCAGCCGTGAGAACCGTTCGTCTTATAAATTTCTCCGCCAAAACTCCCTCTCCAGGAAGCATCGTGAATCCCGATGCCGCGGTTAACCGGCGCCCAATATTTTACAAAGGATTCATAATCCGGCCCTCTTAAAATGCGGTCTCTCTGCATGGCATAAACATAGTTGACGCCGGAAGGCGTTTTATGCCCGCCCCTCACATTTCCGGTGACAACGTCTGTTTCCAGAAGAAGCTCTCCCTCCTCATAATAATAAAGCTTCTGCTCCGTCATATCGACCTCCACATAGGTATCGCCGATATCGTCCCTGCCCCGTATGCGCGCTTCCTCTTCATACGCCGGAATATGCACCTCGTCCGCATGTTCCATAAGCGCCTGCGTTAAATACGCAATTTCCGCATCTCTGTCAATTTTATTGCCATAGGTACCGCCTTCCACCGTTATGATATCCCCTCTGGTGGACTGGAAAGATCTCGCGCTCCCCAAAGTATCATATTCCTGACAAAGCGAATCTATGAAAGAAGCCACCGCTTCTTCGTCTATCACGAGCCTTCCGGTCTCATCTAACAGAAATCCGCCCGCCTCATCCAAAGCAATAAATTCACTGACAATCTCCGGCGTCAGGGATATTGTTGCGTCCCCCATATCATACTGGATACGGCAGCTTTGAAATGCCTCCACCTGTTCCCACAAGGAAAGCGTCTTATACATCTCTTCCGTATAGGGCAAATCTTCGTAACAGCCCGATATATCCGCAAAAGTCTTTCCTTCTAAAAGCGCGGCTGCCACCGTGTCATAAACCAAATCAAAGTTCAAAACATGCTCTCTGCCGTTAAAAAGCACATAGCCCGCCGTCTTTCGGATTTCCACAATTTCACCCGCCGGTTCTTTTGCCGGTGCAAGCTTATCTGCAAGCGCATTTTTAAGCAGCTCCTCCTCAAAAGACACCTGCGGCGCAAGTGAAGTCTGTCCGCTTCCAAAAAGCGCGGTAATCCAAAGGAAAGGATTCTGCCCGCCCTTCAGTTTTCTTAATTGACCGGTATAGTCTATGTTGACCGCAAGGTCTGCATAAGAAATTTCAAACTGTACTTCTTCACCGTCCTGCACCCATATACTGTTGTGCGGATATATACTCTTTAATTCTTCGTTTACCTCTTCTGTCGTTTTCCCCGTACAGTATATACCGTTAATAAAGGTTCCCGGGGCAAACCGCCCCCGATAACAGAACCCAATCCCGATATACAAGACAATCCCCAGACAAATCCCTGCCAGTACGAAAAAACGCACAATGGTCTTTATCTTTTTCCTCATAAGTCCTTATACCGCTTTTGCTTTTTGCCTTCTTAAGCCTTCTGTAAATCGTCCTCGTCAAATGCTTCACTAATAGGCGCTCCTGCCGGCACCATAGGAAACACCTTGTCATCCTCGGGAATCACACATTCAATCACTACCGGAGCCTGCATTGTAATTGCTTTTTCCAGCGCTGGCGCAAATTCCTCTTTCTTTGTTACCCGCATCGCCGTACAGCCAAGTCCCTCCGATACCTTGCAGAAATCCACCTTATCATTTAAGACAGTCTGTGAATACCGGTGGTCGTAAAACAATGTCTGCCACTGACGAACCATACCTAGCACATGGTTATTGATAATAACCTGTATAATCGGGATGTTGTACCGGCTTGCCGTCGCAAGCTCGTTCATATTCATGCGGAAGCAGCCGTCCCCCGCAATGTTGATGCAGATTTTATCCGGCTGTCCTACCTTAGCACCGATACATGCGCCAAGCCCGTAGCCCATGGTGCCGAGCCCGCCGGAAGAAAGGAAGGTACGCGGCTTCGTATACTTGTAATACTGCGCTGCCCACATCTGATGCTGTCCGACATCCGTGCTGATAACCGCCTCCCCCTTTGTCACCCTGTCAATTTCCTCAATGACAAACGGACAAGAGAGCTGTTCCGTATTGTATTTCAACGGATACTTTTCCTGCAATTTTGCAATATGCGCCATCCACTCCGTATGCTCTTTCTTTGCAAGCCTTACGTTCAGCTCTTGCAGTACACTTTTTAAGTCGCCCGTCACGCTGGCATATGCCGGAATATTTTTGCCAATCTCTGCTGCATCAATATCGATGTGAAGCACCTTTGCATTCCCCGCAAAGGTTTTGGGATTGCCGATAACGCGGTCAGAAAACCGTGCGCCAAGCGCAATCAGCAAATCACATTCGCTGACGCCAAAATTGGAAGTTTTGGTTCCGTGCATTCCAATCATGCCCGTATACCGGCTGCTATGCCCGTCAAAAGCGCCCTTTCCCATCAAAGTGTCACAGACCGGTGCGTCTATCTTTTCCGCAAACTCCGCCACTTCTTCTGCCGCCTCTGAAATGATGGCGCCGCCGCCCAGATAAATAAAGGGTTTCTCGGCTTTTTCAATCAAGGAAACAGCTTCCTCCAAATCGCTTTCCGTATACCGTTTCACCTTTTGAGCCTCTTTTGGGGAAACCGGCGTATACTCGCAGGTATTGGCGGTCACATCCTTTGTAATATCTACCAGTACCGGACCGGGACGCCCGCTCTTTGCTATCTGAAACGCCTTTCTGATGGTATCTGCCAGAATATTGACGTCTTTTACAATATATCCATGCTTGGTAATCGGCATAGTCACACCGGCAATATCCACCTCCTGAAAGGTATCCTTGCCGAGAAGCGGCAGATTGACATTTGCCGTAATTGCCACCATGGGAACCGAATCCATATAAGCCGTCGCAATCCCTGTCACCAGATTGGTTGCCCCCGGACCGCTGGTCGCCATACAGACTCCCACCTTCCCCGTCGCCCTTGCATATCCGTCCGCCGCATGGGAAGCGCCCTGTTCATGGGAAGTCAGCACATGACGGATTTCACTGCTGTGTTTATAAAGTGCGTCATAAATATTTAAAATCGTACCGCCCGGGTATCCGAATACAGTGTCCACACCCTGTTCTTTCAGACATTCGATTACAATTTCCGCGCCTGTCAGCCGCATGATTTTATCCTCCTTGTTTCCTCTTATATGCCGATACTTACACCGGAGCGGCATCCAAAATGCCGCTCTGCATCTGCCTCACTTTTTACCGGGTATCTCCAGTATCGCGCCACGGTTTCCACTGGTAACCAGCTCACGGTAGCGTGCCAGATAACCGGTGGTAATCTTCGGCTCTCTTGGCTGCCATGCGGCGCGCCTTCTTTCCAGTTCTTCATCGGAAATTTTTATATTCAGCGTGTTTTCCGGAATATTGATGCTGATGATATCCCCCTCATTGACAAGGGCAATCGGACCACCCACCGCCGCTTCCGGCGAAACATGCCCGATGGACGCGCCTCTGGAAGCGCCGGAAAAACGTCCGTCCGTAATCAGCGCCACACTGGAGCCAAGTCCCATGCCTGCAATGGCAGAGGTGGGATTCAGCATTTCCCTCATACCGGGACCCCCTTTAGGTCCCTCATAGCGGATAACCACAACGTCACCTGCCACAATCCTGCCGCCTTTAATCGCGTCAATGGCATCTTCCTCACAATCAAATACCCTCGCCGGTCCCTCATGCACCATCATTTCAGGCACAACGGCAGAACGCTTTACCACGCCGGAGTCCGGTGCCAAATTTCCCTTGAGTACTGCGATGCCGCCCGTCGCCGAATACGGATTCTCCACCGGTCTGATAACGGTTTCGTCCCTGTTTAAGGCAGGCGCAATATTTTCGCCCACGGTTTTGCCGGTGACGGTAATCAAATCCAGCTTTAAAAGATTTAACTTGGTAAGCTCCTTCATCACGGCATACACGCCGCCCGCCTCGTTCAAATCCTCCATATAGGTAGGACCTGCCGGTGCAAGATGGCAGAGATTCGGCGTTTTTGCGGATAGCTCATTTGCAATATCCAGATTTAAGTCAACCCCCGCTTCATGAGCGATTGCCGGCAAATGCAGCATGGTATTGGTGGAACAGCCCAGAGCCATATCCACAGTAAGGGCATTCATAAAGGCGTCCTTCGTCATAATATCGCGGGGTTTGATATCCTTCTCCACCAACTCCATAATCTTCATGCCTGCCTGCTTCGCAAGGCGGATTCTCTCAGAGTAAACGGCAGGAATCGTACCGTTGCCGCGAAGTCCCATGCCGATTGCCTCAGTCAGACAGTTCATGGAATTTGCCGTATACATACCGGAACAGGAGCCGCAGGTAGGACACACCTTCTCTTCATATTCACAGAGCTCTTCCATCGTCATGGTGCCTGCCGCCACGCTTCCCACCGCTTCAAACATAGCCGAAAGGCTCTTCTTTTCACCCTTTACCCTGCCGGCAAGCATGGGGCCGCCCGACACGAAAATGGTAGGAATATTAAGTCTCGCTGCCGCCATCAAAAGTCCCGGCACATTTTTATCGCAGTTTGGGATGCATACCAGTCCGTCAAAGCCATGCGCAACAGCCATGCACTCCGTGCTGTCCGCAATCAAATCCCTTGTCACAAGAGAATACTTCATGCCGATATGCCCCATGGCAATCCCATCACAAACTGCAATCGCCGGAAACATAACCGGTGTACCGCCCGCCATTGCCACGCCCATTTTTACGGCATCTGCAATTTTATCCAAATTCATATGCCCGGGTACAATCTCATTATAAGAACTTACAATGCCGATAAGCGGCCTTCTTCTCTCCTCCTCGGTATAACCGAGCGCATTAAATAAACTTCTATGGGGCGCCTGTCCGGTGCCCGTCTTTACGGAATCACTTCTCATATCTGCTCCTATCTGCGCATTTCGGTACAGGTGCGTTCCCGTATCCGGCGCAATTATTTTATTTTTATATCCGCTCTGCAATCAGGCTTCCCATCTCAGAACAGCTCACCTGCTTACAGCCGTCGGACATAATGTCCCCCGTGCGGTACCCTTCTGCAAGAACCTGCTTTACCGCCGCTTCCATAGCGCCTGCCGCTTCATCCAAGTCAAAGCTAAACCGCAGCATCATGGCAGCGCTTAAAATCGTTGCGATAGGGTTTGCAATGTTCTTTCCCGCAATATCCGGCGCAGAGCCGTGACTCGGCTCGTACAGTCCAAATTTGGTATCATTTAAAGAAGCAGAAGCCAGCATACCGATAGAACCGGTTACCATACTCGCCTCATCGGAAAGAATATCCCCAAACATATTCTCCGTGAGAATCACGTCAAATTGTGCAGGATTCTTGACAAGCTGCATAGCGCAGTTGTCCACAAGCATATGCTCCAGCGTCACCTCCGGATAGTGCTCTGCAACCTCTTCCACAACCTTTCTCCAAAGTCGAGAGGAATCCAGCACATTTGCTTTGTCCACACTTGTAACTTTGCGTTTTCTCTTTAGGGCAATTTCAAAGCCCTTAATGGCTATCCTGCGGATTTCATTTTCATCATAGGTCAGGGTATCCGTTGCTTTTCGAATGCCTCCCTCCACCACTGTGCTCCGCTCTCCAAAATACAGTCCGCCGGTCAGCTCACGCATAATCATAATGTCAAACCCCGCCGCACTGATTTCCTCTTTCAAAGGACAAGCCGCCGCAAGCTCCTTGTAGAGAAGCGCCGGTCTTAAATTGGCAAAAAGGTTCAACTCCTTGCGGATTTTCAAAAGTCCTGCCTCCGGTCTGTTTTGGGGAGGCAGCTTATACCATGGCGAAGTCGTCGTGTCTCCGCCGATGGAGCCCATCAAAACGGCATCAGCCGCTTTTGCCACGGCAACCGCCTCTTCTGTCAGCGGAACGCCGTGCACATCAATAGAAGCGCCCCCCATCAAAATATCCGTAAAATCCGGATAAAATCCATACTTCTCTCCGGCACGGTTTAAAACCTTCTTTGCTTCTGCTACAATCTCCGGACCGATTCCGTCTCCGGGAATACAGGTAATATTTAAGTTCATTATGTACTCCTCTTTTCTGATTTAAAGTAAAAAATTGCTTTTATAATCATAACCCAATAATGTGAAAAATTCAATAGGAAATCGTTGTGGGGCAGATGGGAGGGGTTTTTAGGGTATAGGACGCCTTCAGGGACGGGATAGCAGCCTGCGACAGGGATAAAAAAAGTACTGCGGGGGAATCCGCAGTACTTTTTTTGCTTTGTTTATGCTTCTCCGGGTTTTTCTACACGGCTGATGGCAGATTTCTCCATCGGGATACGGCAGTTTTTGTTGTTGCCGAACTCTACGATAACCGTGTCGTCGTTGATGTCGATGACAATACCGATAAATCCTGACGTTGTCAGTACACAATCTCCTGTCTCCAAAGATGACAGCATGGCTGCCAGTTTCTTTCTTTCCTTTTTCTGCGGTCTGATAAGTATAAACCACATTACGGCAACCATTAATACCAAATATACCACCGTCAGCATAAATGAACCGCCCATTGCAGCCGCATCGTTTCCTGCTGCTCCCGCTGCCGCTCCTGTTTCCGCAAGTAAAATACCCATGTTCTGCCCTCCTGTAACTTGTCCAACTGTTTGTGGACACCTATTGCATATCATACACAACTTCCCGCCATAGGGCAAGCATTTTATAAATTTTTAATTTCCCATCAGCCCTATCGGGATAAAGCCAAAAACCATACCTATCAAAAAAGACAAAAGCAGTATTGCAGACCGTTTGCACCTTTTTATTCATGCAGCATACCTTCCAGCTTCTGCTTCTTGTAGGCGGCAAATTCTCCCTGTTCAAGTGCATCCCTGATTTCTTCCATCATGGTATTGTAAAAATAGAGATTATGCAGCACACAAAGACGCATACCCAGCATTTCTTTCGCTTTGAGCAGATGGCGGATATATGCCCTTGAATATCTTTTGCAGGCAGGACAGCCGCATCCCTCTTCTATCGGACGCAGGTCCAGCTCATATTTGGCGTTAAATAAATTAATTTTTCCCTGATTGGTATACAAATGCCCATGCCTGCCGTTTCTGGTAGGGTATACGCAGTCAAAGAAGTCCACGCCCCGCTCCACGCTCTCCAATATATTGGCAGGCGTTCCCACTCCCATCAAATACACCGGCTTGTTCTTTGGCAGAAAAGGAATGGTCTCCTCTAAAATATGATACATCTCCTCGTGCGTCTCTCCCACGGCAAGCCCGCCGACTGCGTATCCGTCCAGCTCCATCTCAGATATGATTTTGGCATGTTCCACCCGAATGTCAGGATAAACCGCACCCTGATTAATCGCAAAAAGAAGCTGGCTTTTATTGATAGTATCCGCCATGCCGTTCAGCCTCTGCATCTCCTTTTTACAGCGCGCAAGCCATCTTGTAGTGCGTTCCACGGAATTTTTTACATAAGTTCTGTCTGCTCTTGCGCTTGGACACTCGTCAAAAGCCATCGCGATGGTGGACGCCAGATTGGACTGTATCTGCATACTTTCCTCCGGCCCCATGAAAATTTTCCTTCCGTCTATGTGGGAATTGAAATAAACGCCCTCTTCTTTTATCTTGCGCAGCCCTGCAAGGGAAAAAACCTGAAATCCTCCCGAATCCGTGAGAATCGGCCTGTCCCAGGACATAAACCTGTGAAGGCCGCCAAGCTGCTTTATCACTTTGTCACCGGGTCTGACATGCAGGTGATAGGTATTGGATAGCTCCACCTGCGTGCGAATCCCTTCCAAATCCTCTGTAGAAACCGCTCCCTTTATCGCCGCAGCCGTTCCCACGTTCATGAAAACCGGCGTATGAATCACGCCATGCACAGTATGGAATTCAC
>ERZ778515.2004-NODE-2004-length-12855-cov-9.408594_pt1 | contig 12855 bp, 8 predicted proteins | sample MGYA00510343_ERZ778515 | MGnify/ENA primary metagenome ERZ778515 (study PRJEB29527, sample SAMN07138965) | mouse gut metagenome | material: feces | host: mouse | place: China:Nanjing | collected 2016-01-25 ...
GAGGAGGAATTTTTTGAGACGGGGGAGGATGGCGAGGGCGGTGCGACGGCCGGTGTCATAGACGAGCTGCATCTTGCCGGGGTTCATTTCTACACGCCCTATGGGAAGGGGTGATTCGGGGGCGATGACAAAGGCGTGGCCGGCTGCGGACTGTGAGGCTATGTAGTCGAGCTGGGAGTTGTACATTTCATGACGTCGTGCCATTGCACGGGCTATAGCCGGGCAGCGTGGCAGCAGAAGCCGCCAGAGCCATGCCGGAGAGGCTGTCTTACGGTAGTCGCGCGGCTGGGTGAGCACTACCACATTGCGTTCATAGCCCAGAGACTGAAAGTATTCCAGCGGTATTGAGTCGCTGATGCCGCCGTCGAGCATACGGCGCCCGTCGGAGACTCTGACCGGGCGGGTGACGACTGGCATAGAGGCCGAGGCGCGCAGCCATTCAAGGGAGTCGTAGTCGACGCGGTCCATCCGATAGTAGGCCGGAGAGCCGGTGGTCACGTCGGTGGCCACGAGGTAAAATTCCATCGGATTGCTCTCAAAGGCTTCGATGTCGAAAATGTCGAGTTCGAGCGGGAGGGTGTGATAGGCGAACTCGGCTCCAACGAGATCGCCGGTGGTGAGGAGCGAGCGCAGCCCCATGTAGCGCGGATCACTGCCGAAGCGCAGATTGTAGCGCAACACGCGGCCCGGCTGCCGCGACTTGTAGTTGCATCCGAAACTCGATCCGGCCGAGACTCCGATCAGTCCGTCGAAGTCTATGCCTTCTTCCATCATCACGTCGATCACGCCGGCTGTAAAGAGCCCGCGCATCGCTCCGCCTTCAAGCACAAGTCCTTTTTTCATTTTCAATAAACCATATTTGTCTCCGTAAAGTTACGGATTATTTCTGCATTTCCGTAAGATATTTCCAATATCTTACGGGCATGTCCTGCCTTTGCTTGCGCGGATTGAGGCGCTCCATTATTGCTGTAGACTTCACATAGGCTCGCCAGAGGTCCTGGAAGAGTCGTTCCTGCGGGTGCATGATCTCTTCGGAGAGGAGTCCGGTCTGCATGTGGTAGCCGTCGGAACTTATGACCACCCGCTTCAGTTCCGCGCCGTCGTAGTGGTAGCCGTAGTCACGCAGGCGGTCATAGATGATGAAAGGCTGGTCGGAAAAACGGTCGGCAAAATGATTCACGGCGAAGGGCAACACATCAAAAATGGGCTCTATCATGGCAAAATAAGTGCCGTCAGCCGCTTTCTGGAATCTCACGAACTGAAGCAGTCTGTGGGCCTCTCCCCTGACCCTCCGGCATTCCTTGAGCACGGCCAGGACGGCAGGGTCGGAAAAATCGGTCTCGACAGACACTCCGGGCGATGTGACTGCCCGGCTGATGAAACGGAGTGCGAGGATTGGAAATTCAGGGTTGTCTGTCAGAAATGCCGATGTCAGAGCCGCGCGGGCTGAGGCGGTGATAACTTTGGTGAGTTTTCGCCACACGCGGCCACTCTTGTCGCTGTCGGTCTCCACCTGATGGACCAGATCATAGAAGAGAGGCAGGGAGCCGTCAGGGGTGAGCAGCGCGTCGGGCTTCTCCCTGCGCGCAAAAGAGTCGAAGACGGCCGAGAGCAGGCCGTCGAAACTGCCGTCAAAACGATAGATGATCATGAGAAATCAAATGAAAGCTGGAGTGGATTTTCGCCACGGCTCTTGCGGGCGGTTAGCAGACGGCGCACATATTCCGGAGAGGTATCGGCGATTGATGGCGCCACCAGTTCGCCGCAGGTGATGAAATATTTTGCCCTCTTCATGGCCACTCCGATTTTCGACAGATGGGAGGAATTGAGATGACGGTAACGGCGTGCACTGACAATCAGAGCGGCTGATTTCACACCTATGCCCGGCACACGCAGAATCATCTCGTAAGGAGCGCGGTTGATGTCGACCGGGAAGGCTTCGGGATGACGCAAAGCCCATCCGAGTTTCGGATCAACCTCCAGATCGAGGTTGGGATTGCTCTCGTCGGCAATCTCTTCGGCCCTGAACTGATAGAACCTCATCAGCCAGTCGGCCTGATAGAGGCGGTTTTCGCGCACGAGCGGTGGCTGTTTAAGCGCCGGCAGACGCGAGTCATACTGATTGACCGAGACGTAGCCCGAATAATAGACACGGCGCATGGTAGGCATGCTGTAGAGAGCCGAGGAGGTGAGCAGTATGTCACGGTCGGTGTCAGGAGAGGCACCGACAATCATCTGTGTGCTCTGCCCAGCGGGGACGAAGCGGGGCACGTGGCGCATCTTCTTTTTGTCTTCCTGACACTGCAACACTCCCTGACGGATGAAGCCCATCGGTTCATAGACGCTTTTATGGTCTTTCTCCGGAGCGAGATATTTAAGCGACTGTTCGCGTGGAATTTCGATGTTGACGCTCATGCGGTCGGCATAGCGTCCGGCTTCATTGACAAGCTCACGCGAGGCTCCGGGGATGCTCTTGAGATGGATGTAGCCGTTGAAGCGGTGGATCAGGCGCAGATCTTTGGCTATACGGGCTATGCGCTCCATTGTGTAGTCGGGGTTGCGCACCACGCCTGAGCTCAGAAAAAGCCCTTCTATATAGTTGCGGCGGTAGAATTCCATCGTTATATCGACCACCTCCGAGACCGAGAGGGTGGCCCGCGGAATGTCATTGCTGCGCCGGTTGATGCAGTAGGCGCAGTCATACATGCAGTAGTTTGTCAGCATCACTTTCAGCAGAGCGATGCATCGGCCGTCGGCGGCAAAACTGTGGCAGATGCCCACACCGCCAACCGTGTTGCCTACACCGCTGCCATCGTTGCGCCTCACAGTGCCGCTTGACGAGCATGACACGTCATATTTGGCCGCCGCAGCCAGAATTTTGAGTTTCTCAAGAGTAGCTTCCGTCATAACGGTGCAAAGTTAGCCATCGGCCGGGCAAAACGGGAACACACCCATGTTAAAAAAACGAAAACGTCAGCCGCCGTCTCCGCAGATCCGGCAGCTGACGCTGTCATTTTATACTTTTATTACTTAACTCACTGAGGAATAAATCTCTTACAGGGCTATTTTTTCATTTCAATCCGGATGACTCCTTCCTTTGATTTGTCGACTGTCATTGATTCGATTTTCGAGGGGTCGATGTCTGCCAGATTGCCTTCATAAAGTTTGCCGTCGACATATACTTTGACTTCCTCCTTCCGTCCGTCAACATCTGCCACCTGCTTGTCATCAACTGACTTTACTTTGACAACAGGCATGGCACTGTTTTCTTTCTTGGCATCGTCTTTGAGGCTGAAACCAATGGGGAGAACATAATAGACCGAAACCGGCTTGCCGTCTACCTCTCCGGGCTTAAATGACGGTAAAGTGCCGACCACTCTCAGGGCCTCTTTGTCCAAAAGCGGATCTGCACTGCGGAGCACACTTGTCTCTCCTACCGAGCCGTCTTTGTTGATGACAAAACGGACCACCACGCGCCCCTGGATTTTTTTATCACTGGCTTCCTCAGGATAATGGATATTGTCAGAGATGTACTGCAGCAAAGCGGCGTCGCCACCGGGGAATTCAGGCTTCTTCTGAACAACGGAATAGACCAACTCCGGAGAATCTGCATTTTCAGCAGTCTTCCTGCTTGTCTTATCGTCTTCGGAGACCGCGGCCGTCAGGGCCTCGGCTGCAGCAGCCACGGCATTGCCGGTATGGTCAGAGACTGTGGCCGGCGACATTTGCGAGTCCTGAGTTTTTTCGCTAACTTCGCGGGTGAAAACAGCGGAGCTTTCGGTAGAGGGAAGACCGTTGACCGCAGTACGGATTTCAGCCGCTACCGGTTCCGAAGTCTCTTCTACAAAGAAGCGCGCCGCTGAGGTTTCCTCAAGCACTGCCGCTACAGCATCAATGTTTGTCACTGCGATGGCTGCGGCGAGCGCAGGCACCAGAGCCAGACCGCGCAGACGGCAGGAGGCCGATGATTTTTGATTGTACATCATGGTGATACGTTTTTTAAGTTTACTATGATTCAGGCTGTTGGCAAGTGACGGGAATCTCGCGCCGACAGCCTTTTTTATTAATAACATCTGATAGTCACGGGCAGGGATGCCTGATTCGAGCACGGCCTTGTCGGCCTGATATTCATGGACGGTCTTGAACTCCTCGCGCATGAGCCACGCCGAAGGATTGTACCACTGGAAAATGCTTATGATCTGCGCTACAGCCAGGTCAATCCAATGATGCAGACTGAGATGCTGGAGCTCGTGGGTAAGAATCATGCGCCCGCTCTCGTTCCAGTCGCTACGGCTCATGACCACATAGCGCCACCAGCTGAAGGGTGCTATGCTGCGGTCATCGGTAAGAATTATTTTGTAACGCCCCTCACGGACGGTTTCTCCAGCCGAGATGATGCGCCACAGCCGTGAGGCAATCAAGAGTGTCTGCACGGCGGTCAGCACCACTCCTGAAAGGTAGATCCAGAGCACGGCGGTGAGCCACAGAGGCTGAAAGCCGGCGCTCTCGTCGGCCTCAAGGCCGATCTGTATCTGCCCCATCTCGATTTCGGGCATCACTGCTGCCGGAGCATCAGCGCCAATGGATGCGGCCAAGCGCGACAGCGGCAGACCGAGAAGCGCGACAAGGCATATCAGCCACAGCGCTGTGCGGTTGTAGGCATGCTGATTCTCTCCTGCAAGCACCCATTTATATGAAAGATAGAGCAGGGAGAGGAGAATGGAACTGTAGAGCGAGTAGGAAAATAGTATGCCCATATACCTTATAATATAAATTTTATTGAACGGAAGAGCAGGATGGCGGTTTTACTTGTCGCTGTCGCTGTTTTTTCTTTCAACAAGATCTATGATCTCCCGCAGCTCGTCAAGCGAGATTTTTTCTTCCTCCACAAGGGCCGACACCGCATTCTTATAGGAATTGTTGAAATAGTCGCTGACAAGGCGGGCAAGCGATTTCTTGCGGAAGTCTTCCTGCCGCGCCACGGCATAGTAGCGGTGGGAGGCAGCTACGACTTCATGGCCCACATGGCCTTTGTCTTCAAGAATGCGCACTATGGTTGAGACGGTGTTGAAGTGGGGCTTGGGTTCGGGATAGATCTCAAGCATCTCGCGGACGAACATCGGACCGTGCTCCCAGAGCATTCTCATGATGACCAGTTCTTTCTCGGTCAGAATCTGTGGTTTCCTTCCAGCTTTCATAAATGTCTGTCTGAGTTAGAGGCTATTTAATAACAATTCATAGCGTCAAACTAATACATTAGTTGACACGGCAAAGATATAACTATTTTTTTAATTCCCAAAACTAATATATTCGTTTCACTCGGTTAAATATTGTTAACCGCCACTTTATCCGATTTCTAAAGGGCATATTTGTCTCGCTCAATGGCGGCGGATGGATGCCGGATTTTGTAAATTTGCAATTCCCCCAGCCTGTCAACAACAAATAATCACAACTCTATATGATAAACCCCATCTACACCCCTGCCCCTGCAAGATATGACAGCGGCATGAAATACCGCCGTTGCGGACGCAGCGGCATACTGCTTCCGGAGATTTCACTCGGCCTCTGGCACAATTTCGGCGATGTCAATCCGCTGTCCTACTCTATGGCTATGCTGCACTATGCCTTCGACCACGGCATCACCCACTTCGATCTGGCCAACAACTATGGTCCGTCATACGGTTCGGCTGAGGAAACCTTCGGCATTGTCATGGAAAAATCATTCGCTCCCTACCGCGACGAACTTTTCATCTCGACCAAGGCCGGCTATGACATGTGGCCCGGTCCGTACGGCAACTGGGGTTCGCGGAAATATCTTATGGCGAGCCTCGACCAGAGCCTACGCCGCATGAAACTTGACTATGTAGATCTGTTCTACAGCCACCGCTTCGATCCGGAGACACCGCTTGAAGAAACCCTGCAGGCGCTTGTCGACATTGTTCGTCAGGGTAAGGCTCTCTATGTCGGGATCTCCCGCTGGCCCGCCGAGGCTGCCCGAAAGGCCTACAGCTATCTTGCCGAACGCGATGTGCGCTGCCTGATCTACCAGGGCCGCTACAATATGCTTGACCGCGCCGACGAGGCCGGAGGCATAATCAGTGAGGCGGCTGACAACGGTGTTGGCTATATAGCGTTTTCACCTTTGGCCCAGGGGCTTCTGACCGATCGCTATCTCAACGGCATTCCGGAAGATTCGCGTATTGCTCTCGGCGGCCATCTGAAATCCAACTCTCTAACTCCCGGCCTGCTCGAATCGGTAAGAAAGCTTAACGGTCTGGCAGCAGAGCGCGGTCAGAGCCTCGCCGAGATGGCTCTCGCCTGGATTCTACGTGACCGGAAAGTAACGAGTGTGATCGTAGGCGCAAGCTCCACCTCCCAGCTCCAACGCAATCTCAGCGCTCTGGAATCGCCGGCTTTCAGCGATGAGGAGCTGCAGATAATCGACTCCACAAACCCGTGACGCCTGCGCGCTTTGCGCTGCGGTGTCACGGACTCCACAAAACAAGCAAATCCCCCGTGCTCGGATCTGAGCACGGGGGATCGTCATATAGAAAACTTCGTTAGATCTTTCTATTTTCTATCGTTATCAGGTTGACTCTGATTATTTGTCAGCCTCGATAGTTACGGCGCGGTCGAGAGAAACGAACTTCTCACCCATGTCGTTGAGGTTGCCGTTGTTAACGGTTACGTTGAGCTGAGAAGCGTTAACGCCGTTGCGGAGAAGAACGCGTTCAACACCCTTGGCACGAGCGTTACGGAGACGTTCGTTAACCTGATCAGAACCGGTGTAGTTATCGGCCCAGCCGGTAACGGTGTACTTCTGTTCGGGGTTCTGCTTCATGATTTCAGCCACAGCGCCGAGCACCTTGTTGTCAACACGAGAGATGTTTGACTTGCCGATGGTGTAGTAGATGGTGCAGAGGGGGCCTTCTTTGGCTTCAACCTTTTCAACCGGACGGTTGAGGCAGTCGCGGAGCTGACGTTCGAGGTCAGAGATGCGGGCGTTAGCAGCCTGGAGACGAGCTTCAACAGCATCGCAGTTGGTGGGTTCGGGGCAAACGGGCACAACGGGAGCTGACCAGGTGGTCTTGTTGAAGTTGTAGGTAAGACCGAGATAAGCCTGGAGGTCCATGTACTGCTTCTGCTGATAAGCTGAAAGGCTGCCTGCATAACGGAGGTCGTCAGTCATGAGAGCTGCACGAACGTCGAGGTAGAGGCTGAGGTGCTTGTTGAGAGCGAAGTTGTTGATAAGACCAACATGGGCAGTGAGGTTCTTGTTGCTACCGTTCTTCCAGCCGTCACGGTTGCCGTTTGAGTCGAAGTCGGGCACATACTGCCAGTTGAGGCCTGCACCACCGTAAACGATAGCGTTGTAAACGCGACCGGGACGATAGCCGCACCACCAGTTGGTGAGGTTCAGCATAGCGTCGAGGTTGATGCCGAACTCGTTACGTTTGTACTTATCGAAATCTTCAAAAGTTCCGTAGTAACCTACACCACCGTCTTTGCTGAGGCCTTTGACCTGAGTGAAGTTGCCACCGGCACGAAGACCAACGATGGGAGAGAACCATTTACCAACCCAGATGCCGGCATTGGGAGAGAAACGGTCGAGGAAGCTACGTTCTGAGTTGTGGTTGCGGAAGTAGTAGTTCATACCACCTTCAACCGATACAAACCAGTTGTTTGAGAAGCTATTGAAGAGATAGCCCTGAGAGGGGTCCTCAACATAGCTGATTTCTTGGTTGCTCTGAGCCATTGCGCTATGACCAACAAAAAGAGCAGCTACCAAGCCAAGGATAGCACTTTTTTTCATAATAATTTAAATTATTGTAAAATAGTTGAAAAATGTTTGGTTTAAGACTGTGTCTATAATAATTAAGGTGTATAGTCATTCCTAAGACGCTGGCATGACATTCGGAGCCACACCTATCTGTGGAAATTACCGTCAAAGGTATAACTTTTTTTTCAGACTATCTAAATTTTAGCTAATTTTTCTTTAACAATCACTAATTTTCTTACTTTCTGACCAAATTTGCGGGGTCTTATAGGCCGATAAGAGAAGATTAGTGACCAAAAATGCAAAATTCCCGCCGGCACAGCCGCTCAACAAAAATCGCTTCTGCTGCCGATTGATAAAGATGCGGAAGCAGAAGCGATACATTGCAGAGCCCGTCAAAGGTCCTGGTCATAGAGTTTCAGAACAAGTCTGTCACTCCTGAGATCAGGCTTTGATGAAGTTTTCAACGAGTCCTTTGACATGATCGACTGTGAAGCCGAATTTTTCGTCAAGGACTTTATAAGGTGCGGATGCGCCGAAGTGGTCGAGACCGAATACCATGCCGTCAGCTCCGACTACCTCTCGGAGTGTAGAGGGCAGACCGGCAGTCAGACCGAACGCGGGAACTCCGGGGGTGATGACTGCCTTGCGGTAGTCGGCATCCTGGAGGAAGAAGAGTCCGATCGAGGGCACTGAGACTACGCGTGCTTTTTTGCCTTCTTCGGCAAGACGGGCTGCGACTTCGCAGAGAAGCGACACTTCAGAGCCGTTGGCTACGAGGATCACGTCGGGGTTCTCAGCTTCGACGACCACATATCCGCCACGGCGGCAGCCGGCGTTGGCTTCGGCGAAACGGTCGCCTGATGCAGCGGGCAGGTCGGGGATGTTCTGACGCGAAAGGATGAGGGCCGACGGGGTCTTGAAGTTCTCCATAGCCATTGCCCATGCCACTGAGGTTTCGGCGGCATCTCCCGGACGGAGCACGAGCATCGAGGGCTCGCCGTTGAAGTTGCGGAGCTCTTCCATCAGCCGGATCTGGGCTTCCTGCTCTACGGGTTCGTGGGTCGGGCCGTCTTCACCTACGCGGAATGCGTCATGGGTCCAGATATATTTCACGGGAAGTTCCATCAGTGCGGCCATGCGGACAGCGGGTTTCATATAGTCGCTGAACACGAAGAATGTGCCACAGGCTCCGATGACTCCGCCATGAAGGGCGATGCCGTTCATTACGGCTGCCATTGTGAGTTCTGAAACGCCGGCGTGGAGGAAGGCGCCTGAGAAGTCTCCGTTGGTGAACGGACGGGTCTTCTTGAGGAAGGCGTCGGTCTTGTCTGAGTTGGCAAGGTCGGCAGAGGAGACAATCATGTTGTTGACCTTCTCGGCAAGCACTCCGAGCACGTCGGCCGATGCCTGGCGCGATGCGATGCCGGGTTTGTGGGGAATGGCTTTCCAGTCGATTTCGGGGAGTTTGTTGTCAAGGAATGTGTGGAGTTCCTTGGCGAGTTCGGGATTGGCGGCCTCCCATGCTGCCTGCTCGGCGCGTTTTGCCTTGACAATTTCGCGGAGTTCACGGCGGCGTTCGTCATAGAGGGCTTTGACATCGTCAAAAATAACCCAGGGATTTTCAGGATCGGCTCCAAGGTTCTTCATAGTGGCTGCATAGTCGGCACCTGATGCGCTCAGAGGCTGACCGTGGGTAGAGCACTGGCCTTCGAAGTTTGAGCCATCGGCCTTGACAACGCCACGACCCATCACGGTGTTTCCGATGATCAGCGTGGGGCGTTCCTTTTCTCCCTGAGCGGCAATGATGGCCTGGGCTATTTCCTGAGGATCGTTGCCGTTGATCTCGATTACGTTCCAGTGCCATGCGCGATATTTTGCAGCTACGTCCTCGCGGTCTACGGCATCGACCATCGTGGAGAGCTGCACGCGGTTGCTGTCATAGAACATTATGAGGTTGTGAAGGCCGAGATAACCGGCAAGACGACCTGCGCCCTGCGAGATCTCTTCCTGAATACCGCCGTCGGAGATAAAGGCATAGGTCTTGTGGCTCATCCATTCGCCGAAGCGGGCGGCCATGAAGCGCTCTGCGATGGCGCAGCCGACAGCCATTGTGTGGCCCTGGCCGAGAGGACCTGATGTGTTTTCAACACCGCGTTCGGGGTGAAGTTCGGGATGACCGGGTGTCGGAGAGCCCCACTGACGGAACTGCTCAAGTTCGGCCAGTGTGTAGTGGCCGAACAGAGCCAGGACACTGTACAGCATAGGCGACATATGACCGGGGTCGAGGAAGAAACGGTCGCGGCCAAGCCACTTCCCGTCGTCGGGATCGGTCACAAGGAACTGCGAGTAAAGAACGTTGACGAAATCAGCGCCACCCATGGCGCCTCCGGGATGACCGGACTTGGCTTTTTCAACCATTGATGCAGCGAGCACACGGATATTGTCGGCTGCATGGTTAATTGCTGATAGATTCATGGGGTTATTTATAAGTATAAAAATAGTTTCAGATTGCATTCGGGGGCGATCACTGCCTCGCCTGAATGACTTGTGAGGTGATGCAAATTTACAAATTAAAAACGAATTCCCCGCCAAAAACGGCAAGGAATTCGACACACAATAGTAACAAATAAAATAGATGTACCCACTTTTCACAAAGAGGATTACTATCTATGCGGTCAATCCGGAGACGGCCCGACAGACAGCTGTCTACAATAAGCCTGATGACACTTATTGCTTCAAAGCCTGCCGCGGATCAATATGATGTCAAAGGCCGCATCACAGCAGAAACGGCCAGATGTTTCAGATCTGGTAAAACGGTAGATTTGCAATAATGAGCATTATAGTAATTTGCATATGTTTCTATGTCGCAGAGATGGTTTGCTATGCCGCTTTGGCATGAGAATATAATCTGTCAGTTGATTCTACAATGCCCAATCGGGCGGAATCATGCACTGAACTGTCTGTTTTATGAAGAATTGCGTTACAAATTTAGGCAATATTGTCGAAATGACAACAAAAACTCTACATTTTTTTGTGAAAACGCCAATAAAACACCTGTCCGCCATCCTTCCTGCAATCATTTCAGCCGGTCATGATATTGTATGCCGGAGCTTGTCCGAACGCCCTGATCCTCTCTGTCAAATATACAATAAGCCACCCTGAGTCATAGGATTAGACAAAAAATTTACGCGAAAAGGCAATCAAAACCTATAATTATCCGCAATATGATAAATTTATTAAAAAAGAATGGTTATCTTTGCTGTGTCATGAAACTATCGGTCATACAAACCATATTTCCACCAACACAAATTTCTAAGGCTCGCAAGAAAAACAAATTCTTTTATTACATAATTTTTCTTCTACCAAAAATCAACAAATGGAAACTACCGTAAAGAACAACGGGCGAATAGTGGCTATAGTCGTGATGTTTTTCATCTACGCCATGATCTCGTTCGTTACCAACCTTGCAGCTCCGATCGGTACAATCTGGGGCTATCAGTTTGAAGGAAATTCAGTGCTCGGCATGATGGGCAACATGATGAACTTCGCAGCTTATCTGTTTATGGGCATTCCTGCCGGAAACCTGCTCGTCAAAATCGGCTACAAGAAAACGGCTCTCTGGGCCCTGGCTGTCGGCATCGTCGGCCTTTTCGTCCAGTTCCTGTCAAGCAGCGTAGGGACAGACACTGTTGTGACCACCTTTAATTCTACAAATGCTGACGGTGTGGCACACTCTTTCCCCATCACTCTCAACTTCTTCATCTATCTGCTCGGCGCATTCATATGCGGTTTCTGCGTCTGTATGCTCAACACGGTTGTCTGCCCGATGCTCAACCTTCTCGGCGGCGGCGGCAACAAGGGCAACCAGCTGCTGCAGTTCGGCGGTGCGCTCAACTCCTTCTCCGGCACAATGACCCCGTTCTTCGTCGGTATGCTCATCGGCGTTCTCACCGACAAGACCCAGATCGGAGATGTCAATCCGCTTCTTTTCATCGGTATCGGCATCTTTGCGGTGGCTTTCGTGATCCTGTCATTCGTCGCTATACCTGAACCGAACACTACTTCCGGAAAGAAAGTCAAGTATTCACACTCTCCCTGGAACTTCCGCCACACAGTGCTTGGCGTAATCGGCATTTTCTTCTATGTAGGTATTGAAGTCGGCATCCCCGGCACCCTCAATTTCTATCTTGCCGATCAGACTGCCAACGGCGCCGGCGTGGTAGGCCAGGCATCAACCATCGCAGGTGCGATCGTGGCTATCTACTGGCTGTTCATGCTCGTGGGCCGTACACTTTCAGGTTTCATCAGCGGAGCCGTTTCGTCACGCACACAGCTCATAGCCGTTTCATGCACAGCGATAGTGCTTATCATCCTTGCCATCTTTATCCCCAAGGAAAGCACACTCCCCGTGCCTGAATTCCTCTATGAAGGTGGAGCCGAAGTGCCTGTCAGCGCCTTCCTGCTTATTCTCTGCGGCCTTTGCACTTCCATCATGTGGGGCGGCATTTTCAACCTTGCGGTGGAGGGCCTCGGTAAATATACCGCCCAGGCTTCCGGCATATTCATGATGATGGTGGTAGGCGGCGGCATCATGCCTCTCGTTCAGAACGCCATTGCCAACAGCATCGGCTATATGGCTTCCTACTGGCTGGTGGTAGCAATGCTTGCCTATCTGCTTTTCTACGGCCTTGTTGGCTCGAAGAATGTCAATACAGACATTCCCGTCGATGAAGAAATCGATCCCCGCAATCTGTAATCAGGATTGAGCGGAGCAGACTTCGCTCCACGTGTCCGCGACACGCACATACATTACAATAAAATCGCATCCGCGCCGAGGGTCTCCGACCTCATTGCGGATGCGATTCTATTTTATGCCCTGTTGCCCGGATGCTTCTTTCTTGAGCCGTCAATTCACAGGCTGGTCCAAGGGACGCCGTGGCGGCGGTGACTGACGGAGAAACTTGCCGGATTTCTTATGGTCTGATTTCTTCCTGCGCCCTACCCTTTTGCCCGGATCTTCTTTATTGTCTTTGCCTGGAAGCGTATCCGGATGAACGGTCTGTTGATCTTTCTGC
>ERZ778515.2009-NODE-2009-length-12810-cov-6.377891_pt1 | contig 12810 bp, 23 predicted proteins | sample MGYA00510343_ERZ778515 | MGnify/ENA primary metagenome ERZ778515 (study PRJEB29527, sample SAMN07138965) | mouse gut metagenome | material: feces | host: mouse | place: China:Nanjing | collected 2016-01-25 ...
ATTTTTTAGTTTTTAATTTTTTTCAAAATAAGGGCTGATTAAGGCTCAGCCCTTGAAACCTTTTCTCTTTCTATTTTCACAAACCGAAAGAGTTTTGCTACATTTGTAGCGATAGTAAAAAAATGTCTTATTAAAAACTTTCCTCCAAATGGGTACATTTAAGCAAATAGCTCCTAATTTATTTATTACAAATGATTCTTCTTTTGGCAATTATATGCCTGATATTGTTTACAATCTATTAATGACAGTTGATGTAAACTTTTCACAATGCTTAGAGATAACTCCTTTCAGTTCATGCAATTGCTACATTCATCATCATGATAACAAGCCCATGTGTTGTAACATTCCCCCTAATCATTTAATATTTCTTAGTGTAATTGAAAACCGTTGGAGCCAATGGATATATCAATTTGCACATGAATATTGTCATCATCTAATTAATGGGAAATTATCTGGTGAAATATCTGGCTTAATATGGTTTGAAGAAACAATTTGCGAATTGGCTTCTATGTACCATATTCATTTATTTTATACTCGATGGAAAAGTAGTACAAATCCTGTTAAACTCCATTACGCCCCTGCTCACCTGGATTATCTAAATTACCTTTTGACTGAAAATCTTCAACTGCGCACTTTAGCTGCGCATCCGGGATGTATACGATCTTGGGATTCATTACTATCCGAGTCTCAACATCATAGGGATCATTATAATGCGATAGCGGCAAATATGTTTCCTTTTTTTGTGGCAAATCCGAATTTATGGAAAATAATCCTTCATTTCGGGGATATGCGAAAATGGAACAATCTTGTTGAATTGTTCGAACATCTGTATCAAACGGCCGATGACAGTTATTTACATTCTCTTCCTGATTTGGAGAAGCTGTTGTTATCATAATTATTATTAGTTTTATGAACTGTTGCAGAATTGGCAACAGTTCAATTATTTTTAGTTGTTAGTTATAATCATCTTATTCGGAATCCGCCTGATTGTTCGCAAAAATCAATCAAACCCTCTACTTTGTTTATAAATTCCTCACCTGGAGGAGCAGCCCTTTTATTGACAGACAAAAGAATCTCTTTCTCTTCTTCTGTTTTTTTCTCCCATTCTTCTCGGATAGCTCTTTTTACAGAAACATACCCTCTGAATAATTTAGCCATCGCCTTGGCTTCTGATGGAGTGACTTTAAACCCATCGTTAGAAACTGGCGAACCCGGTCCGCGAGAACCGTTGTACACATAAAAGCCAGGGTTGGCTGTATTATCTCCATAGCCAAAAAGATAGCAGGCTCCTGTCTCATTCAATATCATCGGCCATGTAAATGCCATTCCTCTTGGGGAACCAGCATCTTTATTTTTAGGTATTAAATCGTATCCCATAAGTTCAATCATTTTTAATTGTGTTATTAACCAGGTGTGTCATATAAGCCCATCTTTCATCGTTTTCAATCAAACGGGGACCGTAATACCCAAAATATACGATTCTTCCATTTCCATCAATCACAACAACTGGAGTGTTATAATTGGGGTCTCCCGTTGTATGCCAAATTTTATTCATGACTTTTTGGGGTTAATTTTTTCCAACTGAGTAAACGGAGCATCATGCCCCGCTTCATAACATGTCTTGAAGCGACCTAATATTTCCCAAAGAGTACCTATATTTTATAGTCATCTTTCCATGTTATACCTGCTTGAGAGTAAATTCCATTCAGACTCCTATTTTTCTTATTAATAATATCTGCTCCGCTTTTTGTCAGAACAACTCTGGCTTGATCATTTAAATCCATATCTATATATTCCTTTAGTTGTAATCCGGTGTCCATTCAATCGTTATAACAGCCTTTACTTTTCCGGTACCGTCGCAGAGATCACAGGGGATGAAGGCACGTTTGTTGTGTCCGGTCTCATCCGGAAAGCCGCCTTGCCCGCTGCAACGGTGGCAGAGGAAGCCATAAGCGTATCTTGTCTCCGTCCGTGCCCCGTGTGGGTCCGGTTTGATCTCCAGGGTATGCTTCATTTCACTCATTCGTCGCCTCCTTCCTCTTTGACAAGATTCACCATCTCACAAGGCAACCAGATAACCCGACTACCAACATAAAGGATACAGACTTCCTTCGTACAAAGGTTTACCGAAATCAATTCCGATTCGATTCCGTTCGTTTCGACTGATATGCCGGTCGTCCATTTCGTATTATTAAACTCTTCTTTTGTCATATTCTTCTTTAAAATAATGTTGGTTCCTTTGATTCTTTCAGATACTCCAGTACCAGGTAATCCAACGGCTGTGTCTCCCAGTTGATGCCGGGACGGTTTCTGTAGAGATTCCTGATCAGTCGGCGGCACTCCTCTGGCAACAGGCCGCAGTCGAGTTTCGCTATCGGGAGGTTGATCCGGTCAAGCGTAAGGGTGGCTGCGTGCATGATCTTCGCGTTGCCTTTCCACACACCTTTCAGGTAGACCTGCTTGATCGCACCGATGGCATTCTTCACTGGGTGGTGAAGCCGGATCGTAGTGAAACATGTACAGTTCTGTTTGTTGTTGAAGTTCTCTTCAAAATCCAATCGTTCGTCCATAACTTTATAATATTTACCGATTTGCTGTTTACAGTGGAAACAATAGACCATCCACTTACTTGAAGTCCTCACCACCCGTGCCACCGTTGAACGGAAGCCGCAGGGGCAAACGTAAATCCAGCGGCCAGGGGTGAGGGTGGCGGATTTAACCTTCACGCTTTATGCCTTGGTTGCCGATAAAGGAAGAGGGCGGTCAAAGCCCTTATCGTCTTTCTCAAACAACAGTAGACTGGTGGTAGTCCGTTCTTCGTAAATGGACTTTTTGAGGCATTCCGATGCCTTCAGCAACAGTTCATCACCGTCTTCTTCCGCTTTCTTGATGAACTTCAACAGGTTGTCCGGGGAATAATTACCTTTCTGGTCCTTTGTCAGGAGGTCGTCAATATAAGAGATCAGCCTTTTGCTCTTTTCTCCGTCCACCTGGCTTTGCATCCACTCCTTGGCAAAGCCGATCCCGGCTTGGATACCGTCATCATAACGGCTCCGACGGTTGTTACACATCCGGACTTTCAGGTCGGCATTGGCTGTCTTGAATGTATAGGAACCCTGATCGGCTTTCGCTTTGTTGTACTTTATCTTCTCATCCACCAACGGGTTCAGCTTGTTGATCCATTTGTTTTTGAACATCACGATGCCTTCGCTCAACTTGCGGGCTTCCTCGAACATTTCAATAACCAGGTCGTTTTCCAACGCGTCAAGCGCCTCTTCGTCCCTTGCCCGTTCTTCTTTTTTCTGCCGTTTCAAAGCTTCTGCCTGCAATAAGATGCAGTTTACTTCCTCTTCGCTCAACTTACTTAAATCAATAGCATTTTTACTTGAATCTTCCATTCTTTGTCTGTTTTTGATTGTTACACATCTGTTTATTCTGTATTTCTTTGTATCTCTTGTATTCGTTGCGGAGGTATCCGAGCGATTCGTCTACCCGGTCGATCTCCTTGCTCCATTCGTCAACCAGGTGGTGCTGTGCCTCCATATTCTTTATGGGGCGGTCGATCAGCGAGTCGACCAGGAAGTCTCATTCCCGCTCCAGATACTCTTTCCGGCGGAGGAGACGCTTGCCCTGCTCCTCGATTTCGTCGAGTTTGTCTTGTAAGGGAATGTAGCGTGCCATACTGACTAATTGGGTAAAACAGGGAAATCCAGTTCCAGATTGCCATTTATATCCACACTGTTACGCTTGCAATAGAGGTTGTAGATCGCTGATAGGCGTGATTCAGGAATCGCATTGAAGTTACCGCAGTTGGCGGCACGGCAGGCGATACCGATCACATAGCGCACTTTCGCCTCCTGGCTCTCGAAGGTGTAGCCCAGTTTGTCTACCCACTGGCAGATTGCTGCGATTACCCGCTTGCGTGCCAAATCGGCACTGTCTTCATAACGGTTCTTGCGCTGTTCGGGCGTGCCCTTCATCGCCTCAATCATCAGGCTGTATTCACGTGGGTATTTCGTGTACATCTCGCTGAGCGAGGTGGTACGGCCTCCGCTGTGTTCATATACCAGCCCCTCCTTGATTACATCCTTATATTGCGGATCGTAGCCCGGTGTCTCCTTCAGCAATGTCCAGAACAGGGCATGCGAGGGAGCGCGTTTCTTGGTTTGCTTTTTTGTTATTGCCATACTATTTTTAATTTTAACTATCAATTGTCAACTTCCTCTCCCCATGCACCAAATCGGCCGTATCCTTATCGATGTCGATACGCTCACCACCTGTTCCTCGCACGGTAGCGAATGCGGCAAGCCCTTTCACATGGAAAATGGCGTAGGCCATCTGCTTGGCGCGTACTGCCGGTGATCCTTGCGGTTCACCTTTGTCATCTTCATGGGCGATGAAGATGAAGAGCGTGCGGGGAAAATCGCGTATCAGGGCGATAATGTCCTCCGCCTTGATGTCGGTATAAACCGTCAGATTGTCTATGAAGATGATCCGTTCGCATTTACGGTTCTCCTTCATTTCCTGCCGGAGGTCAGCAATAGAGACGAACGGCCAGCTGTGGAAATTACGGTCGCACTCGGTGATACCGGCACGGGCGACCGCCTTTGTATAGCTGCTTCCCGTTCCCTCTTCGGCAGAGATATACAACACCGGCTCGATCTTTGCCAGAGACTTCGCCAGTTTCAGAGCGAAGGTGGACTTCCCGTTCTTCTCCTTGCCGTAGATGATCCAGCAGCCTGTACGTTCCAGTTCACCCAGGATCCGTTTCCATTCACCTAAGAAAGGCATATACTTGAAGCGTTGCGCGTTCAGGTTGGATACAGATAATCGTCTCATCATATCATTTTTCGTTTAGGATCAACAGGGTTTCGGCACGGCGAAGTCCGGTTTCCGCCTCCTGACTGTCGGTAGCGAGACACTGGTTGACGATCTTGTTGATCTTGTGTTTGTCCTTGATGTTGACCGACAGGACGGTGCCGATCAGGTTGCGGAAGAACAGCTCACGTTCACCCGGTTCATCGGGGACGATGTGGTTATACTTCGAAGAGAAGCGCGAAAACAGTTCCTTATAGGATTGCTTGCGCGAAGTTCCCTTGCCCTTTTGGAGCTTTGTGCGTAACCCATCGGACCCCATCAGGTACCAGCCGCAACAGTCTTGCGTGCCGTTCCAGAACTCGTGCAAGAGAAGCAGCGAGGAGTAAGACAACGCCCCGGCTTCGTCGATGATCACAATGGGCCTCGGCAGGATGTTCAGGATGTATTTGGCCGATTCTTTTACCTCCTCCAGTGTGCCGTCCAACTCGCCGCCAACCGCCTTGGCTATGGCACGGATCAGGCTGCGCTCCTGACGGCATTGCGTGGCATCGATATAGAAGCAGTTTTTCAGCGTGCGTGACAGGTAGCGTGCGGAATAGGTTTTGCCAATGGCGCATTCATCCACAAACATCATTGATTTGGAGAACTCCTTGCAGAATACGACATCTTCCTCGATCATGGTGTACACATCCGTCCGTGCCATGTTCCATTTCCGTTCGTTAAGCGACACGCCGAGCGACCGGCCCAGTTCCAGCCATTTGCCGGGATTGATCTTCTTGTCGACCTTTCCCTTTTTGATCTCGCTGTACACGCTCTTATTGATACCATATTTCTTTGCGAAACCTGCATCGCTGCCGTCATACCGTTCGCGTGCCTCGGCAAGGGCGGCAAGCACTTTCTTTTTAAATTCGTCTGTCAGTTCTATCATTTTGTTTATGCTTTATAATATATTTCCGTTAAATTCTATATTTCAAAGGCTTTACAAACCGGGTTCGATCGCTGTTCGATTCGGGTTCAAATTCTATTGCAACGGGTTCCTTTATCGCTTCGCCTTCGTCCAGGATTTCGACCTCTTCCACCTCCTCCGGCTCGTAGCGGGTCAGGCCGGGCATACGGAAGTCGTTGGCGATAACCGGGGTGCGATGGTCAAGTACGGCCACCTTATCAATCTCGTGGTAGCGTCGCTGGCTGTACCCTTCGAGCGTACCCCGGTAACGGGCAAACAGTTCGCGGTTGCGTGCTTGTTCCTCTGTCTCGCCAATCTTGCTTCGGGAGGTTACGGGCTGTTCCACCAGTTCACACACCACACGGTTCATACCGCTCAGGCTGCACACTGCCGCCAGGCATTCGCCGTCGTTGCCGTCCAACCAGTAGATATCGACCGACTTCCCGGCAAGTACCTGCATGAAGCCGATCAGTTTCTTGCCCGTAGCGATCTCGCCTTCGTCCGCCAAGAGGAAAACCGACTTCCTAAAGCGTACCTGCCCTGCCATGCTGACCGTGCTTTTCGTCTTGTAACCAAGGGAAGGCAGGAGGGTACGGTATGGGATAGGACGGTTGTTAGCCGGGTGCTGGTGGTTCAGGAAGAACTTCCAGCGGCTTTCTTTCTTATCACTGATGGTGCAAGGCATATTGTTCCAGGTCTCGATGTCGCGTAAGCCCTGCTCCACCAGTTTGTCGTAAGGCACGAGCTTCGTTTTTTGTGTACCAGCCTGGTTGGACTCGCTACGGGCGAAGGGACGGGCAATCCACTCGGGGTGTTTCTTCTCCAACCCGTAGCGCATCTGCCTCCAGTATCCTTCGCACCGCTTGGCGCGGGCGTTGTTGGCCTCGATACGCACCCGGCCAAAGACAGCCCCTTCGCGCAGGAACGTATCGCGGTAGTCAGCGTTCAGATTGCTTTCACACTCGATTTCTGCCGGTAGCGGTAGTCCCCATTCGGCATAATTGCGCACCATCTGGCGGTAGAAGTCAAGAATGATCCCTTTCTTATCCGTCCCATGTACCCAGACCGTGATCGCTTCGCTACCCAGGTCGACACCCAGGTAGAACCACATACGTTCTCCTTTGGCATACTCGAACGGCGGCTGGCGGTCATCCACGGAGATCACTTCTCCCGCATAGTCGGGGTGTTTCAATTTTTCGGAGGGAACAAAAGCTGCAAGGCGCAACTGGCGGTTGCCTGTACGCTTACGCGAAGTGGCGGAGGAACTTCCCCATGAGTTCAGGAACATCCTGATGGCGCGATCGGATACCTGGCGGAACTCTTTCGGGTCGTATACTTCACCGGTCTCCCGGTTGATCACCTCCACATAGCCGGAGATGAAACCTGCCAACTGGCGGCTGATCTCGGCTGGTGTCGGTTTGAACTCCTGATGGGCATACATGCTTTCCAACAGGTCGTAGGTCTGCTCATACGATTTGCCCCGGTTATTGTTATTGTAACCTTTCAGTAAAGACCCGTAGCTTTCTGCTTCGAAGCGTTCGATCTTGCGCTTCAAGGAGAGCGGGTTGGAGGGGAGGTTGAACTGGGGGAGATTGCGACCTTTGCGCACTGCGTTAAAGTTTTCCAGTGCAACGGCCAAAACTTTGTAGGTGTTCTTGAATGAGTCATTCATTTGAATACATTTCTCATAGTGGGCGGCACGCCACCGGATAGCGGCACGGAGTACGCTGGCGTTTAGCACGTATTCGTGTTGCTTCTCAACGTCCAAATTGCCATACTTGCCGGGGCGCACGGAGCTGAAGAATGCTACCGCATCGGCATCTTCCCAGAAATACTTTTCCATCGAACAATCCTTTTGACGCGGATCACCCAATTGTCCCCGCCACTCTTCGGGCAGGCTGTCAAAGGCAATCAACACTTCGTTACCGGCTCCACCCCCTCGTTGAACGCGGCGCAAGCCGAAGTTTTTCTTCTCATCCCGTGCGAGCTTCTTCCGCAAGGCCTCCCAAGAAGGGAAGAACTCCGGAATCAGCTCATCCTTCGTTACCACCAATATGTTATTCCATTCGTGAGGCATTTTGTTTGCTTGTTTATTTATCTCTGTTCCCGGACCAGGACTCGAACCTGGGACACCATAGCGCCGGACTTTGCCGACGCCGTGCTCTGCCTGACTGAGCTATCCGGGATACCACCCTCGTACCGCGGGCCGCGTACCGAATCAATCTAAACCAATCTTTACCTAACCATCTTTGATTGTTTATCTTTCGTCTCCGAACGTCCGGTCGAACCACCGGTCAAATTCGGTGACAGCTTCATCCACTTCTTTTTGATACTTGATCGCCAGCAGGCTGAAGACCACAAACGACATAAACATCGCCAGCCCTGCAAAAAAACAGGGATCACCCGTCTCCATTGCCCAAGCCATCAAGATCAGACCGATCAACATAACCGGAAGGCTGGCCACCCATCCATAAAGTATTATCCTGCCTTTCATGTCACTTGCCTTCCGCCAATTGTGTCTTTGCCAACAGTCTCGTTTCTACGACCAAAGACGGATCAGTCAGTTCCATCCATCCAAATCGGTTTGCCAGCAGCCGGTCCAATACCGCCCAGTTCTCCAGTGACACGCAGTCGTTGTAATTATACCACTGGTTCTCGCCCGTCTCCGGATCCAGTCCGATAATGCCCCAAAACTCCTTACCTGCCACTCCGAAACACACCTTGCACTCGCCATTGGCGATCACCACCCGGAACACCGGGCGTTCCTCTTCATTCTTTCCGGTATACACCAGCATCTTGAAGTTTACCTCATATTCGGAATCCATGTCAAACGGTGCCTGGCATAATGCCTTGTAGTCGATTCTTTCCTTTGTTTCCATCTTTATATTTGTTTTTTTATTATCAATCGTTCCCGTCCCCGGTCTCGCTCCGGTAGTTGCAAGTCGTTGGCTTTCCTGGCGGGAATAGTCAGAGGTCTCGGTTAAATTGCCTACCTTTGTAGGTGAACACTAAAAATCAATTATTATGACTGAATTAAAATCTTTTCTTTTTCGTGCTTATATTCGCGCTTATCTATCTTCAGGAGAATCCTTTGATCTCGCTGAAAGGGCGCAAAAACACTTGTTGAACCTGCTTACGCCACTCACATCTGAAATTGGGCTAAACGTGACTTCAGAGATATTCGACCAGTATGAGGATGAGATTCACGAGATGAAGGGAATTCGACAACCGATAGTTTCTCTTCATTTTGAAGCTCATGCACGAACGATCGACCAGCTGGTTGATTACAATCTGTTCTTTCGTTCGTTGGCTCGTCTGATGGACGACCAGTATTCTGATATCCGTGTCCGTTATGAGCCGGGGAAAAGTGCGGTTTGCCTCTCTGGGATTCATTCCAAATCCCAGTCCAATAATCCTCGATAGCCTTGATCTGTTTTTCGTTTCGCAGTGTCATTAATATCTGTATGGTCCTGTTTATATCTTCCTCCGTGTTGTTTGCCGTGATGGAAATCGTGTTGCTGTCTATTGTAGCTGTCATGTCTGTTTGATTTAAAAGTTGACACATAGTTCTTCGGGAACTCCTCTTCTCCGAATATTTTCCAAGAATGCATCAATATGCATATATCTTGGAAAATGAGGACGGTTATCTACCGGCATATCTTTACGTAATGCTTCGAGTACAGTGATTGCGTCACTAATCTCATCCCTCGTGCAGCGTACAGCTATCACGATTCTTTCTTTGTCTTTTGCTATTTCCATTTTGAATACTATTTGATTGTTGATTGAATAATGATCATTTCCCTGTCAATGCGTTCAGCACTTCCGTCATCCGACCGTTGCCGTAAGCATCAAACCATTTCTTGCGGTTCTCCAATGCCTTCGCTTGCAGGAAGGCCATCATCTCGTTGTCGTCATATTCCCCATGCAGCACGCTGCGCACGCACCGGATCAGCGTACCGAACTTGCGGGCACATTTCCTGAGGTCGTCTTCGATCAGGTATTTCCGCATCTGTTCCAACATCTGCTTGCGCAGGCGTTTTAAGTTCTTCGCACTCATGGCAACCTCCGGAGTCATATAGAACCCATGCTTGCGGATGTTTGGGAGTACTTCGCCGGTTACCCATTTACGGAAGGCTTTTGCTTCGGGCTTGCGAGACTGGAAGACTAAAGTATAAAGCCCGGATTCGTTAACAGCTGTCATTGATTGTTTCCCTCCAAGGGTGTCCACCGAAATGGACATCCTTTCATCTTCATCTAACCTGGTCATAGCATCACGATATTTACTGATACCAAGTGCATCACATATATCCTTTGCTACAAACAGAGGAATACCATCTACCACTACATTTCTTATCTCTCCAAATTCAGGGCTGGAGATCACCGCTACACTTTTCTTCATTTTGAATGTTGATTAGATAATTGTTACTTCCTTATAGGGATTCTCCACCTCTTTCTTAGTGATTTCAAACATTTTTCCGCCATGGTTTAGTGCGTAAGCCCGGATCAGCTTGGCAGATGGGCTATTCGTGTCAAAGCGAAGTGCAGACTGGACGGTTCGCTCTGTTACATTCAATTTTCTGGCGATCTCGCGCTGTAATTCCAGTGTTACTGTAATTTCGTTTCTTTTTTCTTCCATGTTTGTTATAGTTATTATATGTTTTGTTCGTACTTTTAGGGCGTCTTTCTATTGGAAGACTTTGCAAAGATAAATCAAGATTCTTGATATTTCAAAACAAAAACACAGGAAATATGATATTTTTTTCAAGAAATTTGAAATCCCTCCGAGAGAGAGAAGGTATAAAACAAGCTGATTTAGCTCAAAGGATTGGTGTTAAAGCCAATACTATATCTAATTACGAAAAAGGTGTTAGTCAACCAGATTACACTATATTATGCCTTATCCTGAATATATTTAATGTAGATGCAGACTCCTTGCTGTATAAAGATATGAGTAAGAATGATGCTTCAAGAATCTTGAGTAATGATTATTTGGAGGGAAACGCTTCAATTACGGATAAACTACTGAATAAAATAGATGAGAAAGAAGCTAAAATAGAAGCTCAAGCTGAACAAATCGGTTCCCTGAAGCAACAAATCAAGATTTTGGAGGAAAAAATAGAGGGGTTGCAGCATCATGCCCATGTAGAGGCAACTTTCGCTGGATCCGCCCAGACTCGCAAAAACGATGTTGCGGATTTGGGAGATGTCCGCTTAGCCGAACAGCTGTGATGTGCGAGAGTTAGGAAAGAAAATTTAATAACCGGCTAAAGCCATAAAATAAAGAGAAAATTCTATAAACCTAATAATTATCAGATATGGGAGAAGACAGAAAAGAGAGTAAAAAGGAGAGTAAGAAATCAGAATTGCCACGAAGCAGATTTCAAGAAAGGCATGTTGTAAACCATGGTGATATTGTCTCTTTAAACCGACCGGAAAAACGATCTAACAAGAAGTAAAAATCATCGTGAAAACAAGCAATGTGCAAAAGCTGACAAGCAGCGTCCAAAGAGCGATCGTAAAAGTTCTAGCCCGGTGCTTGTTGGTTTTGCTTGTTGTATCTATTTTCCATTGAAGATTCTCTAATTCATATAAAGCAAAAGCAGAGATTCCTTTTTCTTTATAATGCTCCATGAATGGCATGTAAGCCAACCCTTTGGGGTCTCTTCCTTTGCTATAACCATCCCGGGGTTTCATGGTTAAGAGCAGCATGATACAAACGCCAATACACACGGCCGCAAAAAGATAAGCGACCACAGAAAACAAAAGCTTTCCAACCGACAATGCCGTAGTTACAAGAAAAGGGCAAATGGTAAATATAATGCCTAGCAGTGTATAACAACGTCCCGTGATTGAATCAGACACCTTACACAGCTCATCTAAGTATTTTTCCCCTTGATCGAAAATGAAATTAATCGCCTTACTATCCAATAAATCTATTGCATCATCCGGCAATCGCCACGCATCTTGTTCCGGATCTTTACCCATGTTTAACCTGCGTGTGCGCCAGTTTGTAACCGCTTTTTTAATCTTTTTCATGCTGCAAAAAGGTGTATAATATGAATGAAACGCCCCCTTAAACAGGCTTTTCTCACCACAAATATAGCAAAAACCTTGATATTCCTTCATAAAACACTGATTTATAATATGCTATCTTTATTCACCCATTCGCCACCCCGAAATAAGGGTATACGAAAACCCGCAAAAAGCCCAATATTAACAATAATTAACCACCGATATGGTATTGAACATGTCAAAAAACTATGTAAAAATGTCCCTCCAAGTGTCCCTCCAAGTGTCCCTCCAAGTTTCAAAAAACGCACTTTTGAGCACAAAAAAGGCGGCACCCAAGCCTATCACAACTTGAAATGCCGCCCCAAAATGGAAACATTGCATAAATTTTATTCAAACACCAATCAAACAGCTACTTACCACCCCGTATCAGGTGCGATTGGATAATCATTGCTCGTTTGGTGATTTTGCAGCTTCCGTCCACCATACCGGCGTGCAGTAGGCTGTTCTTCGTGATACCCACTTCCTCTTCACTGAGCGTGTTGAAAATAGCTGAAATCGACCCGAAATAGTAGTTCTTCTTCTCAAAAATCAGATGTACATGGATTACCTTTGTCATAACCTCTTTGGTATATTTTATACTGCAAATATACCAAATAATTATTATTTAGAAGTATTATTATAAATAAACTTCACAAACACCCACAAAAAAAGGAAGTTGTTTAAAGCCTCCTGCCGCACTCATCCTATTTCATCGACTAATCTTTCTTGTCCCCTTAAACGATCTCCACACACTCCGTAAATTGCCCAAATCCCATTCAATTTTCACTCTTTATTAACCCTCAATTCAAATCCACCTCAAAAAAACGATCCTAACTCACCCGATTTTTCAAATCCAGTTCAACCAACTTCAACCCATTTTACTTTTCGTATTGAAACTGTCTCTCTTTTTACACAGGTGTAATTTGTTGATATTCTTTACTATAGTTCTCTTTTTCATAGGATGTCAGTTTTACTTATCGTATTGCCCCCTATAT
>ERZ778515.2016-NODE-2016-length-12773-cov-10.896210_pt1 | contig 12773 bp, 10 predicted proteins | sample MGYA00510343_ERZ778515 | MGnify/ENA primary metagenome ERZ778515 (study PRJEB29527, sample SAMN07138965) | mouse gut metagenome | material: feces | host: mouse | place: China:Nanjing | collected 2016-01-25 ...
CTTTTGCAACATTCCTTTATTGATGAGTAGGTATATCGAATTTTTAATATCGTAGCCTTGTGCAAATGTTTCTGTGCCAAAAATAGAAAGCATCATTCTGCGATAAAAACGGAATCGCTTATTGGGATGTGGTGTTTTGTTTGATTGGTTTATATCGTTTGCTGCAACAAATCCAAATGAGGCACAACCATCCTTTTTGAAATATTCCAACATTATATGGACACACGACATTACTATTGTGCGAGGCTCATAATCATTAGTCAAAAGCGAATAACGCTCTTTACTATCCACAACTCCCTTCCAATAGAATTTTAGTCCGAGAAAATGATTTGAGAATTTCTCAACCTCAACAATATAACGCTTATTACTCTTTGTAGACTTGAATCCCCATAAATCAATAATGCGAAGCGTAGATGGGTCTTTGCTCCGCATTATGAATGATGCTTTATAATGTTTTATCAATCCGCTCACGGCAAAACATATCCGTATGAGGGAACACGGTAAATATCACGTTCCTTTTCGGAAACTAAAGTAATATGAATTTTATTGGAACGCGATTTATTCACAGAAACACATTGCGGCTTCTGCGAACTCTTTGCAAATGGTTTCTTTATGGGTTTCATATTCATTTGTTTTTTATGCCTTTAATTAGGCAACGCAAAGTTAGTCATTTTCGTTCTCTGAATCAACTTACACTGAAAGATTTAACATTCTGACATGAATCATTTACTATCTATATTGTTGATTATTAAATACATCCTTCCACATGCGTTTTACGGCATATTTTGGTTTTCCATGAAAGAAGCGAAGCTTCCACAGATTGCGGAAGCCTCGCCTTGTAAGTTCTGAATGATTGTTGAGGTCAGCCCCATAAGGGGTGCAGGGGTGCGAGTCAGAAATTTTTTTATTCTGAAAATTACAGCATGGGCGTCTCCTTGCGTATGCTGTAGTAGGTCTTGGTTTGCATTTTATATATCTTGATTTGATGCCCTTTCTATTTGAGTTCCTCTTACAATTTCAAGTTTTCTTTGTTCATCTGCTTTAGATTGTGCTTCAACCGATTTAAGGTGTTCCTCTATCTTTTTACACAATTCATTATCATTATATAATATTATTGCACGCTTAAAATAGTTTGTTCGTGTTGTCCCATATCTATTTTCAGGAGACTTCATGCGATAGTCCTTCAAATAAACCTGTTCTTCAGTCGTATATTCATGCACTACATGAAGAGATTGATTGTTAAAAAGCCACGACCTCCCGTTATGGCTTGCATTTCTATCCCATAAATCTACATTCTTATGCAAGAAAAACTCGTTGTTGCCCCAAATATTTGACCATTGTAGTGAAGACGCATATTTGTCATTATATCTTGAAGTATATAAATCTATCAACTGTTGATAAGTCGTATAGTCTTCGGAAACTAAACAAATACGAGCAATTGAGTCTTGGAATGATGTCACAATAATATCTACACAAAGCGGACTCTCCTGTTCGGGCAAAAAAATATTAGACTTAAAACGAACAATGTTGTCTCCTCTATTTTGTTTAATATCCCATATCTTTTTATCTTTAACAGCCTTGTTAATCGTGGAAGATATAGGCTGACCTAAAATTAAGCCGCCAAATGATAAACTGACTATTGAATCAGAAGCTGTTTTTAAATTGGCCTCTTTTTCGGCTTCCTCTTTTTCATAATCGCTAACATAACCTTTTTTATTTGAGCCTTGACAACCTGCAAAAAAATACACAATCGCCACAGGTATCAGCATCATTGTAAGTGACTTTCTCATATTGACGTGCTTTTAATTGTTAGTCAGATTCGCATTACGCTTTATTTCGCTCTATAATCACGTTGATAACTCCTGCAAGCCTTTGAGCCATAGCCGAATTCTCGCCAATCCTTAATGATATGATAGGCTCTTGCAAAGTATTTATGTTTCAAATATTTTTGGTATTCAGATTTCTCTTTAATCTTTAAATAACCACCAATGCAAATTATCAAAATGATTATTAGAATTAAAATCATCATCTCAATGTAGTTTTAAGCTGGTATTTGGTTATTCGTCAAGATACTTGTAGGCAGCTTTCACAATGGCAGAAAAGCCAAAGAGGAAAACAGAGGAAGCGATTATGCCAAGTCCATATTTCCAAGAGCCGTTTTCAATATCACTGAAGATACCGAGTATTCCTGCTATCAAGGAAAGCCATGCAATGATTTTGATAGCAGCAGGAACTATGAATGATTCGCTGCTATTCTCTCTATATCGCTTACCTTGATATGGTTTGGAGTAATAATCGGTAAGTGGTGTTTTCTGTTCTTCTTCCATTATCAGAATGAATTATATGTTAATACTGTGCGCACTTGCCAATAAAACAAAAGCGCAGACTTTCGCCATACGCTGTCTTAGCCCACCACAGGCTACAATCTACTATGGGATAAGTCCGCGCCGTATGGCACGAATCCCAATGTAGGTTGTAATAGCTCGTTCTTTGGTCGAGGTGGTGGTTCAGACAGCGATTGAGCTAATATGTAAGGGCGCAATGCCCCAAAGGAATACGCAAATTTAGTCATAATTCGCCGAATGGCAAAAGATTATGCGCAGTTTGTTTCGCTTGTTGTCAAAATTGTAGGCGTGCGGAGAGAATTAGGGCAGCGGATTAAACTTAATTTTACCCTACGTTTCCGCCTTCCAAATCGCATCGAGGTATTTGAAACGGGGTACACTTCTGTTGTGCTGGAAGCCGGACTCGTTTTGTTATAGACTTGCGTAAAAGATAGTGTTTAAATAGCTGATAAAAACGCCGGCGACTGTTTCAGGGTTGAAACAGTCGCCGGTTTTATATTTGGTTATGAGTAGTATCAGCGGGGAGATCAGATGATGCCCTGGCCCATCATGGCGTTGGCAACCTTCATGAAGCCAGCGATGTTGGCGCCCTTCATGTAGTTGATATATCCGTCAGCCTCGGTGCCGTGTTTCACACACTGGGTGTGGATGTTCTTCATGATCTCATGGAGACGGCGGTCTACTTCTTCGGCGCTCCACTGGAGGTGTTCGGCGTTCTGGCTCATTTCGAGACCTGAGGTAGCCACACCGCCTGCATTCACGGCCTTGCCGGGAGCGTATGTGGTCTTCGATGCGAGGAAGGTATCGATCGCTTCGGGTGTGCAGCCCATGTTTGAAACTTCGGCCACGAGTTCAACACCGTTTGCAACGAGTTTCTTTGCGTCTTCGCCGTCGACTTCGTTCTGTGTCGCGCAGGGGAGGGCGATGTCGACTTTCTGTCCCCAAGGCTTCTGTCCGGGGAAGAACTGGGCGTTGGGATATTTCTCGGCGTAGGGGGCTACGATGTCTTCGCCGGTAGCGCGGAGATAGAGCATGTAGTCAATCTTGTCGCCTGAGATTCCGTCGGGGTCGTAGATATATCCGTCAGGGCCGGAGATTGTCACCACTTTCGCGCCGAGTTCGGTAGCCTTGAGGGTAGCGCCCCAAGCCACGTTGCCGAAGCCGGAAACAGCGACTGTCTTGCCCTTGATGTCGTCTTTTTTCTCTGCGAGCATGCTCTGCACGAAGTAGAGCGCGCCGAAACCGGTAGCTTCGGGGCGGATGAGCGAGCCGCCGAAGTCAAGACCCTTGCCGGTGAATGTGCCGGTGCATTCGTTGACGAGCTTCTTGTACATGCCGTACATGTAGCCTACTTCGCGGCCGCCTACGCCGATATCGCCTGCGGGCACGTCGCGGTCAGGACCGAGGTTCTTCCAGAGGCCGAGGATGAAGGCCTGGCAGAAGCGCATGATTTCAGCGTCGCTCTTGCCGCGGGGCGAGAAGTCGCTGCCGCCTTTGGCGCCGCCCATCGGAAGGGTGGTCAGAGCGTTTTTGAAAGTCTGCTCGAAACCGAGGAATTTGAGGATGGAGAGGTTGACGGATGCGTGGAAGCGGATGCCGCCTTTATACGGGCCGATGGCGTTGTTGAACTGAACGCGGTAGCCGATGTTGTTCTGGACTTCGCCTTTGTCGTCGACCCAGGTCACGCGGAAAGTGACGATGCGGTCGGGCTCGACCATGCGCTCAATGATTTTTGCTTTTTCGAATTCAGGATGCTGATTGTAGACGTCCTCAACACAGATAAGGACTTCCTTCACTGCCTGAAGGTATTCCTTTTCGCCGGGATGCTTGGCTTCCAGGCTGTTCAGAATATTGTTAATATCCATGATAAAAAGAAATTGATGGATTTAAAGGGTATTGGTGATTTGGTTAACGCTGCAAATGTAACACTAAATTCAATATGGTGGATCAAAAAAGCGAGATTTTTTTGATGTTATAAAGCATAAGAATTGAACATAAAAATGGCTTCTCAGCTATTTCAGTGGCATCTTTGGCTTGACTATTTGTCAGTCTTGGCCTGGTTTTGAGATGAAAGTGTCAGTCTATGGCGGCAAAAGGGTGGATTATGCCGGATATTCCTGAAAAATGAATCAGATTGCTATGTGGCATTCCGGAATACAGATGGATCTGTGAGATATGCCTGACTCAGTGAGGGCCGCCATGCTTCACTGCTTCAGCTTGGGATAAAAAGAAGCTGCCGCCGAACAGAGGAATTCTGTTCAGCGGCAGTAAAATCTTGAGACTTCTCGCTGGCGGATTATTCGCCGGGGATGATAGCTTCGCTGGGGCAAACTTCAGCGCAAGAGCCACATTCGATGCAAGTATCGGGGTCGATGTGGTAGATGTCGCCTTCAGAAATTGCGTCAACGGGGCAAACGGGCTGGCAAGTGCCACAAGCCACGCAAGAGTCAGTGATTACGTAAGCCATGATCTGATAAATTTGAGTTGTTAGATAATTTGATACGAAAATTTTTGGACACGGCGCAACCCGAAGGCCCACCGGATAGATGATGCAAAAGTAACTCTTTTCGCTGAATTATCATCTAAAAAACTCAGAAAAAATCGGCCCCGGTGAAATTATTTTGTTTCAGACGGACATCAGTCTGTGCTTTCGGGTGTGCGGCCTGCAGCTTCCGGCAACCGGAACTGACAAAAAGCAGACTGCCTGAAAGCGCGTTTCAAGCAGTCTGTCGGTAATTGTGAGTTATGTCTGATGGAAACCCTTAAGGATCAGGCTTCGATCTTCTTGTAGCGGGGTACGAGGAGCTTCATGATGCACCAGCCTACGAGGTAGGCGACGCCGCAGATGCAGAACACGATGAAGTAGCCTGCGGGCTTGCCTTCATAGCTCATGAACGACATGTTGGTCTGGGCTGCATAGTCGAAGAGCACACCTGAGCAGAGGTTGATCAGGAATGATCCGATGCCGCCGGCCATGCCGCCGATACCGATGATGGTGGCGATGGTCGATTTGGGGAACATGTCACCTACCACTGAGTAGATGTTGGCGCTCCATGACTGGTGGGCGGCTCCGGCTATACCGATGATGATGATCGGGAGCCAGGGCGACACTGAGCTCATGGGCTGGGCCAGAAGGGCAAGCAGGGGGAACACGGCGAAGATAAGCATGGCTTTCATGCGGGCCGAGTAGGGGTCTACGGTGATGCCTTTGCTTGCGGCGCGGTCAATGAAGATGGTCGGGAGCTTGCCGCCGTAGATCGAGAGCATGGTGATCAGGTAGAGCACGAAGATCATCATCATGCCTTCGCCCGATGAAGTCGACAGTTTGAAGACATCGGTGATGTAGGCGGGTGTCCAGAAGAGGAAGAACCACCACACACCGTCAGTCAGGAATTTGCCGAAGAATACGGCCCATGTCTGCGGATATTTGAAGCATTTCAGGAAGGGGATGGTAGCGGTCTTGCTGTCTTCGGTCTCAGCTTTCTCTCTGGCTGTTTCGTCAGCAGCGTCATCGTCCTGCTCGATATAGGCGAGCTCGGCGGCGTTGACACGCGGGTTTTCAGCGGGTTTCTTATAGAGGAAAATCCAGAAGCCCATCCAGACGAAGCCGAGGGCACCGATGATGATGAAGGCCATTTCCCAGCCGTTGCCCCAGCCGATGCTCTGGAAGTATTTGGCGAGCGGGCCGATGGAGAAGGGTGCGATAAGAGCGCCTACGGCCGAGCCTGCGTTGAAGATCGAGGTGGCATATGCGCGGTCGCGTTTCGGGAAGTATTCGGCTGTCACTTTGATCGCTGCCGGGAAGTTGCCGGCCTCGCCGAGGGCGAGGATGGTGCGGGCTGCGAGGAAGAAGTAGACCGATACGGTGGCGATTGTGATGGCAAGGTCGCCGGTGGCCTTTACAAGGCCGGTGGCGTCATGGAGACCGAGTGTGGCTTCGGTGGCGATGCCGCAGGCTGCGTGGAGGCAGGCGCCGGCTGACCATACGCCGATGGCCCAAAGGTAGCCTTTCTTGGTGCCCATCCAGTCAATGAAGCGGCCTGCCAGTAGGTTGGCCACGGCATAGACGATGGAGAAGACTGCAGTGATCAGACCGTAGTTGGCGTCGGTCCAGTGGAATTCAGGGGAGATGAACTCTTTCCAGGTGAGCGAAAGCACCTGGCGGTCCATGTAGTTGACAGTCGTTGCGAGGAAAAGCAGTGCACAGATGGTCCAGCGGAAGTTTGTCATCTTCTGGTTTGCTGCTGAGAGGGGTGAGGTTGCTGCTGCCATAGATTAGAACTTGAAGTAGTTTTTGGCGTTGTTGTAGCAGATATCCTCGATCATCTGGTTGACCCGGTTTTCTTCATAGCCGGTGTAGGGGATGAGACCGTTTTCCACATCGTTGCCCACGAGGTTGCACAGTGTGCGGCGGAAGTATTCGTGGCGTGGATATGAAAGGAATGAGCGTGAGTCGGTGAGCATGCCGACGAAACGGCTGAGCAGGCCCAGAAGCGAGAGGGCGTTCATCTGCTTCTCCATGCCGTCTTTCTGGTCAAGGAACCACCAGCCTGAGCCGAACTGGATCTTGCCGGGGATGGTGCCGTCCTGGAAGTTGCCGAGCATTGTGGCGAGCACTTCGTTGGCGCAGGGGTTGAGGTTATAGAGGATGGTCTTGGTCAGCTTGCCGCGTGAGTTGAGGGTGTCAAGGAACTTGGCGCAGGCTTTGGCAGTGGTGAATTCGCCGATAGAGTCAAAGCCGGTGTCGGGGCCGAGGAGCTTGAACATCTTGGAGTTGTTGTTGCGGATGGCACCGTAGTGGAACTGTTGGGTCCAGCCTGAGGCATAGTCCATCTCGCCGAACACCAGGAGCATGGCGCTCTTGAACTTGTTGATCTCTTCTGCTGTGAGCTGCTTGCCTCCGTAGACTTTGTCGAAGATGGCTTCGATCTCGCCGTCAGTGAAGTCTTCGGCGTAGAATTCCTCGATGCCGTGGTCTGACAGGCGGCAGCCCATCTCCTCGAAGAAGTCGTGGCGCTTCTGGAGGGCATCGATCATGTCCTGGAACTTGTTGATCTCAACGCCTGAAACTTCGGCGAGTTTTTCAACATATGCGCGGAATTCGGCGGGGTTTTCAACGGCCATTGCTTTGTCGGGACGCCAGGTGGGGAGCATCTTGATCTCGAAGCCGCTGTCGCGTACCTGCTTGTGGTATTCGAGTGTGTCGACGGGATCGTCGGTGGTGCAGACGGCTTCCACGTTGTAGCGGCGCATGAGTCCGCGGGCGGTCATGTTGGGGTCGTTGAGGAGCTTGTCGTTACATTCGTCGAAGATCTCGCGGGCGGTTTCGGGGTTGAGTAGCTTGTCAATGCCGAATGCGGTCTTGAGTTCGAGGTGTGTCCAGTGGTAGAGGGGGTTGCGGAAGGTGTAGGGTACGGTTTCGGCCCATTTTTCAAATTTTTCCCAGTCTGAAGTGTCGGTGCCGGTGCAGAAACGTTCGTCAACACCGTTGGAGCGCATTGCGCGCCATTTGTAGTGGTCGCCGCCAAGCCAGATTTCAGTGATTGACTTGAAGCGGTGGTCATCGGCTACCATCTTGGGTATGAGGTGGCAGTGATAGTCGATGATGGGCATCTTAGCCGCGTGTTCGTGATATAGCTTCTGTGCGGTTTCGGTCTGCAGCAGGAAGTTTTCGTCCATGAAAGGTTTCATGCAGAAATGGATTTTTAATGGTTATTGTTTTTGGTGATAAGGAGAGGTGATCAGAGCGTCACGCCGTTTTTGAAGATGGCTATTTCGTGGATGCCGCTCTTTTCGGAGTTGACTTCTTCGCCTGAGGCTACTTTGAGCACGTAGTCAATGAAGTCGGCGAGTACGTCGGCCATCGAGCTGTCTTCCACAAGGCGTCCGGCGTTGAAGTCGATCCAGGTGGGCTTGCGCTTTGCGAGTCCGGAGTTGGTTGAGATCTTCATGGTGGGGACAAAGGTGCCGAACGGTGTGCCGCGGCCTGTGGTGAAGAGCACCATCTGGCAGCCTGCGGCGGCGAGAGCTGTGGAGGCCACGAGGTCGTTGCCGGGAGCCGACAGGAGGTTGAGGCCGTGGTTGCTGATGCGTTCGCCGTATTCCATCACTCCGAATACGGGGCTCTTGCCGGACTTCTGGGTGCAACCGAGGGCTTTTTCCTCAAGGGTGGAGATGCCGCCGGCCTTGTTGCCCGGAGAGGGGTTTTCGCCTACGGGTTCGCCGTGGCTGAGGAAGTATTCCTTGAAGTTGTTGATGAGTGACACGGTCTGGCCGAGCAGGCTGTTGTCGGCGCAGCGGCGCATGAGGATTGTCTCGGCTCCGAACATTTCGGGGACTTCGGTGAGCACTGTTGTGCCGCCTTCCTGGTCGCAGAGCCAGTCTGAGAATTCTCCGAGCAGCGGATTGGCTGTGATGCCTGAGAATCCGTCTGATCCGCCGCACTTGAGGCCGATGCGGAGTTTGGAGGCCGGTACGGTGGTGCGCTTGAAGTTGCGGGCCTGATCGTAGAGGTCACGGAGAATTCTTACTCCGGTTTCCACTTCGTCGCCTTCCACTTCCTGGCATACCATGAATTTCACGCGGGAGCGGTCATAGTCGCCGCAGAATTCCTCGAAAACCTTGGGTTGGTTGTTTTCGCATCCGAGTCCTACCACGAGGATGCCGCCGGCGTTGGGGTGGTGCACCATGTCGCGCAGGATCTTTTTGGTGTTTTCGTGGTCATCGCCGAGCTGCGAGCAGCCGTAGTTGTGGGGGAATCCGAAGATACCGTCCACTCCCTCGGCCTTGGTTTCGGCGTTGAGGCGGTCTACAATCTGCTTCACGATGCCGTTGACGCAGCCCACGGTGGGGATGACCCAGAGTTCGTTGCGGATGCCTACCTGGCCGTCGGCGCGCTCATAGCCCATGAAGGTTGCTTCGGCGCCTTTGCGGGCCGATCCGGGGGCGGGAGCCGAGGGGTTGTCGATGGCTATGTCGGAGTAGTCGAGCTGGCCTTCGAGGTTGGTCTTGATGTCGTTGTGGTCGAGGAATGCACCGCGGCTCACGGCGTGGCGCGCGTGACCGATCGGGAAACCGTATTTGATCACGTTCTCGCCCTCGGCTATGTCGCGGAGAGCGAACTTGTGGCCGGCGGGGATGTCGGCCACAAGTGTGATCTCTTCGCCGTCTACGTTAAGGGCTGTTCCGGCGCTGAGCGCGTTGATGGCCACTGCTACGTTGTCGGCGGGATTGATCTTGAGAAAGTCTTTCATCTGTCAGTCCGGAGCTTAGGCTTCAATAACTTCCTTGACTGTTTCGAGCATGCCCTTCGATGCGATCGAGTCGAGATACTCGGTGACGAGGTCGGTGAGACCGGGGATCTGGTTGAGATCGCCGTGTTCTTCGCCCCAGATGAGATCTTTGGCTGCGAGGACTCCTTCGGCAACCTTGCGGGTGTCGCCGCTTGACCAGAGTCCGGTGAGGAGATCCATGATCTTCTGATCGTCGTTGGGCACGATTTCTGTGCCGTCCTCACGCTTGCCGCCCTTGTAGTAGGTTATGAGGGCTGCGAGACCGAGCACGAGGCCTTTGGGGAGTTCGCCCTTGCGTTCGAGATAGGTCTTGAGGCCAGGAAGGTCGCGGGTCTGGTATTTGGGGAAGGAGTTGAGCATGATTGATGTCACCTGGTGGTCAACATAGGGGTTGTTGAAGCGTTCGAGGACATCTGCACCGAACTTCTGGAGTTCTTCCATCGGGAGGTTGAGGGTCTGCATGAGTTCGTCGAACTGTACTTTGTGAATGTACTTGCCGATGACGGGGTGGTTGCAGGCATCGCGGACAATGTTGACTCCGCTGAGGAAGGCTACGGGCGAGAGCACGGTGTGCGGGCCGTTGAGCAGGGTCACCTTGCGTTCGTGGTAGGGTGCCTCAGAGTCGGTGATGAGTACCTGGAGACCGGCTTTTTCAGCGGGGAATTCGGCGCGGAGCTGTTCGAGGCTCATGTTTGAGGCGCGCTCGATCACCCAGAGGTGGAAGGCTTCGCCCTGGACCACGATGTTGTCCTTGTAGCCGAGTTTTTCCTGGATCTGGTTGATTTCCTTGCGGGGGAAGCCGGGGACGATGCGGTCAACGAGTGTGGCGCATACGTAGCAGTGGTTTTCGAACCATGCGCGGAATGCCTCGTAGTCAGAGCCGAGATCTTCTTTCCAGAGGTCGATGTATTTGAAGATGATTTCTTTCAGATGGTGGCCGTTTTCGAAGATAAGCTCGCAGGGCATGATGATGAAGCCTTTGTCAGCTGCTCCGTTGAAGGTTTTGAATCGGCGGTAGAGGAGCTGTGTGAGCTTGCCGGGATAAGATGCGGCGGGGCGGTCGTTGAGCTTGCATTCGGGATCGAAGGCGATGCCGGCTTCGGTGGTGTTGGAGATGACGAAGCGCATTTCGGGCTGGTCGGCCAGCGCGAGGAAGGCGTCGAACTGGGTGAAGGGGCTGAGACCGCGGCTGATCACGTCGACACGGGTGAAGGAGTTGATCACTTCGCCGTCGAGACGGCCCTGGAGGTTTACATGGTAGAGGTAGTCCTGACCCTGGAGAAGCTGCATCACGAATGCGTCGGGGGTACCCTGTACGACTACAACCGATGAGTTGAAATCGGTTTTGTCGTTCATATTCTTGATGATCCAGTCAACGAAGGCGCGGAGGAAGTTGCCTTCGCCGAATTGGATGATTCTTTCGGGTGCAACCGCTTTGGGTGCGGTGAGTTTGTTTAAAGCTTTCATGATTTTAGTGATATTGTTGATTGTTTTTTAATTTCTGCTATTGTCAGAGGTATAAAGCGGAGAGGTGTCGCGGGTTTGGAGGTTGTTTAAAAGCAATGGTTTTCGCTTGGTTTTAAACAACCTTTTATTCGGCGGGATTCCATCCGGTGGTGACGGCGAAGACCTTGGCGATGTCGAGACAGTCTGCGGCTTCGGTGTCAGAGACTTTCATGGCCCAGCTGACACGGCCTTCCTGGGAGGCGCCGGCTCCGCGCGAGCCGTATTCGCCGTAGCGGGCTGTGCGTTCGTTGTCGGTGTTGTTCCAGTTGTGCCATCCGGCGGGACGGATGTGTGAACCCATCTCGCAGTTGATGAATACGGTGTGGGCATAGGGGCGCCAGGGGCGTCCGAGATACACTTTGGTAACTTCAGGCAGTGCGCGCAGGGTGCAGGAGTCGAAGATGTAGCCGTATTTTACGTCTTCCGGAGTCGATGCGGCGGTGATGTATGAATCACGTTTGGAGAGGATGTCGCATTTTCTGAAATAGGCTGTGGCCGGGCCGAAGATGAAGTCGGTGGTGCCTTCGATGTAGCAGCCGTCAAAGTACAGGCGGCTGTTTTTACCTCCGGTGAAGACTGTGTCCTGGTTGCCGAGGAAACGGCAGTTGATGAAGCGCAGGCGGTCACCTTCGGTGTGGAGCGCTACGGCCTGGCCGAGCTGTGGGGCGTTGTTCTCAATGGTGAGGTTGCGGAAGGTGGCGTCACAGGCTTCTACCTTTACGGTGTAGGTGCGGAAGGTGCCCATGTTGTCGATGTTGGCGTGATGGTCGAAGGTTATAATGGTCGAGTCGGCGTTCTGGCCTTCGAATGTCACGTTTTTGAGCCATGAGGGAATGACGACCTTTTCTTTGTAGACTCCGTTGGCTATGTGGACTGTGACGTTGTAGTCCATATAGGCACGGATGCCGTCAAGAGCTTCGGTGACGGTGGTGTAGTCGGCTGATCCGTCGGGGTTGACGTAGATGTCGTGTTTCCATTCGGCGGCTGATGCCTTGAGCCCTGTCAGGGCGCAGACCATCAGAAGCAGGGAGGCAAGACGATATTTCATTTCTAAGGTATGATTATATTGTGTGGACTGAGGCGAGGAGAGAGGTGTGGGGCATGAGGGTGGAGTTCGTTATTTAGTGATGCGGAACCAGTCGATGTCAAGCCAGCCGCTGTCGTTGCTGACCCAGTCGCGGGTGCAGAAGAGGCCGAGCTTGGCGCCGATCCAGTGGCCTTCGCGCACGTTGAAGGGGCGGCCGAACTTGGTGAACTTCTTGCCGTCGAGGCTGTAATAGAATGTGGCTTCGGTCTTGTAGTCTGATTTCTGCATGGGTTTCTTGGGGCCTACCATGCGGATCTGGACGCGGAGATAGATTTCTTTTTCGGGGTCGATCTTGACAGAGGCTACTTCAGTTTCGTCGGCACCCTTGCTTGCTTTGACGCAGTCAGCTTCGGTGAGATAGACTCCGTCTTCGCGGCTCACGAGCGAGAGGGCTGCGAAATCATAGCCGGTGACGATGAGGCCGGCGCGTTCGCCTGCCATGATCTTGCCGTTTTTCTTGCGGGGGAAGAATTTGACTTTGGCTGTGGCCGTGAAGTTCTGGGCCGGGAATTTCTGAAGCAGGAGGTTGGAGGCGTCATAGAG
>ERZ778515.2042-NODE-2042-length-12572-cov-7.394983_pt1 | contig 12572 bp, 8 predicted proteins | sample MGYA00510343_ERZ778515 | MGnify/ENA primary metagenome ERZ778515 (study PRJEB29527, sample SAMN07138965) | mouse gut metagenome | material: feces | host: mouse | place: China:Nanjing | collected 2016-01-25 ...
TCCGTAAAAAAATCATCTTCATCAGGATTCAGGCAGTAATCCTGTTCCCACATAAAGATTTCCAGCGTATGTACAATATAGCGCAATAGCTTTGACATCTCCCTGCCCTCCAGAGTGACGGACTGCTCCCCACTGTCCGTGCAAAAATCTGTCATGGTCAGCACACGGCTTTTCCGGTCAATGGTAAAGCGGCGGTCTGCCAGTTCCATATCCCCGTACCCGTCATAAACCTCTGTATGCACTTCAAAGGACAATGTATTGATAATAAGCTGTTTTTTCATGGCATTTCGTTCCGCATAGGGAAAACATATATTGTAGATTTCCCTTGCCGTGTCTGCCACTTCCGGGGATTTATCGTACATTTTAGCCTGTAACCATTTTTTCTCACCATCTGAAAGCCGCCGCATAGGGAAACCCATCATCCGGTTGATAGCCATTGCATCCGCTTTTTCAGCAGCACTTAAACGGGAACAGGCTTTGCAGATATGGGCGGCATGACCTTTCCCTGAAAACTTTTCATTTGCTTTGTACTCGCCGCATATTTTACAATAATGTCCATGCGGACGGTTTTTCTTTTTTGACATCGCAGATACCTCCTGCCTTTTATTATACCGCAGACTGGAAAAACCGCAAAGAATATGATGGATTTTTCGTAAAATTCTTCTTAGTGAATCCAATACAGCGCATAAAAAACAAGCCACCATGCCCACTCTTTGAATGGGTATGGAAGCCTGTTTCCGCTTTCGGTTATTCCGCTTCCACCAATGCAAGCTCTCCAAATTCCGTATCGGTCATATCCCGCAGTTTTCCAATCACCCTATGGGACAGCTCCGCCATATCCGTATCCTCAAGGTATGGCAAGGCTCTTTCGATGTCCGCTATGACCTCGTTTTTGCCTTCTCCTGCAAAGATACAGATTAAATTGCTTTCTTCCACTGTAAATTTTGTATTCATATCCTTACATCTCCCTCTGATTATTTTTATTGTTTTCCTGTGCTTCATGGTCTTTTCCCTGACCGGAAACAAGCGCCTTTTTCTCTGCAAGGCGGGCTTTTAAGGAAGTCCTTACCGCAGGGCGTTCCTGCTCCTTTTTGTTTTCTTCCTTCTGCGTCTTTTCCCCTGCACCGTTATTCAGCACATTATCCACCATGTTGTAATTCTGTTCTTCCATTTCCTCAATCTTGGCAAGGGGCTTGTATTCTGCCAGCTTTTCAAGCAGCTCCGCCGCCCTCTTTGTTTCTTCCGGGTCTGTCCCTTCTGCAATCACATCAGCAAGCCATACCATAAGGTGAGAAGTATTATCACGGCTGATGCTCTCTGCAAGGTCAGATACGTTCTCCGTCATGTTCCGGGCATTGTCACGGTATGCGGCGGTATCATAGTCAAAAGTGAAACGGTCAAACTCCACCGCAAGCTGTTCTGCAGGTATCAGACCGGGCAGACGCTTTTCCCATACCTTTGCTTCAAATTCCTCCGTCATGTTGCCGTCTATCTCCATTTCAGGAAATTTCGCCGCCAGCTCCGCTATCACTTCCATCGCCTGCGGGCTGTCCTTGATTTCGGGGATATACTCCAATATGTCAAGGTCAATCCGTTTTCCGGATAAAATATCAATTTCCACATCTTCAAACGCTTCTGTTCCCGGTGTGTGAATATTGATGCCGATTGCAGGGATACCGTTCATGCGCTCCGGCGGTATCTGTTTCCAGATTGCAACTGCTTCATCAACGGTAAGGATATTCTTATAAAACTCTCCCAAATTATGAAATTCACCGCACTCTGCAACAGTCAGTGTAATTTCTGGTTCTGCCTGCTCCGGGAATAAGGTTTCCCGCAGCCCTTTTTCCTCAAAATCTTTGCCGTTAAATATGGTTATTTTATCCGTTTCCTCATTGAACTCTATGGAAAAATCCAGCTTATTTCCCTGCTCAATATAAGCATGATCCGCCGCTTCAATACATTCCCCATATTTTCCCATTTCCACAAAAGGCTTGTCACACTCTGCATAGGCTTTACACAATCCCTCTGCATCAAGTCCGCTGGTATTCTTAAACCATCGTTCCTCATCGTTCATGCGGATATTAAAAATACTTACTGGCTCATTCTCCCTTGCCTCACGCACCCCGTCAAGGTATTCCTCCACTTTCGGAAGGTATGTTTCAAGCGTTCCCGTCCTCTGTGCGGTAATCGGGTTAATGTCTACTTGAATGCCGCCGATATGAAGCCCGCCCTCATTGAACGTGTCAAACAGCACATCTTCACGCTCATTTGTGGAAAGCTCCACCACTACGTCAAGGTCAGAGCCTTCACGTTCCAAGCCACGGCAGCGGCTTCCGGCTACTGCCACATCCACAATCTCCGCAGCTATGCCGGATTCGTCAATCTTTGCCTGCACATGGCATTTTACGGTTTCTTCAATCTCTGACGGGTTCATTTCGCTAATCTCATGGAACAGCTCCTTTGTTTTTGCCCTAAACTCTGCCACTACATCAATCGGCGGCGTGGTGTGGTTCGCTTCCTCCACTTTTTCCATCAATTCATCATAATCAATCGGTATCAGTTCATCGCTGTCTTGTATATTTCCCCTTGCGCCATTATCAAAGGGATTCTCTTTCAAATCCTCCACAATGTCATTTAGGGCTTCTTGGATACTGACATCAGGATTGTCATAAACGCCGCCGTCTATCTCCTTGTAATCTGCGCCCATAATGGAATAGTCATAGCCGCCCTCTGTTTCCTGTATGCTGATGTAACGGTCTGCAATCTGAAAGGCAAGCTCTGTTTCCGTTGCTTTTCCCAACTCTGACATCAACTTCAAATCATTCTGCAAAGCAGAATGATTGACTTCATGTCCAGAAGTGTCCTGCCTGTCCTCTAAGGATTGTTTCAGTTCCGCAAGCACCTGTTCCCTGTCATCTCCGAGGTCAATGATTTCGTCCTCATCTTCCATGTCTGCAAATTCCAATGTTTCAGCAGATTTTTCTGGCTCATTCTGTTCCGGCTGCTTCTGTTCGGATTGTTCCGTTTCTGACTGCTCTGTTTCCGGCTGCTCCGATTGTTCTGTTTCTGACTGCTCTGTTTCTGGCTTTTGGACATCATGTCCAGAAGTGGCATCTTCCGCAATCCCTTTCTCCTGTTCTTCGGCGGCTCTTGCCTGCTCAATGTCTTTATACTCACGCTCAAACAGACCGAGAAAAGCTGTTCCCATTTCCTCATAGAAAATCTGCTTTGTGGCATTCCCAAAAGTAACAGTCACAGCATCTTTTCCGAATACTGCAACGGCATCATATTCCCCTACTTCTGTTACCCGTTCATAACTGCCGATAAGAGCCTTTGCAAGTTCCTCACGGACATCCTCGCCGCCCTGCATACGGCGGGCTATATCATGTATTTTATAATCGGATACCAAGCCCCCGCCAAACAATGCTTTTTCCATCGGCTTAAATTTGTCAATATACCCCTCCTCAAAAAAACGATACCCCAAATCTTCAATCTCGTCCCATGCAAGAAACTTTTTTGCAATCAAAGGCGCACTGTCTGTTTCAAGAAATTGTTTTTCTTCCTCCGTCAGTTCCATTTCCGTTTTATCTGCCTCCTGCTCCTTTACGCCCTCCAATGCCCTTGTAAAATGTGGAAGTTCCGTAAAACCATAGGAATCTACAAAGTGTGTGCTGTTCTTCCCGTCCTCATGCAGCACAACAACATCGCTGACGGAAAGGGAATGTCCTTTGTAGTCTGCCGGGTGGTCTATATTGAATTTTACATAAAGCGCACCCAGTTTTTCGCTTTGTGTCTGTCCCTGAATGTCCGAAAGCTCCCCCGTATAGACAAGGTTATAATTTCCCGGCTGGATTTCCTTAAAGTCATCGGACAGAAGGTTTCTTTTCAATAATTCCTCTGTACCTGCAAAATGAAAATCCCGAAGCTCCGGGCTGTCTTTTAACTGGTAAATGCCATATTTGTCCGTATCGCCATATAAAAGCTGCGCTTCTTTTACTGGTGCGCTCCCCGCAAGTTCCTCCTGCATGGAACGAAACGCCCTCTCGTTTTCCCAATCGTTCTTTTCTATGCCAAAAATACCATCATACTCCGTAATCTGTTCCTCTCCCTCTATCAAGGTTTCCGAACCGTCCTCGTGGAGCTGGTACACAGGCAGGTCACGTTCAAACAGTTCTATTGCCGTTTCCTTTGTGAGTGGCAGCATTTCCTCCCATGTGTAGCCGTATTCGTGCATTTCAGACAAGCCAATCATGCCACCGGGGAGCGCATCAATCTCCGCCTGTGCCTTGTCCATCGTTTCCATGAGCAGGGAAATGTCATTTTTCTGTCCCGCAACAGCCCTTGCAAGGGAAACCGTTTCCTCCATGTTGTCCAACTTATAAGCATGGTTCATAATCAAATTTTTTTCTTCCATATCAAATACTGTCCCTGAAAATTCCATGCGGTTTATGAGCTGCTCCGCCTGCTTCATTATGGGTAATTCTGATGCTGCTTCTATTTCTTCTGTTTCAAGGTTTACTTCATAATCATAAAACTCTGGTATCACAGGGTTTTTGCCATTCCTAACAAAAACAGGGATATATTCCACCTGATTATCGGAAAAATACTTTTCCACATCTCCCTCCCAGACAGAATCAACCCGTTCTAACATATCCTGCAAAATTTCTTTTACTTCTTCTTGTGTCTTATTCGTAATTCGGGCTATTTCAAACTGTTCCCCATCTTCATACACCATCTTAACAATAACATCATCTGCCCCAACAGGCTCTTTTGCCTTTTCTTTCCGTTCCCTTTCTGCATTTAAGTCAATTACTTCATTTGTATCCGTATTGTAACAGACATCAAGATGGTATTCCCCAAATTCTTTCGTATCCTGATTGGCAATCTCCGTTACCCATGCGCCCCTGCTTTCCAGATATGCGGCGGCGTTCAGCCTGTCATCATCATTCATATCAGACAGCGCTTCCACAATCTCCGCCGCATCCATTCCCCGTACATTCACAAGGCTGTATTCCGATAAATCGCTGTTCTGTATTAACAGAAGGCTCTCTTTTTCCTGCCCACTCATCATTTCCCGGTCACGCCAAATTTCTTTGAGCTGTTCCTCAATGCCTGTAATCAGTTCTGATGATGTCCTGCGGATTGTGTCAAGGGAAGATTTCAGCTCCTTCATGTCACGACCTGACGACCAGCCGCCTATATAATAGAAGGAATATGAGGAAGTATCAATTCCAAAGTGGCTGCAAACTGTAAAAGCTATGCCCTCCGCTTCGATTTCTTTGGTGTTCCTGTCCTTTACGGGTGCAAGAATATCCTGATTGATTTCCTTATTATGCAGCATGGAATGTGCGGTTTCATGCACCAGCGTTTTCAATGTCTGGCTCTCGCTCATGCCCTCCTGCACCGCAATCCGGTTTTCCTCTGTATGGAAATATCCCTTTGAATCTCCGGGAATATCTTCAAAAGCAATCGGAACAGGCGCAACATAAGTAATTGCCTTGATAAAATCCTCATATCCCTCTACCGTGGATAAAAGCTCTTTCGCTTCCAGTTCTGGGAGTGGCTCTCCCTCCGTCTGCGACACATCAAATACGGATACCACACGGAAGGCGGGGATTTTAACCTCTACTTCCTCTTTCTGCGGCATACCATTCTCGTCAAAAACCATCTCCCCGGTCACAGGGTCTAACTTATCCCGTTCCTCTTTGATTTTATAAGGCGCAGGGGCAAGGATACGGATTGCCTTTTCCCCTTTTTTCACATGGCGGTTGAAGTTTTTCTGCCATGCCTGATAGCCACACACCAAGCTCGCATCCGGTTTTTGTAAAGTAATCAGCAGCGTGTTGTTGAAGCTGTAATTATGGAATTTTGACATGGTTGTAAGATAGTTTTTATATTTCTCGCTCTCAAAAAGCTCCTTCAAGCCTTCCTCCAGCCTGTCAGTGATTTCCTTTACTTTCTGTTTCTCTGTCATGGAAACTCTGTTTCCATTTGTATCTGCCATATGCTCAATCCTTTCTTTTTTGCATAGAAAAATACCGCCCTGAATCGTTCCAAGACGATATTCCCCAAAATAAAAAAGTGCATGGATTTCTATAAATAATACTTTCCATACACCTTTCAGTTACTATATTTACAACCGGACATCAGCAGCCCGGTTATCATAAATTATTTCCTCAGAGCAGGCGTAAAAGCTGCACCAGCTCATGCGGTTCCTCTGTACTTGATGCGGTCTGTCTGGTATCAAACTGTGAAAAACGGTTGTTACGATAGAAAGATAAGACCTTTTCCTCATTTTCCGCTTCCAAAAATGTTACCATGCCGCCATACATATACTGTCCTTCCTCAATCACCATCCAAGCAAGTTCTATCAGATCCTCTCCCGTAATCTCCTTATTTCTCTCATTTGCATAATTTTTCCCAAGCTGGGCAATCAGATAAGCAGCCATAGTGTAAGTATCAGAATCTTTATCTAATTCACTGATACGAAGCAATTTCTTTTTTGTAGTATTGCTCACCGTTTTACCCCTAACCGTCAAAGGTTTTAATGCAAGTGTAAAATAACCAAGCAGACCGCCATCTTTTACTGAAATAACAACATATGTAACCGACTGATTCTTTTTAGTAAACTCTATTGCACTGTTTTTCAAGAAGCGTTCGACATCATGGTTCTTTGGACAGGAAAACCCGGAGAGCAGCTTGACAAGTGCAGGCTCTCCGGCTTCGGGATCATTTCCCAATGCAAGATACTCACGAATGTTGACTGCATAAAATTTATCACTTATCAGCATTCATTTTCTCCTTTTCTTTCATTTCCCTAAATCTCATCAATTCCCGCAATTCTTCTTCACCTTTAATAAATTTTACAGCCACAGGCTTTCGGATAGGACGGTTTTTGGCAGATTCTTCAATCGCATTGACAAACATCTCCACCTGTTCCTTGCCGGAAATGACAAAATTTTTCGTGATACTTGAAGTTGCCATAAGAAACACCTCCTTTGTTAGTATGGCTTTTCTGCTATACTTCATACTTTCCTGCTTATATTTTATTATCTTATGGCGGTTATTGCAACAAGATTTTTATGAATTCTTTATGTCTACAGCATTTCCTCCTTCCCTTTTGCTTTCCCCATATCCGGCTTCTCTGCTCCCGCCGCCTTTCTCTTGAACGCTTCCAGTTTTTCTTTCAGCGATGCCTTCTGCACAGGCTTGTCAGCCATTCCAGCCGCTATTTTTAGTCCCTGCGGTCTGCGGTTCTCCGCAACAAATTCCTGCCCTATATTCCCTGTCGGGCAAGGCATCGGCACATCCGCAGCTATTTCTTCCGTATATGCTTTCTCGAAAATATTTTCCTTTAACTTCTGGACATCATGTCCAGAAGTTTCCTGACTGCTGTTTTCTTGCTCCCCGATAGTATCAATATCAGCGGTATCGTCCAATCCAATAGCATTATCGCCTTTTTCGTCCATGTTCAGCAACGCATTTAAGGCGGAAAGGCGTTCCAGCTTCTCCGCAAGCTCCGCTTCCTGTGCAAAAGGCTTGTTTACCTCCGTTTTTGCCGTTTCAAGTTGCCGTTCCACGTTTTCAAGTTTGCTCTGTGCTTCAGCAAGCTGTTTCGGCATGGATTCCAGTGCATGGTTGATGCGGGCAATGTTGCCGAGAGGGTCTGCACCAATCTCAAAGTTATGGGAAAGCTGCCCTTTTAAATTCATCACGAATTTATGGTTGAACGAATCAAAGGACACAGCCATCTTAAACCCTGCATATTCCCCGACTGTGGCAGAAACATTGACGGTTTTCATCTCCTTACACATCTCCACAAGTGCGGTTCCCGCTTCCTTCTTATCCGTATAAACCTTATCCCCGACTTTCATCACAAACTGTTCCTTATCCACCGGAAGGTTCTCCTTTGCAGTCTGAATGTCCGCTGTCATGCCGCTGACACGTTCTTTCAGAATAGCAATCTGCTGCGGGTAATGCTTTGCAATATTGTCCTCAAGGCGGTATTTCTGGCTTGTATGGTTCGCTTTCATCAATTTCAGCTTTGATACCTGAATATCAAGGTCCATCTTCTGTTTAATATAGGGATTTCCGGTAGCCAGAGCCTTCACCTCCGCATAAGTGAGCGCCGCTTCGTCCACATCCTCACATGAGCGCACTGGTGATTTGCTTGTCATTATCTGACCGATAAATTTCTGCTTGTTTTCAATGAGCTGCCATGAGTAGCTGTCGAACGTACTTTCTGTTACATAACGGAAAATCTTAACTTTGTCATTCGTATTGCCCTGCCTTAAAATACGCCCCTCCTGCTGTTCAATGTCGGAAGGACGCCACGGCACATCAAGGTGGTGTAATGCTATCAGTCTGTCCTGCACGTTTGTACCTGCGCCCATTTTCTGTGTAGAGCCTAATAAAAAACGAACCTGCCCGCTTCTTACTTTCCCGAACAGCTCCGCTTTCCTTGTTTCCGTATTCGCCTCATGTATGAACGCTATTTCCTCTGGTGGTACTCCCTTCTCCGTCAGTTTGTTTTTTATGTCCTCATATACATTAAATGTTCCATCGCCTTTCGGTGTCGATAAGTCACAAAAAATGAGCTGGGTGGACTTCTGCGCCTTTGTCTGCTCCCATATCTCAAACGCTTTTTCCACACAGACGCTTGCTTTTGAATTTTCCGCATCAGGAAGCATATCGTTGATTAGACGCTGATCCAGCGCCAGTTTTCTTCCGTCATTTGTGATTTTCAACATATTATCAACCGCAGCGTCCACTTTACGGTCACGCACTGCCTCTGCCCTGTCTGCCAGCGAGGAAACCATGTCCTGCTGGTATTCGCTCGGCTTTAGCACCACGTTTTCATATTCCGCTTCCGGCACGGGAAGGTTTAACATATCCGGTGTCTGAATGTCTGCGCTTTCTTTGAATAAAGAGATAAGCTCCGGTAAATTAAAAAACTTTGCAAACCTTGTTTTTGCCCGGTAGCCTGTTCCCTCCGGTGCTAATTCTATCGCCGTCTGCGTTTCGCCAAAAGAGGAAGCCCAACTGTCAAAATGCCCAAGCCCAAGTTTCTGTAACGTGCCATACTGAAGGTATCGCATATTGGTGTAAAGCTCCGTCATGCTGTTAGAAATAGGCGTTCCTGTCGCAAAAGTTACGCCTTTTCCCCCGGTTATTTCAGAGACAGATTGTCAAGTGTGTTTGTAAACTTTTAAAGAAAAAAGATGCAGCACATTGAAGTTTTATTCTCAAATGCGCCACATCATGATTCTCATAATACTCTGCCAAAGATTGTTATTTGAATTGTATTTAATACTTTCAATCTTAATTTTACCGTGTATTCTACTGTAACCAACTCCTATGTATAATTTAAAGCACAAATCAACATATTTTCTTCATAATCCCTGCATCAATTCCGTACACTTCGTCACAAAGAATATCTATATCATCCCGAACATGACTTGCAATAATAATCAGTTTACCCTGTTCTTTCATCTTCAGCAAAATTGTTCTCATTTCTTCCACACCGTTATTATCAAGTGCGTTCATTGGCTCGTCCAGTATAAGAATGTCCGGGTTTTCCATTAATGCCTGTGCAATTCCAAGTCGCTGTCTCATGCCAAGCGAATAATTCCCAACGTGTTTTTTATCATCAGGATTTAATCCCACGAGTTCCATGTATTTTCGTATTTCATCTTTTTTAACTTTTCCCCTGACAGCCGCTAAATATTTCAGATTTTTTAACCCTGAATATCTTGGCAAAAAACCCGGTGTCTCAATGATAAATCCTACATTTTCCGGATAATCTACATCTTTTCCGACAACCTTGCCGCCAACGGTCACTGTTCCTGTTGATGGATACAGTAAGCCACAGATACATTTGAGCAGAACCGTTTTGCCGGAACCGTTTCTTCCTACAATTCCATATATTTTTCCCATTTCAAATTTAACGCATACGGTTTTTAAAACCTCTTGACCGCCAAACGCTTTCGTCACATTTTCTACAAAAATCTCACATTTATCTTCCATGAATATGCCTCCTGCTGATTCTACTGATTACTTTCTCCTTATAATTTGCAACCACACATAATACACTGAGACTTACGATTGCAATCATGAAAAATTTCTCCGCGTATGCCAGATTGATTCCCCATTTTGGTGCAAAACCATTAAACAATTCCAGCTGCGTCAGGCTTACCGGCGAAAACCCATATGCCCAGTCCAGCCAGTCATTTGAAACACATATATCCAAAACAGCGGTCAGCATCCCGGCGAATGTTCCCACTGATTTAGCAGTCATCTTATTTCCAAAATAAATAAGCAATCCAATACATAAAATACAGGAAAATTCTAGCAGGATACTTATAACCAGCGCATAGGCAGGCTCATATTGCCGTATAATATTCTGAGATACTGACAATTCCACGCCGAACTCTGCACCAGCATTTGTTTTCCCTAATGTCCCCCAAATCTTGCCCCATTCGTTTGACCATGTAATATGCCCAAGAAAAGGAATAACCGCCGCAGCAGCCAGACAAGCAGTATAAAGAATTGATGTTTTTAAAATATAAAGAATCTGTCCCAATCCCCATGACAGTTTTCCCGCTCTGGAAATCATATATTGATAAGATTCATCCTCAAATGGGGCATTACAGAACAAAATAACTGCACACGCCGCTATGACAAACTGAATCCTATAATTATTGATTAAAAACACAAATGCAAATGGTGTAACATTTATATGCACGCTCTGGCTGAAGGTTGAAACAGCAGAAAGGCTTTCTATCACATACAATACAACAATAATAAGGATGAACGGTATTCTTATATTTCCCCATAACATTTTTATATTATATCTTGATACCTTATTTGCTTTCATAAAACATCCCATCTTTAAGTCCTCTCGCCATCTTTCTTGTAAAAACACATCCCATCAGAAAAACCAAAACACCTGAAATAATGACAGCGATCATAACTGTGTATCCGCTGTCCTTAATCACTGTTCTGCCTATCAATATCTGGTCAAGCCGCAATTTATCATCAATGGATAACATCTGGCTTATCCTGACAATCGCATAACTCCCGAAAAACGGGAACATTGTAATGACTAACCTGTCCGTTACATATAATGACACAAACAAAGAAACTCCGGCCCATATCATCCCACGCATAAATCCAAGCACTGTCTCTGTCATACAGTAACAAACCGGGGAATGAACCGCCAGCCATTTATGAAATAAATCTGCGGTATCGGCAGCTGATGTTTCATAATAATCACTTGTCATCGGAAAGCTCATACGCAAAAACAAAATCAGCAAAGCCGTACCAAATGCAACAACCAGTCCGCCCATCAGAATATTTACTATATATTTCACAGCGCCGTATCTTCTCATTCCCTCTCTGGAAACAATATACGCAACCGCCCTGTTCCTTCTTTCCTCGCAAAAGCTGGCTGAAAAAGGAAGTACCGCAAAAACAGGCAATATATATTTTCTGCACATTCCTCCGAAGGCGGAATTGCTCGTAAAATAGTATACACACCAGACGGCATTGCCGCTTTGCATTGCACTTACCAAATCATTCCATGAATCAAAGCAAATGCAGAACATAACGCCAATAACCGCTATAACAGTGCTTATATTTATTGCCCGTTTCCATTCATTTATGAATACTCTGCTCACGAAATTTCCTCTCCTGTGACTGCATGAAACCGAATTGAATATCTGCTGTCTTCAACCGATTGTCCATCTACTTCAAAGTCAACGCACCATACTGGAATCAAATCCATCTCCGTAAAGGAGTCCTCCCTCAGAAGCGGGAAATACTCCATCCAGATATTCTTTGCCCTAAACTCGCTTGATAAAATGACATCACCAAATTTTTTCATGATTGCTTCTTTGATGCCGTCTTCATCTATAATAGCCGCTTCCTTCTGATCTTTCTCATAAGGCTCAAACATTCCCATCATGCTTATCATTTCAATTCCATTATTTGATAACAATACCGTTACAGCAGCCGGATAAGCCAGAAATCTCTCGCTCGTTTGCCTCAAATTTGGCTCGTTTCTGTATACGGGAATCCCATTTACATTCATCCGAAAAATAATCCTGTACACTTCCATGCCTTCCTCAAACGTATCGCTTCCATATCCCTTTGCTGACAAAAACTGATAGTCGCTATCTTCCATAATTGCCTTTTTCACGTTCTCAAAATCGATCTGATTCATAGCAACCACATCAAGAGCTTCCAGCTCTCCACCCACGCCAAACATTTCTATCATGTTTTGTATCCTTGCAACAGCATCCGCCTGGGACATAAAAGATAAATCCCTGTCATCTGCCAGCCCCATCTCTCCCGCATAGGAACAATAGGTGTCCAAATGGTTTGCAATATCATTTCTTTGATAGGTAAGCGATCCTCCCGTAAATTCGTCGCTCCCATCATCAACAACAAGGGTTCCTTCCGCATTTTGCCCTATTGCTTCCTGCACTTTATCATAGTCAAATCTTTTTAACTGCGTAGCATATTCATAAAGGTTATTTTCCGGCATTTTCAATTCTGCACTGATGAACAAA
>ERZ778515.2045-NODE-2045-length-12556-cov-5.102712_pt1 | contig 12556 bp, 13 predicted proteins | sample MGYA00510343_ERZ778515 | MGnify/ENA primary metagenome ERZ778515 (study PRJEB29527, sample SAMN07138965) | mouse gut metagenome | material: feces | host: mouse | place: China:Nanjing | collected 2016-01-25 ...
GGTGGTGTTGATGCATTTAATAAGAGCGAGGTGCGTCTGGAAAACGGAGAAAAAATTATGCTGGCATAAAGGCGGTATGAAGATTTTCAGAAATCAATCTTATCCTATATGAAAATTATTGGAACACTACCTACAACCAAATATTAACACATTTAGAAATTCTTGTTTTATCTGCACTATGTATGATAATATGTCTGTCGCTGTTATTTGGCATGAACAAGCTGATCGGGTATCTCACAATAGACAAGCTTTATAAAATGGAAATCAGCCGCTATCAAGAACTATTGAAACAGTACAGGAAACAGGCGAATGTAAGGCATGACTTGAAAAATCATTTTATCAGCCTGTCGGCGCTTGCAGAGCATGAAGAATGGGATAAGTTGAAGGAATATTTATTAAAGCTTTGCAATGCGGGAATGATTGGGGAAGAAGATATCGAAACAGGAAACAGTGTCGTCAATGCCATTATCAATACAAAAAAACAAACAGCCAGACAAAAAAATATAAAGTTTGACTGTAATGTAACAATTTCAAGACCACTGATAATGAATATGATTTATGCATTATATGGGGCAATCTCCTTGACAATGGGGTACATGAGACCAGCCGCCGCTGGAACAGTGATCCCCACAGCGGCTGACATATTATTTTTCATTATATTCCTTCATCCTGCGCCCAGTCTTCCACTGTCAGACCTTCCACCCGCTCAAACTCCCTTGTGTTGTTCGTTACGAGAATAAGCCCTTCTGATCTGGCGTGTCCTGCGATCAGCAGGTCCATCGGGCCGATCGGCGTTCCTTTCCTCTCCAGCTCCGCCCTGATTTTACCGTATTCTTCTGCTGCGGGTGCATGAAATTCCAAAACCGTAATCGGTGAAAGAAACAAAGAAATCGCTATACGGTTCTTTTCCACTGCCCTGCTCTTTTCAACACCATGCATCAGTTCCGCATAGGTAACTGCCGAAATGCACATTTCCTCCGGATCATGCCGGAGAAATCTTTGAATCACGGCCTCCGGCTTATGTTTGATTGCATAGATGCAGATATTTGTGTCCAGCATATACTTCATAATGCATCCCGCTCCTGCAAAAAGTCCTCCCCGCGGCCGTCCTTCATAAAATCCTCGGAAAAAAGACCCAGGCTGCTTAAAAAACCTGACCATTTGTTATCCTTTGGCATCAGAATGACAATATCGCCGATTTTATTTACTGCCACTTCATCCCCGCTGAACTGGCACTCCTTGGGAAGCCTGACTGCCTGGCTCCTTCCGTTTTCAAATAATTTTGCCGTCATCACATCCATGCACCTCCCTGTATACTTAGTATATATCATGGTATATATCAAGTCAAGACTGCCGAGAATGATCTTTCTGCCATTAGTCTATGTATTTTTATCATTAAATATCCTTTTTCTGTCATTATCCGTATCAGACCTCATATCCTTTCATAACTTTCTGCATATCGTACTCTTCCATTGCTATGACAGAATTTACTTATACGGTCGGTGCAACACTCGCCTGTGCCATGGTCGGAGCCAAAGTGTGCCATGTGGATGCGTCTAAGCGAATGGTTGCGCTTGCGAAAGAAAATGCTTTAAAGAGTGGATTGGTAAATGCTCCGATTCACTGGATTGTGGACGACTGCTTGAAATTCGTCGAACGGGAAATTCGCCGTGGTCGGAAATATGATGCGCTCATTATGGACCCGCCTGTATACGTCCATGCTCCCTTCTTTCTTCCACGCTCTGGTATGTTTTCATCGTATCAGCAGCCCATGACCGATAAAATCTATCTCTCACAATTTCAAATCATTCAATCTCTCGCGGCTAAAGGATCTTGTGTGATCGTTGGCCGCAGTGCAGGTTATGTGCTGAAAGAAACCGCACTCAAAGTTTTCATTCGATCGGATTTATCAGCACGGGTTCAGCGAAAACTTGCTTTAGGTATTGATATACCGGAAGATAAAATGCCGCAGCACATTCAAGCCATCGACAAAAAGCGAAGTCAGTATTATCAGCATTACACCGATCAAATCTGGGGCGATGTGCGGAACTACAACCTTTGCATTGATACAACAGAAATCGCCACCGATGGTGGATCTGAACTGATTCTGTGTTATTTGAAGCAATTAGGAGAAATCTCATAAGCAACTGCGTGGCAGTTAAGAAAGTTAGGTGATACCAATGAATTTTTTAACAGATAACATTCGTAGGTTATACGGGAAATATTTAATTGCGTCTTTGGGCAGCGCCTTAGTCATGTCCATATACAGCTTTATAGACACGATTGCGATTGGGCAATCAGAGGGGCCTATTGGAACGGCAGCTATGGCTGTTATTACCCCGTTTTACGGGATTATTATTTTCTTGGGTATTCTTTGCGGGATTGGTGGATCAGTCCTAATGAGCAATGCAAAAGGTAAAGGCAGTGAGGAAAAAGGAAATGCTTATTTCACGGCATCCTTTCTGTTGATGACAATTCTGATCGTGATTTTTTGGGTTGCTTTTGCCCTGCTCCATGAGCAGATTTTCACTCTTTTTGGAGCAGATCAATCCATCATGCCAAAAGTCATGGAGTATGCTCAATGGCTCATTTGGTTTTTCCCTGTGTTTATCGCACCTACATTTATTAGTTCGTTTATTAGAAATGATGGTGCTCCCGGCCTTGCAATGCTTGCCGTGATTTTTGGAGGTTGTCTGAATGTTTTTGGCGACTGGTTTCTGGTATTCCCATTAGGTATGGGAATGCAGGGTGCCGCTATCGCCACTGTTTGCGGAACAAGCGCACAAGTCTTGATTATGTCCAGTCACTTCTTCAAAAAGAAGTGCGGATTAAAATTGGTTAAGCCGTTTCAAATTGGAAAAGCATTTCAGAAGATTTCAGCGATAGGCATCGGTTCCAGCCTACTTGATTTGGGGACCGTATTTCTTGCGATTATCATGAATAACCAGATCATGAAATACGGCAGCACCACGGAACTTGCCGTGTATGGTGTCATTGCGACAATCGCATCCCTCTTTCAAGCACTGTTCTGTGGCGTGGGACAAGCTATTCAACCGCTTGTTTCCGCAAACTTTGGTGCCGGAAAAAAAGAACGGTACAAAGTGTTTTTCGGATGTCCCTGCTGACGGTTCTTGCATTGGGTGTCGTTTTCACGGGTATGGGTGAATTGTTCCCGGTGCAAATCACAAAACTCTTTATCGCAGCGACGCCGGAAGTACTCGCGGCTTCTCCGCAAATTTTCCGCTCCTATTTTTTACTGTTTTTGCCGCTTGGTATTACAGTGCTTTCCACCTACTATCTGCAATCTATTATGCGCGGGCGGATATCAATGATCGTTGCGGTTCTTCGCAGCATCGTAATCAGCAGTATTTCGTTGCTTGTACTGCCGATGGTGCTGGGACTGAATGGCGTATGGTTGGCTATGCCGCTGTCCGAACTAATCGTTGCAGTGATTGCATTGGTTTATATTAAAATGGAAAGGAAGCGTAAGCTATGGCAGAGAGAAAACGGGCTATCCAGTTAAAATTTTATGTGACGGAGCAGGAGCGCACACTGATTGAGGAAAAAATGAAGCTGCTGCAAACGGACAACTTGGGGGCGTACTTACGGAAAATGGCGATTGACGGCTACATTATCCAGTTGGACTATACGGCAGTCAAGGAGCAGACGGCAGAGATACAGAAAGTCGGCGTAAACGTCAATCAGATAGCGAAGCGGGTCAACTCCACCGGGAACGCCTACAAAGAGGATTTAGAGGAAATAAAGGGGGCATTGGATAAGATATGGCAGTTACAAAGATACACCCTATCAAAACTACGCTGAATAAGGCAATAGATTATATCTGCAATCCCGACAAGACGGACAATCAGATTTTGATTTCTTCCAGATCGCGCACAGTATCAGCTACCACCGCGGAAAACAGCTCTTCCTTGCTGTTGTAGTAACCGTAAAACGCGCCTGCGGTTTTGACAATATTGCGGCAGGGAGGCAGCCTGAAACCCCTTTTCCATAAATTCTGCTTTGGCCGCTGTATGAATCAGCTCCAATGTACTTTTTTCTTACTCGCCCATTCTGCATAACGCCCCTCTATAAGGATGTTATATAGCGCCGTTATGCTATCGTTCATGCAAATAATTTTGTCAAGAAAATAAATTCCTTATTGACAGCTCGGAAAACAGATGGTAAAATATGGGTTAGTTTTAACTAACCAATATAAGAATACATTCTGCACAAAGGATTTGTGAAAGCATCGTAAGATGCTTTGCTTTTTGCCAGTTAGTTAGTGTTGGCTAACCAAAGTAGAAGGGAGTTGATATAGTGAAAAAATCGGGAATAACAATAGGATTAGCAGTATCCTTATTGATACTGTCAATCCTGTCTCTGTTTATCGGGGTCATTGATCTGGACACCCTGTCACTTTTGTCCGGAGATGTATGGCAGCTCAGAATTTTTATCATTTCCAGACTGCCTCGGCTGCTCGCCCTCCTGTGTACCGGAATCGGAATGAGTGTGGCGGGTCTTATCATGCAGCAACTCTGCATGAATAAATTCGTGTCGCCCACCACAGGCGCAACCATTTCTTCCGCGCAATTTGGAATTCTGCTGGCATTGCTGTTTATGCCGGATTCTACACTGTGGGGAAGGGCGCTGTTCGCCTTTGCTGCGGCTGTCGCCGGAACATGGGGTTTTGTCTGGTTTATTCAGCGTATCCAATTTAAGGATGTTGTCATGGTGCCTTTGGTCGGGATCATGTTCAGCAATATCATCGGGGGCATCACAAATTTTCTCGCCTACAAGTTTGAAATGACCCAGGCCCTTTCCACCTGGCTCACCGGACATTTTTCGCTGGTGCTGAAAGGCAGGTATGAACTGGTTTATCTGGCAGTTCCGCTGGTAATCCTTGCTTTTCTATACGCAAACCACTTTAACATCGTGGGCATGGGTCGGGACTTTTCAAAAAATCTCGGCGTCAATTATAACGTCATCTTATTTATAGGGCTGACCATTGCGGCGATGATCACAGCCAGTGTGGTAGTGGTGGTAGGCGCTGTCTCCTACATAGGCCTGATAGTCCCAAATGTGGTTTCCCTGTTCAAGGGCGATAACATACGGGGAACCCTGGCAGATACCGCATTATTCGGCGCGCTGTTTGTACTGGTCTGCGACATGGCCGGACGTATTGTCATCGCGCCCTATGAACTGCCCATTGAGCTGATCATAGGAATCATCGGAAGCATATTTTTCATCATGCTCCTGTTCTACAGGCTTCGTGGCGGCAGAAAATCTGTCAGGCTGGGAGGGGTGGTCAAATGAGGATGGAAATTTATCGTTCCAATTTAAGAAAGCTCCTCTTTCTGGCGGTGCTTGCGGCTTTGGCTGCCGCTATGTACATGACAGTGGAGATGAATTTTGAAAATGCCAGACTCCTGCGCTATGCATTGAAGATACGTGCCCCAAAGCTGATTGCCATGCTGATCGCAGCCTCTGCCATCGGCGGAGCGTCCATTGTCTTTCAGTCTATTATCAATAACACCATTGTGACACCCTGCCTTTTGGGAATGAACTCCTTATACACCCTCATCCATACAGCGGTGGTGTTTGCGGCAGGTTCCGGCAGCATCCTTGCAGCCAATGCCAACGCCGCGTTTGCCACAGATCTGGTTTTGATGGGGATTACGGCAACGGTTCTTTACAGTTACCTGTTCCGCAAAACCAACCACAATGTACTGTATGTGCTTCTGGTGGGTACTGTTTTGACATCCTTTTTCGGGAGTATTCAGTCTGCCATGATCCGAACCATGGATCCCAATGAATATGACAATCTGCTGAGTACCCTTGTCGCAAGCTTCAGCAATATCAACAGCGAAATTATCCTGTTTACAGTGATTGCGCTTGCGGCGGTTGTTTTTGCTTTGCGAAAAGAGCTTGCGCTTCTGGACGTGATTACCCTTGGCAGGGAGCAGTCCATCAATCTTGGAGTGGATTATGACCGCACAATCCGCCGATTGCTTCTGGGTGTAACGCTCTGCATTGCCGCAGCCACAGCTATGGTAGGGCCGATCTCATTTTTAGGCCTGATCATTGCGAATCTGGCAAGGCAGTTTCTGAAAACCTACCGCCACAGTTTTTTAATAACAGGCTCCTCATTATTTGGAATGCTTGTGCTTGTAGGCGGACAGCTGGCTGTGGAACATGTTTTTTCCTACGCAATACCGGTCAGCGTGTTTATCACAGCAGGCGGCGGTATTTATTTCCTTTACCTGCTTTTGAGAAAAGAAAAATAGGAGGATATGCAGACATATGAAAGCAGCACAGCTTACAAAACAATACGGTGGAAAGCGGGTCGTGGACGATGTCACCTTTGAGATACCTAAGGGCAAGGTGATGTCCCTGATCGGCCCCAACGGCGCAGGAAAATCTACAGTCATGGGCATGATTTCCCGGCTGATCGCAGCAGACAGCGGGGCTGTGGGGCTTGCCGGAAAGGACATCCGTGCGTGGAAAAGTAAAGAATTGGCTAAAAAACTGGCGATCCTGACCCAGCACAACCAGGTGCAGATGAATCTTACGGTACGGGAACTTGTTGCTTTTGGCAGATTCCCATATTCCGGAAACCACCTGAAATCCGAAGACGTGGAAATCGTAAACCGCGCCATCGGCTATATGGAACTGGAGAAATTTCAGGACAGGTTTATTGATGAATTGTCCGGCGGACAAAGGCAGAGGGCCTATATCGCCATGGTCATCGCCCAGGACACGGAATACATACTTCTTGACGAGCCCACCAACAATCTTGATATTTACCATGCCACAAATATGATGAGAATCGTCCGCCGCCTGTGCGATGAGCTGGGCAAGACGGTGATTTTAGTGCTGCACGAAATCAACTACGCGGCATTTTACTCCGATTACATCTGCGCTTTCAAAGACGGAAAAATCGCAAAATTCGGAACGGTAAAGGAGGTGATGACCAGAGAAGTTCTTTCCCAGATTTATCAGGTGGACTTTGAAATCATGGAGATTCAGGGGAAACCACTGTCTATTTACTATTGATCGGATTTAGCCGAAAAACGAAAGGAGATTATTATTATGAGAAAGAAACATTTATTCGCTTTAGTTCTCACCATGGTCGTGAGTCTGGGGCTTACTGCCTGCGGTACGGGCCAAACGCCTACCGGCAATACAACCCCCTCTTCCGAAAACACGCAGAATCAGGAGTCTGTTCTGCAGGATGATAGCGGAAACCAGGAAAGCCAGATATCGAAAACTGCAGATTCCACAAGTCCGGAGGCAGACCAGGAGTCTCAGACCCCGGATACCGTGACCATCACAAGCCTGAACGGAAACGGTGAAATGTTTGAACTGGAGGTTCCTTACAACCCGGAGCGCATCGCTATTTTGGATATGGCATCTATGGATATTCTTGATAACCTTGGGGTAGGCGACCGCATCGTAGGATCCGCCGGGACGTCGCTGGATTATCTTCAGCAATATGTTACAAATGACAATGTAGCAAACCTTGGAACCATTAAGGAGGCGGACATGGAAGCGGTTATGGCCTGCGAGCCTGACATCATTTTTATTGGCGGCAGGCTGTCCAAGTCCTATGACGACCTCAGTGAAATCGCACCTGTGGTCTACCTTGCCACCGACAGCGAAAAGGGAGTCGTGGAAAGTGTTGGCGCCAATGCGCGGACCATTGCTTCTATCTTTGGGCTGGAGGATCAGGTGGATGACAAGATGGCCGGCTTCGGGGATCGAATCGCCGCCCTCCGGTCCTTTGCGGAAGGTAAAAACGCTATTGTAGGGCTTGTCACAAGCGGCGGTTTAAATGTACTTGGCAATGACGGAAGATGCTCTGTCATAGGGCGGGAAATCGGCTTCGAAAACATAGGGGTAGATGCCAATATCGACACTTCGACCCATGGAAATGAGGCTTCCTTTGAGTTCATCGTGGAGAAGAATCCCCAGTATCTCTTCATCATGGACCGTGACGCCGCCATTCAGTCAGAAGGGGCAAAACTGGCACAGGAAATCGTGGAAAATGAACTGGTTATGGGTACTGATGTCTATAAGAACGGCAATATTATATATCTGGCCCATCCGGCAGTATGGTATACGGCGGAAGGCGGCATCACTGCATTGGATCTGATGCTTCAGGATTTGGAAACAGAGCTTTTAGACTGAGCCTTCGATAAAACGCTGTCTGAAACATAATCAGGCGGGAGTTCGGCGATATTACTTTGCCGGACTCCCGTTTCATGCATCATATTAGGGAGCGGCTGCCGGTTTCCTCCAGTGCCTTCCCCGCCTTGTTTCCGGCCAGCCCGTTCCGCCTGCAGAACGCCACGATAATGAGCCGGCCAGATCACGTCTGCGCATTCAGCTTCCACCCGATAGCTTCCTTACGTCCAAGAACAAAGTCCTTATAAATCCCCTTCTGACCGATCAGCTCTTCGTGTCTGCCCCGCTGCACAATCCTGCCCTCATCCACCACAAGGATCTGGTCTGCATTCCGTACGGTCTTTAACCGGTGGGCAATCATAATGATCGTCTTATCCTTCGTCAGCTCCTCGATTGCCTTCTGCAGCCGGTCCTCATTCTCCGGGTCCACGTTGGCGGTCGCCTCGTCCAGAATGACAATGGGCGCGTCCCTTAAGATTGCCCTCGCAATCGAAATACGCTGCTTCTCCCCGCCGGAAAGGGACGCGCCGCCCTCGCCTATAAGAGTGTCATATCCGTCCGGAAGTGCCTCGATGAAATCCGCACAGCAGGCTTTCCTTGCCGCCTCCACCACTTCCGCGTGGGTTGCCTGCGGTCTGCCAAACTTGATGTTATTCTCGATTGTGTCCGCAAAAAGATAAACATTTTGGAACACCATGCTGATCTGCTCCATCAGGGACTCCAGCGTGTATTCCCGTACATCTTTTCCGCCAATCTTCACGCTGCCGCTGTCCACGTCCCAGAACCGGGCAATCAGATTGACAAACGTTGTCTTGCCGGAACCTGACGGACCGATTACCGCCGTAGTGGTCTTATCCGGCATTACAACATCAATGCCATGCAAAATTTCCTTGTTTTCATAGGAAAAATGTACCTTTTCAAATGCAATCCCATGCTCCTTCGGAGAAAACGCCTTCCCCTTCTCATCCATCTGTTCCATTTCCTCCGTCTGCAGTGTGCGGTCAATGCTTGCAGAGGCAAGGCGCAGCATGGACATACCCATGCCGAACAGCCTGATCTGTCCGAACACAAGAAAGGACATCACAATGCACATCAGCGCATTGGCAATAGACATCGTGCCGTCTATCCGGCAGATAACGGATACAAATATCATGGCAATTCCCGCAACCTGCAGCACAAGCTCCTGAAAAATCGTGTAAGGAGTCATCAGTTTTTCCATGTCAAGGTTGCTCTTCCTGTTGTATTCCAGTGCCTCCTGCACCCTCTTATCGCCCCTGCCGCTTAACCCGAAGGACTTGACCACGCTCATTCCCTGCACATACTCCAGTACCGCGGAAATCAGCGCCGTCTGGGATTTCTGCGCATGGGGCGCGACTGCGCTGGATTTTTTCTCCATGGAGGAGACGATCAGAAAATACACGAAAATCCCTGCCACCACAACCAGTCCCACACGCCACTCAAAGATTAGAATCATAATGGTAAAAACAACCGTACCGATCAGGCCGCCCATGATATCCACTAACACCATCGGAACCAGCATCTCGATATTCCCGAGCACTGTCGTGCAGACGCCCGTTACCTCGCCAAGACTGTTTTCGTTAAAAAATCCCATCGGCACGCTTTTTAAGAGGTTGCCGATTTTAATCCGCTCATTTGCTGCCATAAAATACCCCGCGTGGGTCTGCTGGTTCTTGGAAAAGGCGGTGGTCACCGCATTGCCGATAATGCTGACCGCCATAAAGGCAAGCGCCGTCCATGCCGCGCCGTTTTCGGTATCCCCCTGCGTAAGCGCCACAATTACAAAATAAATGGCGCTGACCTCCAACATATGGAATAACGCGTTACAAAATTTTACCACCACGGATTTGTTGATATTTGCCCGCTCTACACCGGCAAACCGCCATATTTTTCTGAATGCTTCTATCATGCCACGTCACCGTCCTTTACCCCGATATGCGCCTGCCACATGGATTCATACAGCGGGCAGGTTTTCCTTAATTCCTCATGTTTTCCTGATGCTTCTATCCTGCCGTCCTTCACCACGACAATTTTGTCCGCATCCTTAATCGTAGAGAGCCTGTGTGCAATCACGATGACCGTTTTGCCCTTTACCAGCTTTGCAATCGCTTTCTGGATGACTGCCTCATTTTCGGGATCGATGTAGGCGGTCGCCTCGTCCAATATGACGATAGGCGCATCCTTCAACATCGCCCTTGCAATGGCAATCCGTTGGCGTTCCCCGCCGGAAAGGTGTGCGCCGCCGCTTCCTACGTTCGTTTCATAACCTTTTTCCAATGAACGGATAAACGCATCACACCCTGCCGCCTTTGCAGCCTGCTCTACTTCTTTGTCTGAGGCGGACAGGTTCCCCATGCGGATATTTTCCCGCACGCTTGTATCAAACAGGTAATTGTCCTGCGAGACAAAGGCAATTTGGTTATAAAGCTGCTTTAAGGGAATTTTCTTCTCATCCACGCCGTCAATCATCACCGCGCCTTCCTCCACGTCCCAGAAGCCCGCGACCAGCTTTGCAATGGTGGACTTTCCCGAACCGGAAGGACCAACCAGTGCCGTCATGCTTCCTGCCGGAATGGAAAGGTTCACATCGCGCAGGATATTTTTATCCGCATGGTACCCGAAGGAAACATGGTGCAGCTCAATATCCGTGCCATTTAACTGTACTGCCTGCTCCCCGTGCTCCTGCTCTTTTGCGGAAAGCAGCTCATCCACTGCCGCAACGGTCGTTCCCATTGTGGCAAGCGTATCCACGAAATTCATTGCCGCGATCAGAGGCCCCGCAATGCCAAGCGACAGAATAATGACCATGATAAAGGTTTCCGCAGGCAGGCTCCCGCTGCTGTACCAGTGCCAGCCCACCGGCAGGATTGTAACCAGAGAAGCAGGCACAATGGCATATCCCATGGATACCCCGAACTGGCTTTTTTTCATCCAGTTATAGTAATAGGAAGCGTTTGCCCTGATCCGCTCCGCGAACTTCGCATAGGATGACTTTCCCTGATTGAACGCCTTGATGACCTCGATGCCGTTTATGTATTCCACGATGGTACCGCTCATCTCCTGCGTAGTCTTTACCGCACCCTCATAATCCTTGCTGTAATTTCCCATAACAGACATCATAAACACCATGCCTGCCGGGATTGTCACGATGGCTAAAAGCGCCATGCGCCAATCCAGCACAAACAGGCATACCAAAATAAAAAGCGGTGCCGCAATATTAGCAGTCAGTTCCGGAAACAGGTGCGCCAGCGTGGTTTCCATGCCGTCCACCTGGTCCACGATAACCTGCTTCATCTTCCCGCTGGACATATCCATGACCGTTCCAAGGGGGAGCTTCGGCAGTTTCGCCAGTATCATCTGCCGGATGGTCTTTAAGATAGGAAAAGTCGCCTTATGGGATATAGATAATGCCATGTTGTAAAGAAGCGTGCGTGCAGCGTATCCCGCAAGCCCCAGGCCAAGCCACGGCAGGTATACGGACAGGTCCGTTTCCCCTGCCAGCATACCGATGATAACCTGCGCCGCCGCGTAATAGGGCATCAACCCCAATAAGACACCGATGAGTGCGCTGATGACCGCGCCGATCAAGCGGCTGTGTTCGTCTTTCCCCCATCCCCAGATGCGGAGCAGGGGACTCTCTTTCTTTGTCTGCTGCATAAAAAATCCTCCTTTTCCTGACAATGAAAATCCTGCAGCGGATTCCCTGTTGTCTTTCTTAACTTTAATTAGTTTTGACTAACCTTTGGTTATATTTTAAGGCTGCAATTCTGTCTGACTGAAAATGCAGCCTTAATCACTTTTTCATTTCAAACCCGTATTTTCTACAATGGCAAGAAACCCCGCATGGTGATACTCCCCCATCAAAGCGACATACTTCTTGGCGTCCTCTCTGGGAATGTCATGCCGGACGACCTCAAAAATCCCCTCAAAATAAGCTGTCACCATCATGTGGTAAAATTCAGCCGTGATCCTCCCCTCATGTTTTATGCGGGAGCCTGTCGCCTCCAGCCATTTCCATGTATAATCCTCTTCCAGAGAAACCAGCCCGTCAATAAAATACTGGAACTTCGTGCCGTAAGAAGCGTCCAAAAGCAGGCGGAAAACATCAAAATGGTCATAGACATAATCCATCATGTCAAGCATCGCATTGGAAGAATACTTTCCCACCTCCTGCCGCTGTACCTCGCTGTCAAAGGAATGGAAGGTTTCCTGTATGTTCCGGCACCGGGACATAAACTCCTCTGCCGCGGGTTCCACGATGGCGGAAAACAGTCCTTCTTTATCCTTAAACCGTACATAGATGGAATTGGTGCTGGTGTCGGCATTTGCGGCAATCGTGCGCAGGGAGGCGTCC
>ERZ778515.2053-NODE-2053-length-12530-cov-8.398878_pt1 | contig 12530 bp, 16 predicted proteins | sample MGYA00510343_ERZ778515 | MGnify/ENA primary metagenome ERZ778515 (study PRJEB29527, sample SAMN07138965) | mouse gut metagenome | material: feces | host: mouse | place: China:Nanjing | collected 2016-01-25 ...
AGGAATTTACTGGGATTCACTGGCTTCTTAGTGGTACAAACTTTTAACTCTCAAGGTCTATAAAAAGGATACTCTCTAAATTCCTTTAGAAAATATCCTTCAAGCCAACTATAACTGATTCTATTTTTATTTATCAATACTTTTGAGGGTCGGGATAGAAAGTCGCATCAACGTATCATTCTGTATCATCAAGTATTACTCCAATTTCCTTAATTTCTTTACCACTCATTATCACGCATTATTCTGTACTATGCGGGCAGAATTTGTTGCACTTTTGTTGTACCTGCAAAATTCTGTTGCACTGCAACACATCCATCAAGAACTCTTTCCTAAAAAATGTGTAAATTGCGTGATAAATTTTCAAATGCTTCTGTTTTTTTCATATCAGTAACTTCAGCGTAAATATCTAATGTCGTTTCAATATTAGCGTGTCCCATTACTGCCTGAATAATTTTCACATTGGTTTCGTTTTCACAAAACCGGGTACAAAATGTATGTCTAAGGTGGTGGCAGGAAAAATGTGGAATGATAACAGGGGGACGTTCTTCTCTTTTGGCTCTTAAAATTTCCTCTGCATTATAGTTTTCCGAAATGCGCCGGATAGCCCGGTTGATTGCCTGCGGATTATGCAGACTGCCAAAACGGTTCGCGAAAATAAAACCCGACATTCCATTAACTTCCATTTTATTACAGATTCCATCTTCTTTTTGCCTTGCAGCTTCTTCCTTAAAAGCGTTATACACCTCGTCCATCATTGGAACATTTCTAATGCCCGCCTCTGTCTTTGGCAGGGATACCTCAAATTCGCATTTATATGTATCTTCCCTTCTCGGATAATATGTTACGCTGTGGTTAATACTTATCATGCGATTCTCATAGTCCAAGTCCTGCCACCGCAGCCCGATAATCTCGCCAATCCTACAGCCAGTCCCCAATAAAACGGTAAACAGCGGTGTCCATCGGCAATATGCAGGATTTTCAGATATATAATTCATAAATGCTCTCTGCTGTTCGATTGTCAGAGCGTGCCTTACTCCGTGACGCTTTCCCTGTTTCTTCTTAACCTGCGCCATAACTCCATCACTCGGATTTATGCGGATAATGTTATCACGGACTGCCATCTGGAACGTCGGGTGAAGTACCGAATGGACGGTATCAAGCGTATTAACCTGAATCCCCTTTTCCCTTAAAAGATAAAGGTAGAAATGCAGCACATCAGAATATTTTATATCCACAATGAGCTTTTTGCCAAATGTTTCACGAACATAATGGTCATAGGTATATGTATAATTACTATAAGTAGTTGACCTCAGTTCTGTCTTGGTTGAAATATATCTGTCAAACACAAAATTCAAATCTGAATTGCCCGCCGCATATACATCCAGTCCATCAAGCTGATCCTTTAGCAGTTCCTTCTCCTTTTTTCTTAATTCTATCAGGTCTTTTGAGTACACATACTTTCTCTTATGCGTAAATGGGTCAGTATATGTGTATATGTACATCAAATCATATTTTCTCTGTGTTTCTCCTTTCCTCAATGCCCTGCCTTTGCTATCTTTTCTTGCCTGTGCCATTCTATGCTCCTTTCCATAAACGGAAAGAGCTTTGTACCCGCATCAGGTTGTCTTTAATACCATTTCGACACCCTTTTGCAACACTTGTGTTATGGTCAGATTATGAGACTGCGCATACTCCTTGATAATTTCATATTCGGCTGGAGTTACCCTCATGGTAATCGTCTTGTCTTTTATTACCTCCACTTTGGGTCTTCCCATTTTTGCCATGTATGCACCTCCTCTGCATCTGATACCATTATACTTTCCGTATTACGAAAAGTCAAGCATAAATTACAACAACTCTTTAACCATCTATCCTGAATGTTTCAAGATACTTTTCAAATAGTTCGCAGTTTACCAAAACAACTTTATCTACCTTATAAGTTGCCTTTGCATCTTTGGCTAGTTTTTCAAATTTGCTTTGGCTGATACTGTACAATTCTGCGCCTTCTTTATATCTGACAAATTTTTTTCTATTTACTTTTGTATCCATATTTTCTCCTTTCTGACATGGAAAAGAGCTTGTACCCTGCTATGGTCATTTCTATTATGTTCCCACTGCAAAATCTTTCCAACTTTTCCCACGAATTATTTTATTAACATTTATCTGCCCATGACAAAAAAGACTCCTGTTCCCCTCTTTCATCAGCAGACAAATATTTTCAAAAATACAATACAGGTGACAGGTCATTACTCTGCCCACATCGGTCTTGCACCGTCATTCAAATTGACCGCATCACAATCCACCTTGCAATACGGAAGTATCATTATCAAAAATATGTATCATTGCCCCGTGCAACTGCTGCACATTTCGCCAGACATTCCCCGCTCCTGCCTTAACTTAAACATCGGATTTCAATGCTCCCTCGTTCTTAACTTCCATATATAATGAAAGCAGGCGTCTCTTGGCGTGTCCGCATAGCGGCTCCACATATTCCACACGTCCTGTATGTATTTGCATATAAAATTGTCAAGGTACACTTGCAGGATATATGCCTGCATTTTGGATAAAATCAACTTTGGACTTGTCAGTCCAAAAAGCACATAAGCACACTCCTGTCTGCTATGAACGGTCTGCAAAAAATTATGTGCTTTAGAAGAATGACAAGTTTAGAGTTCCTGCTTATAGGGTCCGTATTTATGTATAATCTACAAAAGTGTTTCCTTGTGCCGTTCTTCTGCACTCTCATAAACTTCTTTCAAAGTTTTTAACTCTTTTTCGGTCAGTGAATTGATATATGGATTATAATCCCCAAGCATAAAAATTCCTCCTCCTACTCCCGGCTTGGTATAGAACGGATAATAACGGGATAAAGCCTGAATGTCGTTCTCTATTGTACGCATGGTAACACTAAATTCTTCTGCAAGCTCGGTTACTGTTATCCGACGCCTGATAATCAGTATGTTGATAATTTCCTTCCTGCGTTCCCATACATTCATTCCTTACCTCCTTTCTGAAAATTCTCCAAACCTATTGTAAAAGGAAACCCCGAAAATCCGTTTCGGGAATTAAAAATCTTTTTCAAACTTTTTGCAAACCGGATTTTGCTTTCTATAGGTTGACTTTCCGCCTGAGTGTTGCTAAAATTTGGTCAGGATAAAGTCACAAATTCATAAAAGACACACCAAACTGCTATGGAACTTCTGCAGGCATTTTTGCCTGCTGTCAGTCATGGCAGTTTTTTATATTGTCATGCACCATATTCGAAAATCGGAATGCTTTACAGTTTTCCGAAAATGGGCGGTAACGCCCATAAGGGTTTTGGACAGGCTGCCTATGCAGCCTAAAACCCGCAAATCCCTTTCGGGAGATTTGCCAAGAATAGCAAGCACTGCTCACGGACGTCCGTGAGCACATTTTTCACAAACCGCCTCCCTATGGGAATTTGTGAAAAATGACTTGCAGAGGGCATATCCCCCTGACCCCCTAAATACTCCAAAAACCGCTGTGCCCGACACGGCTTATTTATCAGAAACCTTATAAAAATATAGAAAAGGAAAGGATAAGAACATGGAGAACAGAGATAGACAAAACAGACTAACCTTGCGGTTAAGCGATGATGAGCGGTACATACTGGGACAGAAATGGAAAGCCTCCGGAATGAAAGACAAATCCGCTTTTATCCGTCATCTAATCCTGTATGGATATGTCTATGACGTAAACTACGACCACCTGCGGGAATACAACACAATCCTCTCACGCATCGGGAACAGCCTGAACCAGATTGCCAAAAGAATGAACGCCACGGGCAATGTTTATAAAGCCGATGTAAAGGAAGTAAAGGAGCTGATGAATCAGGTATGGCAATCACAAAAATCCATGCTATCCAAGCAACCGTCCATAAAGCAGTAAACTATATCTGCAACCCCGAAAAAACCGATGAGGGCATTCTCATTTCTTCCTTTGGGTGCAGCCCTGAAACCGCTGCTTTTGATTTCAAATTTGCCTTGTCAAAGACCAAACAATCCGACCCGAATAAAGCCTTTCATCTGATACAGGCATTTATGCCCGGAGAGGTATCTTATGATGAGGCGCACCGCATCGGCGTGGAGCTTGCCGACAAACTTTTAGAGGGAAAATATTCCTACATCGTGTCCACACACACCGATAAGGGACACGTCCACAACCACATTATTTTCTGCACCGCAGACAACGTGAACCATGAAAAATATCACGATTGTAAACAGACCTACCGTGGTATCCGCCGCCTGAATGATGAGCTGTGCCGGGCACATGGTCTTTCCATTATCAAGCCGCACAGAAAATCATTATCTGCAGGCGCAGGCAGGGGAAAAAGCTATCACGAATGGCAGGCGGAACAAAACGGCACTTCATGGAAAGTCAAGCTAAAAAATGCTATTGACGAAGCCATAGAAATTGCCGATACTTACGAGGACTGCCTCAACCTGATCCGCTCCAAAGGCTATGAGATAAAAGGTGAATCCCTTGACAAAAATGCACCAAAATATATCTCTTTCCGTCCTCTTGACAGGGAGCATTTTATCCGTGGCAGCGAACGTTCTTTAGGTGCGGATTATACCAAAGAACGGATTGAGGAACATATCAGGGAGAAGGCTTTAGAGCCTGTCAAAAAGCGTGTTCCATTCCCGGCAAGAAAGAAAAATCCTGTTAAAGATTATTCTTCCAAAAAGCTCATTGACACCACGGAAGACAAATTTGCCGAAAGCCCCGGTCTGAAGCATTGGGCAGACATTCAGAACCTCAAAATTGCCGCCAGCAGTTACAGTGCGGCAGGCTCCATTTCCGAACTGGAAAAACAGATTGCCGCCAAATTCACCCTTGCAAAAACCGCACGGGCAAGCCTCGTGGAAACGGAGCATCAATTAAAGGATTTAGGGCAAATACCAAAATATGCCGAACAGTATAAAAGCAACCATATCTACCATATCCGCTATCAGAAGTCAAAAGATAAGGACAGATATCTACGGCAGCATGAAACGGAACTCCTGCTCCATGACGGCGCTGAAAATATGCTGAAAAGCCTTGGTATTGATACAAAAAATCTCGACGTGGAAAAACTGCGCAGCGATTACAATACTCTATATTCCAAGAAAACAGAGCTGCAAAAAACATACAAATCTGCGGAAAAAGAATACAGCGCACTGACACGAAAACTTGACAACCTAAATCAGTACATCAACCGCAATCCAACGCAAATTTTAATCAATAGCAACAAAGAAATAGACAGTCCTTATTCACTCTGATTGCCCATAAAAAAAGTGTATCGGATAGAAATTATATTACTTTCTTCCGATACACTAATATTTGGTTTTCTTTATATCCAAAAAAATCTCGCATAATATGTATCCATTTACCACATTGATAAAGTTAATAATTTACATAAATCTTTATATTAAATATCACATAACACAGAAATGCGGAAACAATACTGTCTATTATTTCCGCACGCGCATATTCTTCTCTATTTTATATTTTACTATCCCCACATATTGTGAAACCAAGACCGTCAAAACAGTGAACGCCATCAATGAAACCATTCCATTTATATGAATCAGTGAACATCCCCCGGCAAAAGCAAATAGTACAATCACAATTTTCACAACCATCTTTTTCCCATATGCCTTTTCTTCATCATCAAGTTCCCTGTTTATATTTTGTACTGGCGAAATCCATAAAATGAGTACGCTGCTTACTATGATGATTCCCCATGCATTTCGCAATGAAAAAGCAAATAAATCATTGAGAACCAATATAGAAGTCTGTACCATAACCGAACATATGAAACACTTCCAAAAGCTATTCAAATGCACGCCCCCAGCAAAACTCCGCAGCAACATAAAAAAAACTGTTAGTGCAATAAATTCAGGAATCATATGCAAATACACTGCTATGCCCGAACAGACTGCCAAACAGGTCAACATTTCAAGTCCAATCTGAAAACCATATTGATATACTGCATATGATTCCTTAGAAATTGCACCGGAATCAATAACAAATTGTGTTAATTTTTCCGATAATTGCTTCATCATTTACCCCTTTTCATTCTTTTCAGTTCTTTCGGCATTTTGGGCTGATGAAAAATGTAACAGCAAACGCTATCAGCGGATATTGTACCCAGTTTCAATGAAATATCTGCCAAAGTTTTTGCTGCCTGTTTCTTTACATTTTGAACATTCATAATTATAACTCCTTTCCTTTTTTTATTATAATACTACAATAATCTCCCTATTTTTCTCTTATGTAATAAAACCGAGTGTTCATGTAACTTTTTCTTTATCTCAATTGTACAATTGAGTAGAAAAATCACCCTGTTATCTGCTCATGCAGTAAAGGAGAGTAGCTTTAACTGTTTATTACTTTGGCAGTTATAAGTCTCAACTGTTTATTGAAATATTTCGATAATATTATAGTTGCAAGTTTTAATAGGCGAGGTAATATTTTCTTTTCGTGTTTGTGTTCAAAAAAAGGACAGTGGCAGTGAATATATCACTACCGCTGTCCTTTAGGTACATATTTTTTTAAATACCAGTTCCACATGACCAGTTCCTCTATTTTTTTCCTGTATTTCTGCATATCGTCCGTTATTTCCAAATAATCATATGCCCCAGCCTCCAATATCTGGAATATATCCTGCGGCGTTCCCTTTTCAACAAGGGCAAGAATCGGCATAAAGTGCCCCATCTTTCCTTTCACCTTGATAATTGCCTCAAAAGTTCCCCGTTCCATCATATCCACATCAAAATGCATGATAACAATATCGACATCAGGATACTCCCCTTTCCCCCAAAAATCATATTTACACCAAATAAGCTCGTATCTCCCCTGTGTTATTTCTTTTGTAACCTGAAATACCCCTTTACTGTCGCTTATCAACAATATTTTGTTCATCTGATACCACCATACTGCTTTCCCTCAAAATTATCTTTTATTTTAGCATATTTACCTCCATAATTATTTATTATGTAACAATATCGACTGTTGATGTAATTATTCCTGCTCACCATACAAAACAGCTCTCGCCAAAAATTTATTTGGTACTGTATCCTCAATGCTCACCGTTCCATGATATCTTGCAGCAACCCTATACACCGATGACAATCCCACTCCGTGGTTCTGGGCATCAGATTTCGTAGTTCTTAATTTCTTATCTTTTGTCTTGCTTAAACATCCGTTATAACTATTTTCCACAAACAACAACAAATTATTTTTATCATATTTCATTTTGATACGTATATACTTTTTGACATCTGCCTTTTGCGCTGCCTCCACGGAATTTTCCAAAAGGTTTCCAAGTATCAGGCATATATCCGCTCCCTTAAAGGGCATCTTCATCGGAATACAGATATCTGCTGTGAAGTCTATCCCTGCTTCCTGCGCTACAACATACCAATATCCAATCAGTGAATCAATCACAATATTGCCGCTGTTTGTGACTGGAGATATTTTCAATCCGCCATCGTCCATTATTTCATTCACAAAAGAGATAATTTTATCACTCTCGCCTTTTTCTGCATATGCGAGAATAGACACAAGATTATTTTTCATATTATGCTTTACATCCCGGATCTGCAGCATAGACATCTCACGCTCCTGCTGGTGCCGTTCACACAAATCCAATTGCTGTTCGTAGATAACTGTCATTCGTTTCAACCGCAGGTCGTCTGCCAGTCGGATATAAATATAAAATATCAATATATTCATCCCCAATAAAATTACTGCCACGACAGCCGAATTTAAATTTGCATGCATACTGTCCACTCTATGACAGAGCATAAAAATATTATTCATAATATAAATGCTTCCTGTTGGAATCAATACCAGCATGATACTATAACTGGCTGGCAGATCCTTGATTTCATCATCTGTAAATACCCTTTTTAATGCTATGATCACAAACAGAAATACGAGTTTTGAAACAAATGAGCCAAATTCCGCCAGCATCTGAAGCACTTCAAACTGTCCAAAATAAATCAAAAGTACATATCCACTGAATGTTTCTATCAGCATCCAGATTGCATCAAAGGAAATCGCAAATATACATTTCCGCCAAAGCTTTCCTTCATATATCATCATGACTGCAATCAGCGTGTCCACAATGGTAAGAGCAACATGCAAATACGGAGGAAGATCTAAAATGATATCTGTTACTGAAAATATGGCAAGACCAATTATGAGTGTCATTTTCTTTTTCTTTCTGGTAAAAAATATTGAAAAGTAAGCCAGGAACAGATAGATTGAAAATCCTATGAGCAATACATCTATTCCCTTTGACAGTATATTATTTATCAGCATGAATCGTATCCTCCATCGAACAATACTGCTCGCTGATCATCCTTCTTCTATCTTCACTGATTGAGATTTTCTTCCCATTATCCATGATAATAAAATCATATGCCTGCCCCGTAATATGTCTGTAATTTACAAGATACGACTGATGAACACGCAGAAATGATGCCTTACATGTTTTTAGACTTTCCTCAATCTCATTCAATTTTCCATACAGCATAAATTCTTCTTTATCTGTTACAATTAAAATTTTACGTTTACTGCTTTTAAAATATAAAATATCCTGAACCCGAACCTTATAATTTACTCTTTGATAGCTATACTGATAGTAAAAATTCTGACTGCTTATATCTTCATACGCCGCTTTAAAGCAGTCCTCCATCTCCTGCTCATTTACTGGTTTTACTAAAAACTGAAACGGACGCACCGCAAAAGATTCTTTCATATGATTTTCATGGCTCGTCACATAAATTATCAGTACATTTTTATCGTACATCCGTATTTCCTTTGCTGCCGAAATACCATCTTCCTTATCCATTTCTATGTCCAGATAAATGATATCAAAGCAGGCGCTTTCCTTAACTGCCTCCACCAAACTTCTGCCATCCCAGAACACTTCCGTTTCTGCATCGATAAAGTTACGCTTTGCGATTTTCTGAATCAGCATCTCGAGTTCCCCTGTAATACGAATGTCATCATCACAGATTGCCACATTCAGCATTTCAATCCTCTCTTTTCTCTACATCTATTTTACGCCTCTCATTTGTTTTCTTAACAGCTTGCAGAATTGACCAAACCATCTCCTTATCGTATTTGTCCAATCCCTTATAAACTTCTATCAGATCATAATACTCATCTATATCCTTGTTCATTTTCATCTGTCCCTGCAAATCCCTTTTTACATCTGATACTCCTAGCAGATAATCTGTTGTTACGTTAAAATACTCTGCTATACTTTTGAGGATATCAATTTTAATGGTAGTGATATCCCTCTCATATTTGCTAAGTGACTGCTGTGTAATATTCAGTTCTGACGCAAGAATCGCTTGTATTAACCTTCTATTTTCGCGAAGTTCCTTGATACGACTTTCCATAATTGATTACCTCAAAAACACAATATACAATTATTTTACTTCATTTTTGTTATATTGATACGCTTTATATAAGTAATCAATTACTCAATTATGCAAAATCTAAAGATGAGCAGTGCAAAAATCGCACTGCTCATCTTTTTTAATCATGCAACCATATGAACTGTGTTGATAAAGAATTAATTTCCCTGTAAATAATATCAGCCATTTCTTCCTCTGACACACATGCGTTTTCTGCCCCTATACGCCTACCCAGTTCATTATTATGTAAGTCCATATCCCTGTGAGCTGTTTTAGGATATCTGTCAGATTCATATCCTGTAACATCTTTATCCTCATGCGCTGTAGCAAACAGCTCTGCCTTTTCCTTGCCTATCAGTATTGTCATTTCGGCATTCCAGATTCCATGACGGAAGGCGTCGCTCTTATCTCCTAATCCATTGAAACCAAATTTAGTTTCTGTCTGCGATGTTGCTATATTTTTTGCAGTGTTTACTTTTAATGCATCAAACGGATAACGGACACATAGCTTTTTTTCTGAATCAGTAAGTGCGTTCCATATATCTATAACACCCCTGCCTTTTTCAAATTCTGAATGCCGTTCATTCATCTGAATAATAATCTGTTCCTCCGTGTACTCTGGATTCTGCTGTCGAATAGTCAGAATTTCATTGATTACAGATATCAATTTATCCTGTTCAAAATATTCCTGTTCAGTTCCAGTTGATTCTCCATCTTCTGCAAATGCTTCAATGGAAAAAGACAACATAACCATTATTGCCACGTTTAAAAAAAGTAGTATTTTTTTCTTCATACTCTACCTCCATGAAAATTTATATATTTTCATAATAGCACAATATGACCTGCTTAAATTTTTAATGTAACATTACCGCTTATTCATGTAATTTTTTCTTTGCATATTTAGTCCATACTTTTTACATTGTAATTTTAAAATGGGACTTAAAGCCCAACAAACATATTGCGCTCCGAGTCCCATTTTAATTCCATCTTTTCATCATATAGTTATAACTTAAACTCCGCATCGAATTGTATCAAGAGTTTCAAACCCTTGTATATACTGACTCATTACAATTTTTACGGATCTTAGGTTATAATTTATTATTCTATATTCATTTCTAAATGCCCTGTAAAGTTATTTCCAGTAATACCAATATAGTTTCCGCCTTCCGGCAATGTTATTGTTTCTGAATAGCTGTCAGTTGCTTCAAGCAGGATTACCGGATCATCACTGCCGGAAACCCAAAACACCTGCGCTGTTCCCTTGGTAATTTCCAAGTCGCAGGAAACAGAAATATCTTTGCCATTTTCACGTTCAATAAAAGTTCCGCCAAAAAGATATTCTGTTTTAGAAAAATCCTTATAATCTGCTGTATAAGTTCCAGTATAGCAATCATCCCCATATGTCCGATTTCCTTTAAGTGAAAAATCACTTGTAAGAGCCGCATTTCCGGCTGATTGGACAACATTATTATACTGATCCAGAATCTCATCTTTTGAACATCCCGCAAGTGACAAACTCAACATCAAAATACCTATTGACAGAAAAGAGAAATATTTATCCTTATAGCGCATACCATCAACCTTTCAGTTATTTTATTTATCTAAAGACAACTAACCTTACTTATTTGCCGATGCCGCATAATTGCTTTTCACAGCAGCAGGAAGTTCATCATATTGTACCTCTTTCCATTCAAGGACACCACGAATCGGCATTACTGTTAAACGAATAAAAGCTCCCTCTTTCAATTCCTTTGACGTTCCGAATGTAATGTCCTTTCCCTTTCCATTCTCATTGTAAGAAAATAAAGTGTATGAGTAATCCATACTTCCACTAAAGTTAATTACGCCGCCTTTCGATTCAATCTGCTCTACTTTGTTATTATCAATTTGCGAATAATAGTATGTGCTGCCAGCTTCCGAAAGGAACCATATGCAAAAGCAGATAAAGCCTGCTATAATTACTGCAATCACCGAAAAACCTACAATCATTTTCTTTTTCATTTCTATATCCTCCACTTACCAACCTTTTTTGGCTATTTCCTTTTTCTGCTTTTTTGCTTTTTTAACTGGTACATTTCCTTTTGCAGTGAATACAAAAACAGCAGAAATCATCAATGCTGCAACCATACTAAACAAACAGGTTAATACATTCCAATGTACAGCAGAATCATAACTTCGGTAACTGATTAAACCCAAACTTGCAGTAACGGGATAAATATTGGCTAACGTAGCATTTCCAGAGGCAAACATACCACCATAACCATAAACAAAAGCAATAATTGTTCCAATCATGTGTCCGTTTGGTATACGGACAGCGAATGCAATAACAGGCATGACACCAATATACAAAAACAGGCAGTTAAAAATAATCTGGATAAATGTCTGCAATACTGATGTTACAGAAATTCCCGGAAATCCCATCATCAAATCAGCGATTACCGTAAATGCCGCACTTACCAGTCCAAAAAACAAAGAAAGCAATGCACATACAAGCAACTTCCCCCACAACAAGCTGCTATACGAAACAGGTATCGTCAAAATACTTTTCAGCGTATCGTCTTTTCCTTCCCTTGCTATGATATATCCGGCAATCAAAGCAATACACATGGGAAAAATCATGGTAACATTATTTTTGATCACCTGTTCCGTAAAGAAAGAAAATGTCCAGACTGTCCCGTCCAATGCGGTTGTGGAAAAAAGCGTCAACAGGACGGAAAGCAGCATCAGAAAAACACCTGCCCATATCATATGATACCGCTTTAATTTCCATATTTCGGTCTTAACCATGCGAAACATATCATTCATCCCCTCTCTTTTTATACATATAATCAACCAATATAACAGAAAGCAAAGCAATAACGGCTAAAATAATGATTGTCTGAAATGTAGTCGGAATTAAATATTCCAGCATCCCCACGCCGTCCATGGCTCCATGTGCGGTTAAATTCCCTGCACTCCAAAGGGTTGTAAGCGGAATTGGCATTAACCAGCACATCGCTTTAGGCAATGCGCCAAAAGATGATTCGGCTGTCAAACTCAGGACACTGTAAAAAACACATAATAAAACAGAAAATACATAATTCTTACTAAAGA
>ERZ778515.2063-NODE-2063-length-12476-cov-6.179535_pt1 | contig 12476 bp, 10 predicted proteins | sample MGYA00510343_ERZ778515 | MGnify/ENA primary metagenome ERZ778515 (study PRJEB29527, sample SAMN07138965) | mouse gut metagenome | material: feces | host: mouse | place: China:Nanjing | collected 2016-01-25 ...
CTCCGGGCGCTTGTGGACGTGCCGTGGCACGTCAGCTTTGCAGTTGATGGTTTAGGGTTTTAGAGAAGAGATTAGAGATGAAGAGAAGAGCGAACGTAGGGACGTGCCGTGGCACGTCATGGGTCGGGCGGTATCGCATGACGACCATTGAGTCGGAGCACCCTCTGGGAGCTTTGTGGATGTGCCTCGTCCTGATGATACATGCGTAGCAACAACGTTATCACGCATGTATGGTGTTTTTGTGTGACAGCTATTTCACGTACGGCGACTTTCCTGACGTGCCACGGCACGTCCCTACATTTCATCCCCACATTCGCCCGCGATTGTTTGCATGTTTATGTTGAAATTCATACTTTTGCGATATTATAAACACACCACATCATGCAACGCAAAATCATTATCGCCATACTACTTCTCGTATTTACCCCTTTATTTCTGGCGGCAGAAGAAATTAAATCTTTCAAAACGGGCAATAAATACGGCTATAAAAACGAATCCGGACGAATTGTTATTCCTGCAATATTTGATGATGCATATTGGTTTTCTGACGGTTTGGCTGCTGTCAAGCAAAACGGCAAATATGGTTTTATAGACAAAAGCGGAAATTTTGTCATTCCTGCGAAATTTGATGATGCATATTGGTTTACAGACGGTTTGGCTTTGGTCTGGCAAAACAGGAAAAAGGGCTATATTGATCGTCAAGGTAATTTTTATGAATCCCAGAAAGATGGGCGCAAGGCTGTAGCAGCGCATAAAGCTTTACTTAGCAAACCTTTCGACAAATATATAGCTTCAGAAATCGGGTCGCTTGATTCTTACATGCTTTCGAAAGGTATTAAATCAATGAGCGACGAAGAATTTCGCGTACAGGTGGAAACCGAAATCTCCCGATGGCAACAAAAGGACGAGTTCGAGTCGACGACACAGTGGCGGCAGCGCGTCACCGAAGAGTCGCGTGCAGCCAAAGTGTCTGAAATTGCAGAGCGAATCAGCGGCGACTACAACCGCCGCATGCAGGAAGCCCATCAAGAGTACATAAGCAAGTACGAGGCGCTTGCCGGGGAATACTGCGAGTACCGTTCGGCGGCATTCGCAAAACAGGAGCTGACACTTCGCCCCTACGACGCCGACAACCAGACATTCCTTATCTCAACAGCGACTTACGGCGATATTCTCCTGCCGGTACCGCTGGCCGAAGCACAGGCATTCAAACGTGACTGGACGGAAAACAAAGCCAAAGTGAAAGCCGTATTCGTTCCCGTGGGCGACGACGTTGCGCTGCAGAGCGTAAGTTTCGGCAAGTACGTCTATGATTCCAACACTCGTGCGAATTATGCGCAGGTCGACGTAGACTACAACTTCAAGCCCGTCGACCTGGCGAATCTCGATTTTAACTTCGAGGCTATCGACGACGGTGAATCCGTAGGTAAATCCCGGCTGTCGACTCCTGTCGCCGTGACCCCGCGCCGCTACGAGCCGGAGCAGAAAAAGATTGCGGCCGGCGACGCATCCGATGTCGACGTCGACATACCCGTCGGCAGCCGCAAGGCGCCGAACACTTTCGCCGTGGTGATAGCCAACGGCAACTATGCCCATGCCTCCCGTGTGGCTAACGCCGAGAACGACGGCCGCACCATGGAGAAATACCTTACGCGCACCCTCGGTATCCCGGAGAAGAACATAACGACCTACATCGACGCCACCTACGGCCAGATGGCCTCTGCAGTAGGCCATCTGCGCGACATCGCTGAGGCCTATGGTAGTGACGGCTTCAATGTGCTCTTCTATTACGTAGGCCACGGCCTGCCCGACGATAACAATCGCGAAAGCTATATCCTGCCCGTCGACGTCGACCCCAAGAACATCGAGATCTGCTATCCGTTGGAGAAACTCTACAGCCAGCTCGGCAACCTGGGCGCACAGTCGGTGACAGTGATGGTCGATGCCTGCTTCAGCGGCGCCAACCACGGCGACGGAATGCTGATTCCGCAGTCCATGGGTGTCACCGTCAAGCCCAAGGCATCGCGCCCTACAGGAAACATGGTAGTGCTGTCGGCGGCCGAGGGCGACGAAACAGCTTTTCCCTACGCCTCGCAGGGACACGGACTGTTCACCTACTGGCTGCTGAAGAAACTCAAGGAAAGCCGCGGCGAAGTGACCCTTGGCGAACTGAGCGACTATGTCAGCGACAAGGTGAAGAAAACATCGGTTGTCGAGAACCGCAAGCGACAGACGCCGACCGTGGCAACCTCGCAATCGCTTGCCTCGACGTGGCGAAATCTCTATTTCGGCAGATAGGCTGCAACAGGCGCCGGAATTTGCATGTATCTTATTTCCCCGGAATTGCGTCGGGGAGGGAGCGGTATTTGCGGTAAGCGGATTCGAGGCGTGTGTGATAGTTGTGCTTGTAGTAGCCGGCTCCATTGTAGCCGCGGGCGAATGTGGTCCAGTCTTTTTTCTTTAATGGTTTAAGCAGCCCGGAATTTCTTATGAATTCGGCAAACAGATCGAGTTGGTCGCGTTCCGAACGGCTCATCAGTTCTACGAATTCGGAGCGGGAGGAAGTGCCGCAAAGTTTCCAGTTGAATCCTCCTATTTGAAAAAGTCCCCAGAATGTGCCGTCGATTGCCGATATCGAATCTATGCTCATTGCGGCGTCGAGGCGTGCCTGTTCCCCCTCCTGTTGAGTGCCGTAGCGGGCTATGTCGGAACTGCGGAAAATCACGGCATGTGATGTGGTATAGCGGTTCAGATCTATGCCCCGTCTGGCGGCAGCACGCCGGTAGACAGCAAGGTCGAAATTTATGATAGGTTTTCCCGGACGGTGAAAGCCTTTGTACGTCCGTCCTGTTTCAATCTCTACAATAGCTTTTACGGCGGCGGCTTCTATCCCGAGCTTGTCCGCTACTTCGCGATAGTCGCGGTTTGTAAGTCGCTCGGACTTCTCCTCTGCTTTCGGAGTAATGAAACTTACGTGTATGGTGTCGGGTCCGAACACATCGAGTCTTCGGTAAAGAGAATCTACAAGAATCTCAATACTATCGTCCAAAGCGATGCCACGCACGCTGTAGCGCTTGCTGTCGGCCGAAGCAGGAGCGGAAACCGAGCATGATGCAAGAGCAAGCAAGGGCATTATTACTGTGTAAGCTGTAAAGCGTTTCATGGCACAGACGGATTTATGAGTTAGAAAAGCAGGGGCGCAATATGATTTTTGTTGCGTCCCTGCTTTGGGTATTTCTGTTTAAAAAAATCAAGCTTTGAGGTCGGCTACTTTTTCAAGAGTGCGACAGAGCTGTCCCCAGAAGCGTTCGACTGCGGGGATGTGCATGCGTTCTGTGGGAGAGTGGACGTCGCGCAGGGTCGGACCGAAAGACACCATGTCGAGTCCGGGATTCTTCTCAAGGAAGAGTCCGCATTCCAGGCCGGCGTGTATTGCTTTGATTGCGGGGCGTATGCCATACAGTTCTTCGTAGGCATCGGCGGCGATTTTCATGATAGGCGAGTTGAGGTTGGGCGCCCATCCGGGATATCCGTCGCCATGGGAAACTTCTGCGCCGGCCATAGAGAACAAAGCTTCCACCTGACGGGCGATGTCCCATTTGCGGGACTCGACCGACGAACGCTGGCTTGTTGTCACCAGTACTTTCTCTCCGTCGAGCATCTTGACGGATGCCAGGTTTGTCGAAGTTTCTACAAGGCCTTCAAGATCGCGGCTCATCGATATCACACCGTGCGGGGCGGAGTACAACGAGCGGATTATGTTGATTGAAGTATTGTAGTCTATGCTGTATTCGGGGCGGTCAACGCTTTGCAGATCGAGCTTGAGGTTAGGTTCAAGACCGGAATATTCATTCTCGATTTCAGCTGCGAAAAGATTGAAAGCGATGCGTACGTCCTCTTTACGTGCTCCGTCGATTCCGAATACGGCATGGGCAGCACGCGGAATAGCGTTGCGGAGGTTGCCGCCATCGATTTCGACGAGGGCGATTTCATGCTTTATGCTCATGCTGTAGAGGAAGCGGGCGAGGAGTTTGTTGGCGTTCGCGCGTCCCAGATGTATGTCGCCGCCTGAGTGGCCGCCGCATCCGCCGGAAATGTCGAAGCGGAAATAATGGAAATCGGTAGGAGCGAAAGAACGTTTGTAGGAGAAAGTGCAGGTCGTGTCGACTCCGCCTGCGCAACCCACGAAAATCTCGGCGTCGTCCTCAGAGTCGAGGTTGAGGAGTATCTTGCCGGAAATCATGCCTTCGCCGAGGTTGTTGGCGCCGGTCAGTCCGGTTTCTTCATCTACGGTGAAAAGAGCTTCGAGAGGCCCGTGAACGAGAGTGTCGTCCGACAGTGCAGCCATGGCGGCAGCCATGCCTATGCCGTTGTCTGCGCCGAGTGTGGTTCCTTCGGCCCGCACCCATTCGCCGTCGATAACGGTGCTGATGGGGTTGTTCTCAAAGTCGAAGTTCTTGTCGTTTGATTCGCAGACCATATCCATGTGAGCCTGTAGGACAACAGTCGGAGCCTGTTCTTTGCCGGCTGTCGCAGGCCTGTACATGGCAACATTGCCTATTGCGTCAGTCTTTACTTCTATGCCGTGCTTGGCTGCGAAGTCCAGCAGGTACTGTCGTATTTTGCCCTCTTTTTTCGAAGGACGGGGCACTTTTGTGATTTCGTCGAAAATGGCGAACACCTGTGCCGGCTTTAGGTCTTTCAGTGTCATTGGCTGATATGTGTTAGTGTTTATAAAATGTCCGTTTATGCCGGATTAATAAAAATTGAGTTTCTGCAAAGAATGTTAAAAGTAAATCCTTTGGCGCTCTAAATTACAAAATATAATTTAGATATAGAAAAAAATCGGCGGGCGTTTCCTATATTTGCACTCGCAAAAGCGTATTTGTGCCGTGAAAACAATCATACTGAGCGTAATTCTGCTCTTGATATGCTTCGTGCTGCTGGGTGTGCGCGTCCTCTTTGACAAGGGCGCTAAATTTCCCACCGAGCGGCATCACCACGCAACGACGTCTTCGGCTATAAAGAAAAGAGAATCAATCAAAAACCAACCGAAATAAATCAAACGGCTCAATGAAAAAAATTAAGTTCACGGCCAAAATGCTTCTCGCGGCTCTCGCTTTCGTCGCCGCATCATGCAACGACAAAGCGGCTCAGGCTCCTGTCGCCGCAGCCAACGCCTCCGAAGGCGCCGTGGCTACACTTACAAACATCCGCTACATCGACATGGACTCTCTTCTGAGCGCATACACCCTTGCTCAGGAAATTGCCCAGAGTAACCAGAAACTCGCTCTTCAGTATCAGCAGCAGGAACGTCAGAAGCAGAACGAACTCGAACGCCTCGGCTCCGATATAGAACGCAAGCGCCAGAACAGCGTTTATATGACCCAGGAATCTTTCCAGAGCGATGTCGATAACTTCAACCGCAAGCAGAACGAAGCCGCTTCTTTCCTCGGAAAGCAGCAGGAACGCATACAGAACGAAATGATGATCCGTCAGCGCCGTCTGAACGACTCGATCAACAACTATATAAAAGAGTATAACGCAACCCGCGGTTATGATGCCATACTTCTGCGCGAGGCCGGACTCTTTTTCAAACCGGAACTTAATATCACAGCCGAAATTATCGAAGGCCTGAATGCCCGCTACACTCCGGCTCCGGTCGAAGATACGAAAAAGTAAATATTTTTCCGACAAATTGCCGGAAGAATGAAATAAGATTGAGGATGTGTGCCCCGGAGGCGCACATCCTTGTTGTTATTGAAAAAATACCACATGAATCATAAGGACGCAAGCCGAGTTTCTTCTAATGTTTTTGACAGTGTAATAGTTGTCGGACCAAATCTGAACGACCGCGGTGGGATTACATCTGTAATAAACTCTTACCGGGCTGTTTTTCCTGCATTTCATTATCTTCCGACCAACAGCGGACACGGTTTTGTGTGCGGGGCCTTTGTTCTCGGAACGACACTTGTCCGTCTGCCGTTCGCGCGCCTGTTCAAGCGGAGGCGCCTGCTTCATGTGCATGTCGCTTCAGGTAAATCTTTTTTCCGCAAGTCCTTGATTGTGGCCTGGGGTAGAATCCTTGGCTATAAAATAATACTACATTGCCATAGCGGTCTTATAAAAGACTACGCAGCAGCCCGCGGAGCGGACTCATTGCGCCCTACATTCGACAAGGCTTCGACTGTCGTTGCGCTTACAGAATCATGGCGCGAATACTATCGTTCGACATTCGGTTGCCGATCAGTTGATGTAATTAATAATATAGTCGCTCCTGCCGAGGTGAAAAATTTCCCTCCCCGCAGATCGGAAGGCCCTTTGCATTTACTTTTCTTAGGTAAGATATGTGAAGCCAAAGGAATATTCGACTTGTTGGAACTTATGGAAGCCAATGCCTCGCGATGGCGGGATCGTGTCCGGCTTGTCGTGGGAGGCAATGGCGAAACAGAGCGTCTTCAAGAAGAGATCAGGCGTCTTGGCATATCGGATCTGGTTGATTTCGTCGGCTGGGTCGATGGAACACGCAAGGAAGAGTTGCTTTCCGCCGCCGATCTTATGATTCTGCCATCCTATGCCGAAGGGCTTCCCGTAACTATCCTTGAAGCGATGGCTCATGGGATACCGGCAATAGCGTCTGACGTAGGTGGTATTCCGGAGATGATGGCAGACGGGATCACCGGTACCATCCATGCGCCGGGTGACCGTAAAGCTATTGCCGACGCCATCGACTTTTATCTTTGCAACCCCGGGGAAATCACACGTCGCGGAAAGGCCGCACTCGATTCGGTAGTCCCTTATTACCCTGATAGAGTGCTCAAAAGCATTGAAGAACTTTATAATAAAGCCCTTTCGTAAAAAATAAGTATTTATTCGGTGAACATTTCATGCCGGATCGCTGTTGTTATAGTCAGAGATTATATATAAAGCGACCCAAGCCTGTTTGCTATGAAAACCGACCGACTGACATACGAAGAAAAGAAAGAACTTCCCGACGATGTATTCGGTTTGCCCGAACGTCGGGAATATCCTATGCCGGACGCAGCCCACGTGCGTGCGGCGGAAGCCTATTTTCGCTATTGTCCTGAAGAATTGAAACCGCGGCTCGCACGTGCGATTCTTGAACGTGCCAAACTTTACGGTGTCGATATCGGATCGGCGAACATTCTTTCGTATGCAGGAAAAAGCGCATAGACGTGAAAACAAAAAAATCCGGGACTCTTATCCTTTAATGGAAGCGGAGTCCCGGATTTTTTATATTTGTTCTGCTCTCAGAAGCGGTAGGAAGCACCTGCGAGAATCCTGCCTATGCCCATAACCCGGTTATGTGTCGCGTAGTTCGGTACGGTACGGTTCATGAATACGGCTGCCGCAGGTTCTATGTGTATGTCTATATTTGCAGGCAGATTATAGCGGAACTGTATGCCGGCGTTGCCCATTGCTCCGATTTTTGAATTTTCTGCGTCGCTTATGGCCACACCGCCGCCTATTGTGCCTATTATGTGGAAACGTCGTGCGGGATTGCGATCCATCAGCGATGTTATGTTGAGCATGTAGTCCAGATGCAAGCTTCCGAGATTCAGACGCTTGTCGCTGTCGGAAGTGGGGAAGAAATCATAGCCGAGTCCCAGACGAAGTCCGGAAACAAGAGAAAACCATCGGCCGATATTTGCTTCAATCGCTCCGTTTATCCTGTTCTTTCCGGAGCCGAATATTGTGGTGCTGCTTGTTGTGGGTCCACCCGAAATCCCGACAAAACTGCGCCTGTCGCCTCCGAAGAATGCGTCGGCTATGGAAGCTCCGAAACCGCTGCTTTGTCCCAGTCTGTAGGTCAGACCGGCCATCACGCGTACTTCCGGAACCCAACCCGGATTCATGCTTCCGCGAGGGCGCAAAGCCAGTATCTGCGGTTCGATGAAAAGGCCGAGAGAGTTGTTGAGGCGGAATACACCGTGAAGACCTGCTTTGCCTCCGTAGACTACGTTGAGGGCTTCTTCGTAGTTGACTGCACCGGCAAATAAACCGAGCACGCCCGAAAGATCGAAAATTCTGTCGGGATTATAACCCGCCATGGTTGTTGAGATGCTGAACAGATAGTCGGCCGCAAGAGAAAGCGATATGTATCCGGGAGTGCGCCTGAACGCTTCACCGTCGGCGCTGATACGCCATGATGATATAGGCGTGAAGCGTTTGCCGAAGCCTACGGTTCCGGCTATGCCGGGATTTCCGTAATTGCCGCGGAAACGCCATGCCGGAGCTGCGCCGAAGGTGAGAAAATAGTGCTTGTCCTTCAGGTAATCCTTGTTGGCGTTGGGAAATTCGTGGTAGAAATTGCCGAATGTGTAGTTCACACCAGCCATCAGAGAACCGATAGGATGGAGGTATGAGTTTCCGTTGAGGTCGCGGTTGAAGCTGCGCGTGAACAATTGTACCTGCGGTTCTACATACAGACTCCAGTTAGGCGACAGCCGTAAAGAGGCTGTCAGACCACCTTCGATACCCGGATAAAACTTGGCCATGGCCATGTTGCCATAAGCCATGGCGACGCCGAGGTTCAGATTGAGTCCGAAAATCTCATTGCGCCGGTAGCCGCCGAAAGCAGTGGCTATGTTCCAAACGTAATCAAGTCCGGCTGATGCGATATATCGGTGGTTTTCTTTGCCAGGAACATGGCCGTAGCGTCCGAAATCGGCTTTAAGCCTTAGTCCGGCAACGGATGAAAGCCATTTGCCGACAGAAACCGATGCAGCCGGACCTATGGTATTTCTGGATGCGCCGCGAAGATATGAAGTGGCGCCCCCGCCGACAGAGAAAAATATATGGCTGTCGTCGACATTCAGGAACGGAGTTGTCCCGCGGCGACGTTCTTCTCCACGCAGCAAGCGGTAGCCGAGTCCTGCAAAAAAACTTATGTCAGGACGGAAGCGGCGGAAAGAACCGGGACCGAAGCGCGTGCCTGCTACGAGAGCCAGACGAGGCTCGAGATACAGGAACAAAGCCGGGCTTACATTGAAACGTGCTTGGAGCGAAGCACGTGCTCCAAGCTCATTGCCCCATAGGCCGTTGCGGCGCAGACGCTGGTATTCGACTCCCAATCCGCCGATAAGTTCGAACATGCGCCGGCTGTCGTAGCCGCGCAGCAATGTCGAAATATTCATAATGTAGTCGGCAGACACGGAACCGAAGTACGCTCTCGGATCATTTTGGTTTACAGAGTGCATTCCGCCTCCGATATTGATGCGCCATCCATGGACGGGGGTGATCCAGTGACCGAGCGAGAATTCGCCGCGTATGCCCGGCTGCGTGTGCAGTCCGCGCATTGACAAGCCGGCTCCGCCGCTGATGAAAAATCTGGCAGGGGAGCTTTTGTCAGGATATGATGGTGATGGGAGTGGTCGCTGAAGCACATGGTCGAGAGCGTTGAAGCCTACGCGTAATGTGTCGTTGAGCTTTACGTTTGTGCGTGCGCCAAGTATCGGGGCATTGAAAATGGCTGGCAGAAGCAGGAGAAAGAATGTCGCAAAAGTGCGGCATGTATATGATTTTGAGAAAACAGTCTTATTCATTTTTGTCGGCGGATGTGTTGTTCGCATCATACGTATTACTGTAATTCTTCGTTTTCGGAGTCGATATCTTCGATAATGTCCGTCAGGTCGCCGTCGACGCGGGCCACATCTCGCAGCGACGGGTCGAGGCGTAATGCGTTTTTAAGATGGACTGTCGCATATACGTAGTTGTCGACACGGTTGGCCGCGACTGCTTTCACGTATTCCTCAATTGCCGATTCGTCGAGTTTCTGAGCTTTTTCCCAGGCAGTGTCATTATCCTTTATGGCAAGCAAGAGCAGAACTTCATTGAGAGGGGAGTCTTCAGATATTTCCTGCATCACATCTATATAACGTCCGTTTAGAGCGGCGCTGTAGACTTTTCCTTTGTGGAAAAGTTCGTTGTCGGGCAGAGTTGACATCAGCGAGTCGGCGCGGCTGAATCGACCTTCTGCAAGAGCGCTTGCGCCCATGTCGTAGCGAGAGGATTCAGGGAGTCCGGTCCATTTGTTGCTATCGGTGAAGAACGGTTCGAGAATCGAAGCGTCGCTTTGTCCGCGGTCAATCAGCAAGGCCGAGAGATCGGTGGCTGCGGCAAGAAAGTCGGGATGGTTTTCAAGGGCGTGGCGCATTATTTTTTCTTTGCGCGCAGTGTCACTGCTGTTGTTGTAAAGCCGCCAGAAGTGGTATTTCGACAGCGATTTATCGCCGCGGGCATATAATTCTTCAATTTCGGCGTCGGTCAGCGGACGATATTGTGATGTCACAATCTGGTAATTGACTTTTCGCAGACGTGGCAGATACTTGTCGGCAAGCAGATGTTTATAGAATGGCAGACGTTTCATCCTTGCGGACTGCAGATCAGGATTCTTCGGATATTTTTTTATTATGCGCTCCACGGCATCGGCTTCGTCGTCATGGCCGTCGGCGCGCAACAGTTCCGATACGTCGCTCCATGAAGCTACCGAAGCATCGGTGCTTATGCTTGCGTTGCGGCGCAGGTTTTCCGGAACGGACTGCATTATTATATCCATAGCCGAATTCATTCGTGCTCCGGCCAGCTTGATATTGCTTTCATATCGGCCTTCGGGAGAAGCGGTACCGGATATGGAGAAACTTTTAAGAGCCATGTCGGGATTGTTTTCAATTGCCTGGAATTCGGCAAGCATTGCATCTATTTCAGCCCGATTGTTGCCCAATGAAAGGTTCAGTTTTGATTTTCCGACCTCGAATGCCAGATTCATGTTGCCGCGTGCATCACGCAGTTCCACCTCCGGCTGCGGTATAAAACGTTCGTCGGTCATTCCTGCTCCTTTAAGTTCGTAGCTTAGGAAGCGTAGCGGATTGATAGTGCCGCGTGCTATCATGAAAGTATCGGCATGGATGATGTTGTTATAGTTTTCAAGCGACGACATCACCAGACACATAAAATCGTGGTTCGGATTCTCTACATATAATGAGTCCGCTATGGTTACGATATCGTCGGTTTTGCGGCTTGTTTGTTTTATTGAGCGGAATGGTGTGAGCGGGTCTATGCTGTCGTTGAAGTCGTGCATGCGGCGTTGTGTGATAGCATAGCGGTAACCGTCGAATACCACAGGCTTGAGATAAGACAGTTTCCGGAGCGTGACGTCGTAGATGGTCGGTTGTATTATCATCCTGACATTGGAAGAAAAGAGCTTGTGCGGAATTTTCACATGCTTTTTCAAGTGGATATAATTTCCTTTGACGTTAAGCTCCGCGTCATCTATAATAAAAGCGTTCTCCAGACCTTTTGCCACCACTACGATTTCTTCAAGTTCTTGAGGCTTTGGGAAAAGAGCCACATCGATAGCCAGACGGCCTTTGACGGGTTCTACAAGGCTTTCGCAGCCTACGATGGAAAAAAGCAACTCGTCGTTCTCGTCTACAGATACGGTGTAGCGGCCTTCCATGTTGGTAGAGCCTATAAGACGTTCTGTCCGGGCATTTCTTACGGTAACGCCCTCAAGCGGTTCGTGACTGCCCTGGCTGATTACGCGTCCCCGCACGTTGATTGTACGGCTTTCTGCCGGAAAGGACACATATAACAGTATCGTTATTGCTGCCGTTAAGGCTGCTAAGTATGTTCGCATTATTCTCACTGTTTCTGGTTACTTGAAGATGTAGGAAAAAGAAAGTCCCAGTCGTATGGGTACGGGGATGAACCGGGAATAATTTTTGCTTTCCGGAGCGACATCTCCATAGTAGTTGTAGGCGCTGAGATGCGCGATTCCGACTCCGGCTTCGACTTCCATGTTCCAATGGTCGGAAAGTACGACGGCATAACCGTATGACAGACCTGCACCGACTGCATCGCCAGTGAAATGGTGGTCGGCATGGCGCAGGCTGTAGGCTCCTGCGGTGAGGGAGAGAGCCATGAAATGTCGAGCCATGGGACGGTTGAACCAATAGCGCAGCTCCGGTTCAACCCGGAAATTTTTCAGACATAAATCCGCGATTGCGAAGTTGAACGGATTTGCTGCGAATCCCATTTGAAGCGACAGACGCGAATTGAGTCGCGCTTCGACGCTGAGATTAGGCGACAGGGTAATCCAGTCTATCGTGTTGGTTTTTAATGCCACCCGTTGTGCGGTAGCGCTATGTGCGGCTATGAGGATGGCTGTCAGGATTATACATCGGATAAGGATTCCGGTGGTTTTGCGCGGGATAGAATGCGCCTTGATCAACATATTGTACAATTGTTACCTTATTTGGAATAAATCGCACAAAATTAGCTAAAATTTCATTTATGACAAAAAGAAATCAAGCCCCGCGCCATCAAAATAGCGCGGGGCTTTTGCCGTGTGGACACAAAGCGGAATATCAGAGAATTATTTTTGAACCGTTGATGATGTAGAAACCGCCTGGGAGCCGGACTGTGGATGTGCCGGCGGCTACAGTTATTGTGCG
>ERZ778515.2085-NODE-2085-length-12388-cov-4.660342_pt1 | contig 12388 bp, 9 predicted proteins | sample MGYA00510343_ERZ778515 | MGnify/ENA primary metagenome ERZ778515 (study PRJEB29527, sample SAMN07138965) | mouse gut metagenome | material: feces | host: mouse | place: China:Nanjing | collected 2016-01-25 ...
GTGGACATCGTGAGAGCTAATGTAATCGACGAGTTATCAATTCAGTAAAATAGTAAACAATGAAAAAAGCGATAATGATAATCGCTGCCATCATGCTCACCCACCTCATGGGTTTTCTTGGGGTCGGGCGGGCAATGGCCCAGCGATGCCTCCCCGGAATGTCAGCCGTGGAAGTCAAGGCAAATATGGCAGACGGTTTCTATACCGGCAAATCCCGCAACAGCGGCTATGACCTCGGAGTATTCTACTCGGTATTCACAGGCAATCATGGCAATACATGGTCTTTCGGTGGCGAGTATCTCCAGACACACAAGCCTTATGGTGAAAAAGGCCGTATCCCGGTGGCTCAGTTCACGGGAGAAGCCGGATACAATATCCATCTTGTCAGCGACTACTCGATGACATTCCACCTCTACGGCGGTATATCCGCACTTGCTGGATATGAGACGGTTAACTGGGACAAGAAAACACTTTCCGACGGCTCTACGCTCCATGACGGCGACGACTTCATTTATGGCGGTGCGCTCAACTTGCAGGCGGAGTTCTATCTTTCCGATAAGATAGCCCTGACCGCCAATGTCAAAGGACGGTTTACTTTCGGGAGTGATGTCCAGATATACCATACAACCTATGGTGTCGGTGTAAAATTCATAATCGAATAGCCTATGCGATACACAAAGAATGACATAAAGAATATTCCGCTGACGGAGTTCATGGCGGCTCTCGGTGAAAAGCCTGTAAAGTCTTTCGAGGATATGAAACTATACCATGCGCCGCAGCGCGACGACCCTGAGCCTATGCTGGTGGTCAATACCAATACTAACCGATGGTACGACCATGCCACTGACCAGAGCGGTGACATAATCGACCTTGCCGCACTGAAGATGAACCCTAACCTCTACACGGATCCACGGGACTTCATTCTCAAATATATGAACGAGTATGAGCAGGGCAAGGAACTTTCGACAATGGCGCGTCGTCCTCAGGAGCCGACGGTTATCAGCCTCGACATAAAGAAGGTGAAACTCACCGACTTTATGAAGGCTCTCGGTCAGGAACACCCGGTGGCTGCCGACGGCAATCTCAGGGTTTACAAAGCCCCTTACGATGACAAGCACGAGCCGACTATGGTAATCAACACCGAGACAAATCTATGGCGTGACACCAAGTCCGGCGCATACGGCGGAATCTATGACCTCGCCTATGAGCTGACAGGCTCATGCAATATGTCGGAGTTGAACCAATACATTGCAGGACAGATGTCAGGCATGGAGAAGTCTCAGAAGATTGAGCCGCCCAAACAGGAGCAGGAGTCAGACAAACCGAAACGGAAGATGCGCCTATGAACATCGACGAAATCCGTAAAATCTCGCTTGTCGAGTTCCTCAATCAGTTGGGCTATCAGCCCACCGGACGCGACAGCAAAGGTCTGTGGTTTTATTCCCCTTGCCGAAGTGAGCGTAAACCCTCGTTCCATGTCAACCCACGCAAAGGAGTATGGTTCGATTTTGGCAGTGGCGCAGGTGGTGACATATTTACCCTTGCAGGGGAATTGTGTAACTCCACCGACTTCATCAGGCAGGCGGAGTTCATCGCCCAGAAAATGAGTATGCCTATCGAAAAGCCATACAAGCCTGTGCCGTTCATAGAGCAGCCTACTTTTGAAGATGTGAAAGTCTCAAAACTGGAATCGCCGGCATTGCTGAAATACCTCGCTGACAGAGGTATTCCCCGGAACATCGCCCAGCGGTGGTGTGTGCAGGTCGATTACCGGTTACATGGCAAAGATTACTATGCCATCGGCTTCGAGAACAACGCACATGGATTTGAACTGCGCTCATCCTTTTTCAAAGGCTCGTACCTGCCCAAGCACATAACCCACATTGCCAACGGCAACGCACGGTGTAACGTGTTTGAGGGTTTCATCGACTTTCTTTCGGCGGAACGCCTCGGACTGAATGACGGCTTTGACTCTGTGGTTCTCAACTCCGTCGCCAATGTCGGCAAAGCACTGACTGTCCTCCCGGACTATTCCGTAATAGCCTGTTACCTCGACAATGACGAGGCAGGGCGAGCCGCCCTCGCCAGACTCCGCAGGGAGTTGGGCGATAATGTTATGGACAAGTCCGCTCTCTATCCCGACCACAAGGATCTCAACGAGTACCTTGTGGCTACACAACCCCAAATATCAAACAATTCAAAATTAAAACTCTGAAAAACAATATGAATACACTTCTCAATAAAATCGGCGAAATCCGCCTCACTCCCGGCCGCTTCTTCGGCTTCTGGATTGCACTCTTCGCAATCGTCATCTCACTGACCTCCTGTTCCGACGACCTCGATGTGCAGCAGTCCTATCCCTTTACCGTGGAAGTCATGCCCTATGGCGACAAAATCACAAAGGGTGAGACCGTTGAACTGCGCTTCGAGATCAAACCCGAAGGCAACTATGCCAACACCCTCTACACAATCCGCTACTTTCAGTATGACGGCGAGGGTACACTCAAACTTGTTGACGGTCCGGTGTTGGTCAACAACGACCGTGTTCTTCTCGAAAGCAAGACCTTCCGACTGAACTACACCGCACAGTCCTCCGACGCCCATAAATTCCTCGTGGTAGTAGAGGACAACTTCGGTTCAACCCCGTGGGAGCAGACCTTCGAGTTCAACAGTAAGGATAGCGGCGATGATAACGGCGGTATGACTCCCGGCATCATTACTCCCGTCAATCCCGGAACCATAACACCCATAGGCTTATGAAAAGAATCCTGATATTCCTCATGGCGATAGTGACCCTCGCGGTCACTTCGCCAGTCTTCGCCGCAAAGCGGTCAATAATGGAGCTGCCGCTCTTTGAACGAGCAGTTCTGATAATCAAAAAGTTTGAGACGCTCCATAAGCCCCGACACTGGCCTTATGTCGGCTATGGTCATCAAGTCCAGCCGGGTGAACCATACCGTCGAGGCTGTCAGCTCACCGAGGCACAAGCCGACGCATTGCTCCGCAAAGACCTCGCCAAGTTCTGCGCCCTCTACTCCCAATACGGCAAGGACTCCGTCCTTCTAGGCGCACTCGCCTACAACTGCGGTCCCGGTGTAGTCAACAAAAGCAGCATTCTTAAAAAACTGAAATCCGGCGACCGCAACATCTTCAAAGCCTACACCTCCCACTGCCGCTACAAAGGCAAAAGACACAAGGGGTTATATAATAGAAGATTGACGGAGCTTGCCGCACTGTTCATTCCGTAACATTCAGCGTCTAATAATGCACCGAGGGGATGCACTCTTTTCGGAGTGTATCCCCTTGCTGTATCTTATTAAAAACAAAACACCAAAAACAAATGGCTTCGATAAAAGTAAAGTTCCGTCCCTCGACTGTCGCTGACCACGAGGGCACAATCTACTATCAGATTATCCACGAAAGGAAGGTGCGACAACTCCTTTCGGATTACAAGGTTTTCCCCACGGAGTGGGACGAATCCCGCTCAATGGTTACGACAACCCAGAAAAGTGAGCGTAAATCGTTCATTCTATCAATCCGTGAGCGTATCCGCTGGGATGTGGAGCGGTTGACAAAGATTGACCGCAAACTTGATGCTAATGGCCTGTCATACACTGCTGATGATGTTATCGACGAGTTCAACCGCTATGCTCATGAATACTCTCTGTTCAACTACATGGAGAGCATCATCGCCAAACTCAAACAGAACGGAAAGGTCAGGACTTCGGAAACCTACAAGTCCACTCTCAACAGTTTCAAGAAGTTCCGGGAAGATGAAGATATAATGCTTGACTGTCTGACCTCCGAGATAATGGAGGCATACGAGGCATGGCACCACAAGCGTGGCGTAGCGCCTAATACCATATCATTCTATACCCGCATACTCCGTGCAGTCTATAACCGTGCCGTTGAGGACGACATCATCGAGAACCGCAATCCGTTCCGAAAGGTCTATACGGGAGTTGATAAGACCGTCAAAAGGGCGTTGCCATTACCTGTCATCAAGAAAATCAAAGCATTGGATTTATCGCTAAATGCATCTCTTGATTTCGCACGTGATATGTTTCTTATGAGTTTTTACCTCAGAGGAATGAGCTTCATCGACATGGCATTTCTGAAAAAGACAGACCTCAAAAATGGTTACGTCACCTATCGCCGTCGCAAGACCGGTCAGCAACTCATCATCAAGTGGACTAAAGAAATGCAGCTGATTCTCGACAAATACCATGAGAACGAAAGCGAATACCTGCTACCCATCATCCGCAATCCGGGTACCAATGAGCGATGCACCTATCGCAACGTAGGCTACAACATCAACCACAACCTGAAAACCATAGCCGGAATGGTCGGTGTCACAATCCCGCTGACCCTCTACGTTGCCCGCCACAGCTGGGCCTCCGCAGCCAAAGCGAAGGGCATCCCCCTGTCAGTAATCAGCGAAGGCATGGGCCACGACTCCGAAGCAACCACCCAAATCTACCTCGCCAGCCTCGACACCTCCGTCGTTGACAAGGCCAACAGCCTTATTCTCAAAAGCCTCAAATAGTCCTCCTCAACACACATATCCCCATAAAAACACTATCGCCTCAGTACCAATCGGTTCTGAGGCTTCTTTGTTTAGCAACCATCCAAATCTCTTGACAAGAGTTACCTAACCAACTGCAAATTTACGAAAACTTTTTGATATAAAGAGCATCTGGCAACAACTTTTCTATCGAATTGTTCATAACTTTTTTAATTTGTTTAGCAAAAAAACTTGGCTGCAATCAGCTATGTCATTATTATTTAACCATTTAGCAACCATCCAAATCTCTTGTCAAGAGATAAACATTGAAAGAGAAGTCTAATAGCATAAACTGGTTGAAATCACATGAGCCATTATGGAACAAAACATAAACATATAATTAGGCTTGCTAATGTAGGTCAAATCCGTTGTGTGTTGACTTTTATACTCGCTCTTGCAATTATATCACCCATTAAGATTACAGCAGCAAAAGCCTCTACTCATTACATTATTGCCTTTGACCAATCTGTAGGTAAATATCATACTGATTATCTTTCATCTTCAAAAACTCTTGGAACATTAGGCTTGGCATTAAAAGAGGCTGGATATAATGAGGATACTGACCATGTCTCTATTGTGGGATATTCAATGGAAATGGGACAACCCTCTATACAAAGATTTGTTCGCCCTTATATTTCGTCCTCGGGCGATACTATTATTTGGGCAAGTTTGCCGAATGGAGATTTGTCATCCCTATTTCGTAATTGGCCTCAAGGTCAACCTTTGCTGAATCCTTATGGATCCCCATATGGCTCAATGCAATCTATGGCCAAGCCATATATAGTTATGGAAACTAAAGATTCCTCGAATGGCGACAAATTTGCCGATAAGACTATTTTGCTTCTTGTATCAGATGAAGTTGTGAATGGTACTGACGATAACTATTCGCAAGAATGGAATAATGTATCAACAAGTCAAGGGGCGGATTATCACAAATTCCGCGAATTATCACAAGAAGTATTCAGCACTATGCAAGGGTTCAATGAGGAATTTAAGTTTGTCCAGATAGAGCTTGGTGATGATTATAAAAAACGTTTCCCAATTTCTTCCGATGGAGTTTATAAAGTGATTCCCTATGAAGTGATTGCAGCTGACAAACCATCCATTCATTCAGCAACAGACTTCCCTTCATCCCTCCCTTTGAGAAGAGTCCGTGGAGGATTTAAAATGCTGGTTAAGTCAAGTTCTGTCAATGATAAATATTGCATAAACGCCATTAAAATCAGTGATAAGCGTGGTAAAACTCTTGGATTATCTTATAATGGGGAAATGGATTTTACAATTTCTTCTGATGATATTCATACGGGAGATACTCTTATAGTAAGTCTATCATTAGCAATGAAAGATGGGTACTATAATGGAACTTTAATTAGTGAGAATAACCCAAGATATAAAGATGGAATGACCTCGAAACAAATTGTTAAGATTCAAGATGAGGCAAAAGTGTTAGGGCTCATGCCTCTTGCTGATATCTTTTGGTGGTGGTTCCCTAATGATGTTTTCACTGCTGTAATGATATGGGATTTGATAATATTGCTTATAGTAATAGTGATAGTAGGCTACATTTTGTATAGATGTTTTGTTAGAATCAATGCCTACAAACCCTCTAATGATAAACTAAAGATAACAAAGGTCTAACTCATGGAAGTTAAGATTAATCTAAATAATCCACCATCGACTGATAAAGTTAATGTTGAATTGCAGTGGAATATACAGGTCACTAATCCTAAGCCGGGATTGATGGCGAAGATATTCCGCAAACATAACCGCGTCAATCGTGACTTAAGAATATCCGTAACCGACATAAAGGTTCCAAAGGACATTGTTTGTGATTCGTCCAATCTCTTCTCCATTCTTTATGGAGAAGAAATAATACCCCAAAAACAATTTCCTGTAGCTGTGTCTATAACAGATATGGCTATGCCTTTTCAGTTACTTTTCCATCAAGGAGAGATTAAGGATTGTAAGAAACCACAAGACGAAAATCCTCGTTCTTATCCTATTAAATTCAAGGTAGTACTACAGGACTTGAATGACAACGTCATCGATTCTGTTGACGAACGAATTGAAGTAATATTTGAGCCACTTGGAGTCAAGCCGAATTTTGTAATTGATTTAAAGGAAGATGAAATACAATACTCTTCATCCTTAGGGCTTGAAGAGGTTGGCACGTTTGCTGCATGGCTTAACGAAGATTTTATTTTCACACCAGATCAACTTGCAAAATTATCAATAAAATTATATAAGGGCACACATGAGCTTCGCAATCTCATATTCTTTGATAACCAATTAAATGTCAAGGATGTTAGGATTTCACATGGCCGTGCAAATGTTGTTAAAGCACCTATCTATATAGATTTCACAACTATTTCAAATCCACTTAAAGAGGAAGAGGATTATACAATAGAAACATCTATAGTGCTTTCGGCATCATATAGCCCGGAAGTGCGAGAAACGATATTAAAGCAGACGCATTTCAAGCTGTTGAAAGACTTGCAGGGCACGGAACTTAAAGTGTACGTTCAGATGCCGGACAGCGAGCCTAAATTGTGCGAATCCGAAAGGGCGGTACCAGCTATTCCAATGAAGTTCGTACCTCGCAGTCGCCTTATGGGACAAGCGAATGTGATATTATCTAATATCGCCACTGATAATTCTAATCCTAACGCTGGTCTTTACATCAAGAACCTGACGTTGACAGAATCGACAGTTGGGGAAGTAAAAATCATTGGCGAGGATAACACCATTTTAAGTCATTTTGTTGAAATAGATGGTGCTGGAGTTGATGCAATGAATAGTTCTGAAGGATTATTCATCCCTAACGGGACAAATGCAAGAACAACTATCAATATTTCATTTAATCCGTCAGGCATAGTAGATTTGTTGAATTCTAAGACATATGATTTCCAGATAAATTCGGTTCTTACCTTTGATTATTGGGAAGATAAAGATGGACTTGGGATTTTGTCAGACGAAACTCGAAAAGAAGGCAAAATACCTGTGCTTTGGAACTTGCATCTTGAACCCAACCCGGAATGGTTATGTGTTGACTATGGATCCTCTGCTATAGTCTGCCGTTATGATAATGAAATTCTTGATCTAAAAAAGCAGAAAGATAGTATTTTCAGGAAAGCAGAAGATGGTAAATTCCGATTAGATAGCATTGAAAGCAAAACTCAATTTCTATCTTCCGATATTGTTTTGCATACCGTCAGAGATAATAGTACAAGTACGTTATGTAGCCAACAGCCACACGATGCAGAGACTCCATATTTGAATCTCTCTGTTTGCCTGTCTCCGACATCCAGCCTTGTAAAGAATGACGTTAGAACACAGTTACCCTGTTTAAAGATTCTTGTTGGTAATGAATTCCTTCCATCTAAAAAAGACTTTATGACTTTCCGTTATACTCGCCGGGATGAGGATGGAAGACTTGATACGATAGAGGCGAAAGATGCGATGAAGAATGATGAAAAATCCTGCATTTTGCGAATTTCATCAATCTTCAATGAGGCGTATGCTGCACTATTTAGATATTTTATATTGCCTGAGAGCAGAGACAAGAGCATAAACAAACTGGTTCTTACATATCCTAATACATACACTCCGGCTCATCTAAAAGTTCTTGAAAAAATCGCTCGTGACACGTTTCCAAAGGTACGTAATGGATATTTGAGATTTGTAAGTGAATCTGACGCTGTTGCTGCATATTATCTACATAATTGGGACTCTTTTAATAAGGGGAAGCAAATTTCAGATGATGAGACTGTGCTTGTTTATGATATGGGTGCAGGGACATTGGATTTGACGCTATTTAGAAAGACTCTCAACAAAAACGGGAAAATTGAAGTACGTATTCTCGGTAAGATTGGCACAGGTAAGGCAGGAAACTATCTTGACTATCTTATTGGTGAAGTTATCGATGATAAAGTTACGGGGGCAATTCGTGGTCCTAAAACAGTTTCCACCACATCCGTTCCAGACGTTCAAACTTTAAATGAGAGACTTGACCTAAAGGAATGTGTGAAAAATAGTATTAAGCCAAACCTTAAACCCGATACCAAACTCACTTGTGGAGTTGTTGAATTTGACAGCAATGTGATACTTGAAGATGTCAGATTCAAGGAATTTTTAGATCAAATAACTTCTGGTATTATCAAACAACTCATAGCGTTTGTAGGTGATAAAAACCTTAAGATTGACACTGTGCTTATGTCAGGTCGTAGTTGCCGCTTGGTTCCCCTTCAGAAATCATTGAAAGAAGCATTGTCAAAATCAGGAAACGCAACCGCTCGTGTAATAAAGTTTAAGAGTGACGGAGATAAAGAAAAGACCGTTGTGGTAGAGGGAGCAATGGCAAGAGCTGGAATTTTCAGTTCTTCTGACTCTCCCGTAACTATTCTGTCAAAGAGGTTGTATGCTTCATACGGTCTGATTTATCAGAAACTCGGAGGTACTTGGCGCTATACTGAATTGCTTAACAGTTCGGATTTACCTTATATTTCCGATAACACGAGAATGGAAGAATATGAAGGCTCCAATGTAACAGCCGAAGGGACTTCCTCTGCAAGTTCGATTAAACTGATTCAGACATATCTTTCTCCGGAAGATACAGAAAAGGCTTATAATTCTAATGATCTTGAGTTCATTTCCGAAATGGAGGAATATGATATGGCTGACTTCGGTGGAAGAGACAATCTGAATGTGAAACTTAAACTCGATTACAAGAACAATATTTCACTTTATGTGAATGGCAGAATATCAATAGGTAGTTCACCTAAGGGAGTTGACTTGTCAAGTGAAATCACCAAACGTAGTATTTGGCCAGTAACAATATAAAGTTATGTGCAAAATAATATCATATAAAAAAACGATAGGTTTCATATTTGCCATGATAGTGGCAACATGCTCGTTTCCAACATCATTATTAGCTAATAATCTTGATGTTGCGGAAGGTCGTATTATTATAAAAGGAATTGGAGCGACAGCGGCTAACGGCAAGTTTGCTTTTAAAGATGGAGTTTCAAAATCTGATTCAATCCTCATTGATGAAATAGTTATCACATATCCAGACCCAAAGAAAGGAGTCCTTTCCATTTCAGACGAAGAAGGTACAATATTTAATGCTGAAGTAACGAAAAGTCTAACTTCGGGAGAAATGAAAAGTTTGGGGACTTTAATCTTTTATCCCCAGAAAAACTATGTAATAACCCATGGTGACAATAGCTGGAATGTAATTTTTGCAGATTTTCCTATTGAGCCTATTGTTAATACAGATTCCATAATTCAGGCAAAAGCTGAATTCTTGGGAATTCCTTCTTGGCGCATCGAAGAAGGGTTTGATATAGAGAATAATTCGAGCGAGGATGCAATTGAATCTTATCTCGGAGAAATTAAAAAGCATCTTGACGCTAACAAACAGACCAATACTCCTTGGTGGATTTATCTTATTATTGCTATATTGGGATTAGCATGTGCATTTCTATTATTGCCGACTATAAAACCTTTATTATCTCAAAAAAATAAAAGAAAGTCAGATTCAAAGCAATCTAAGACTGAGACCGGTAACATCCCTGTTTCTCTGGATGATGATGGCGTAATGGAGAATGAAAAATTGTCGGCAAGTAATGAAGAAGATTCCAAAGGAAATGAATTAATTGCTTTAAGAGCGAAAATCAGTTCATTACTACAGAATGATTACGATAATGATTTATCAGAGGACCAAAAAATAGCGAAGATAAAGTTATTATTAGAAACGGGACGCGAGGCGAAAGATGGCTTGCGCATGATTCGACATGCATTAAATATCGAAGATGAAAACGTAGTGCCATTATTCTTATATGACAAAATTGAAGAATTGAAGCATAACTCTTCAACTGCTTCTCAAGAAGAATATAAGAAAATAAGAGCTGAAATTTGCAATACACTCATAGAGAAATTACTCGGCAAGAAGAATAAAGTTCTCTCTGATATTGTTGCTGATGCTATGGATGAAAAAGGCACAAATCAATATGAGATCGTCCTTAAAATCATTGATCTGTTACCTTTTAGGGTAAAAGATGACAAGGTCGTACCATCTGGTACTCCTCAATCACAGTCAATCGCTATTACTGATAATCAGTTGAAGCATAGTAGCAATAGCTATACTTTGAAGAAATGGTTATCTGAGCAACTTCGTTCTGTTGGTATAACAGGTTTTGATATGAACAAAACCGTTCTTGATAATCTAACCCAAATTGCTGAAAAGCTCAAACTGTCGCTGGAGGATTCATCTCGTAAATCTGATGAAGAAATAGTTGACGGTATCATTCTGGAAGATAAACTTACAGATGAACAAAAAAAGGTTTTGATTCGACGGTTTATTGATACAGTCAATGGCAAAATTGTGGACTCTTCAAAATCCATAAGCGACTCCTTATCCCTCGATGAATTTACTCAATTGATTGCCGATGCACTTCAACAACCAAATTCTCATGAAGAAGCGCAGATGCAGACTCAGCAGCGCAACATTGCAATCGTTAATGAGGCATTGGAAACAGACATGACAAGTCTATCTAAGGATGCTATAAAAGAGACTGTCAAAAGAATTGTTGTGGGGATTTTACAATCACGGCTGTCCAATGTATCAATTGACACTTACGAAGATGCGTTGGCAAACCTTTCGACCTGCAACAATCAATACAAGGAAATAGAGAATTTACTTAAGAACTTCAACGCGGATAATCTGGTTGATTTGCCAAAGGCAATTCGTGAAAAGCAAAATAGCGAAATTCTCAAATCAGTAGCTGATAAAGTTTCTAAACTTTTACCAGGTCAAACCATAGAATCAGTTCAGAAACTCGTTAACATTCTTTTAAAGGAAGTGGATGATACAAGAGAAAGTCGCGATTTGATTGCTGATGATTTAGAGGAAAAGATATCATCAAGAGACAAATCGTATATTTCTTCAGAAGATAAAAGAGATGTTCTTAAACTGATGGGTATGTATGACGATTTGGTCAAAAAGGAAGATGCAAGTCTCCGTGAGCAAATTACGACTAACAATGAGGAAATTTCCCAATTAAAAGGGGTTATAGACAGCAAGACAGAAGCAATAACTTCATTGGAAAATGATAAGCAAAATTTGATGTCCGAATCAACGGAACTGGTTGAAGATCTTCATATTGGTGCAGAAAAAATACTTGAATCATGCAAGACAATTTTGAACCCTTGCTCTGATGACGAAGAAGCACAATGTGTGGACATTGAAGATAGATTGTTCTCTGATTTGAACTCATCTGTTACGAGGTTAAAGACATTTAGCATTAGCAAAGAGACCGTTCCCGCCAAAACGAGAAAGATGGTTCAAGACTTGTTGATTAATGAAATATCTTCGGATAACAGTCCAATAAATACAGTATGCCGCTATTATGCGTATAGCCGGCTCCCGTTTATGACGGATACTGCTCGTGAATATGGCATTACTTTCAATCGCAGAAATATGGCCGAATTATATTATGCCATTGAAAATCTGTATGTCCAGTTCGGAATAAATCTTAACATCCCTTCTTTATTTGTCATGGGCATTGAAGAAGGAGAGTTTGAGAATGTGACAGGAAAGATGTATGGAGATCTTGATAATCTTTGTCAGAACTCCCGTAACCATTTTGATAACATAGATTCAGCTACGAAGCCCTCAAATGTAATAGTTGATGTTGTCAATGTTGGTTATTCTGTTGACGGCAAAGTTGGGCGCGTCACATCTGTATTAACGTATTAATATAATCAGATTCTAAGTACATGACAAAAATTTGAAGATATCTAATTTTGGCTTGTAGTGAGGTC
>ERZ778515.2088-NODE-2088-length-12358-cov-5.715110_pt1 | contig 12358 bp, 10 predicted proteins | sample MGYA00510343_ERZ778515 | MGnify/ENA primary metagenome ERZ778515 (study PRJEB29527, sample SAMN07138965) | mouse gut metagenome | material: feces | host: mouse | place: China:Nanjing | collected 2016-01-25 ...
CTGCCTACCGGCTGCGGCTCCTCGACGATGTCCTTGCTTTCGTCGCCGGCACCTGCCGCGGGCAGCTCGGCGAAGGGTTCACTCTTGAAGGTGAACTCGCCGAGGATACCCTCGCCGTCCGCGTCCACGATCACACGCTCGTTGTCGTTGAGCTCGCCCATGAGGATTTTCTCCGACACGGCGTCTTCGATGTCGCGCTGGATCACGCGACGCAGCGGACGTGCGCCGAGCAGCGGGTCGAAGCCCTTCTGCGCGAGCAAGTCCTTCGCCTTGTCGGTCAGGTCGAGCTCCATGTGGCGTTCGAACAGGCGGTCGTTGAGCTGCTGCACATCCAGGTCCACGATCTGGCGCACCTGCGGCTCCGTGAGCTGGCGGAACACGATGATGTCATCCAAGCGGTTGAGGAACTCGGGGCGGAACTGCTGCTTGAGCTCGTTCGAGACCTGGTCCTTCATGCGCTGGTAACTCGTCTCCGTGTTGTTGCCCAGGTTGAAGCCGGTGTTGGCGGCCTTGGCGATGTCACGCGTGCCGAGGTTGGTCGTGAGGATGATGATCGTGTTCTTGAAATCGACCTTGCGTCCCTGGCCGTCGGTCAAGTGGCCATCGTCAAGCACCTGCAGCAGCGTGTTGAAGATGTCGGGGTGCGCCTTTTCGATCTCGTCGAACAGCACGACCGAGAACGGCTTACGGCGCACCTTCTCGGTGAGCTCGCCGCCCTCTTCATATCCAACGTATCCCGGAGGCGCTCCGAACAGGCGCGAAGCCGCGTACTTCTCGGAGAACTCCGACATGTCGACGCGGATCAGCGCGTCTTCGTCGTCGAACAGGAACTGCGCGAGCGTCTTGGCGAGCTCGGTCTTGCCCACACCGGTCGGGCCGGCGAAGATGAACGAGCCGGCCGGGCGCTTGGGGTCCTTGAGGCCCACACGCGTACGGCGGATCGAGCGCGACAGCGCGGACACGGCCTCGTCCTGGCCGATGATGCGCTTGTGCAGCTCCGCTTCCATGCCCAGCAGCTTCTTCGACTCCGCCTGGGTCAGCTTGAACACCGGGATGCCGGTGCTCTGCGAGATGACCTGGGCGATGATGTCCTCATCCACCACCATGCGCACGTCGGATTCGCCTTCGCGCCACGCCTTTTCCTTCTCTTTGCGCTCGGCCTCGAGTTTCTCCTGGCTGTCGCGCAATTCGGCGGCCTTTTCGAACTCCTGGTCCTTGATTGCCTGGTCCTTTTCCTTGGCGATGCGGTCCACGCGCGCGTCGAGCTCCTTGAGCTCCGGCGGCGCGGTGAGACGCTTGATGCGCAGGCGCGCACCGGCCTCGTCGATCAGGTCGATCGCCTTGTCGGGCAGGTTGCGGTCCTGGATGTAGCGCGACGAGAGCTCTGCGGCGGACTGGAGCGCGCCATCGGTGATCGTCACGTGATGGTGATTCTCGTAGCGGGCACGCAGGCCCTTGAGGATCTCGATCGTCTCCGCGATCGACGGCTCCGCGACCTGAATCGGCTGGAAACGGCGTTCGAGCGCCGCGTCCTTTTCGATGTACTTGCGGTATTCGTCGGTCGTCGTGGCGCCGATCGTCTGCAGTTCGCCACGCGCGAGCATCGGCTTGAGCATATCGGACGCGCCCAGTGCGCCGTCCGCGGATCCCGCGCCGACGATGGTGTGGATCTCGTCGATGAAGAGCACGATGTCGCCACGCGTCTTGATCTCCTTGAGCACCTTCTTGAGGCGTTCCTCGAAGTCGCCACGGTAGCGCGAACCCGCCACCATCGAACCCAGGTCAAGCGAGTACACCTGCTTGCCACGCAGCGTCTCGGGCACATCGCCGGCCACGATCTTCTGGGCCAGGCCTTCGACGACGGCCGTCTTGCCCACGCCGGGCTCGCCGATCAGCACCGGGTTGTTCTTGGTGCGCCGCGACAGCACGACCATGACGCGTTCGATCTCGACGCTGCGCCCGATGACCGGGTCAAGCTTGCCATCCGCCGCTTCGGCGGTCAGGTTGCGGCCGAACTGGTCGAGGATGGCCGACCCGCTCTGCGCATGCTTGTCCTGCACGCCGCCGGCGTTCGCCAGATCGCCCTTGTCGTCGGTGCCGCCAGCATTGCCACGGATCATGTCGATCGTGGTGCTGCGCAATTCGCCCAGATCCACATCCATCTTGATGAGGACCTGTGTGCCCACGCCTTCGCCTTCGCGAATCAGGCCGAGCAGAATGTGTTCGGTGCCGATGTAGCTGTGCCCCAACTGCAGCGCCTCGCGCAGCGAAAGCTCCAACACCTGCTTGGCGTGCGGAGTAAATGGGATGTGCCCATTCGGAGCGGCGTTGCCTTTGCCGATCATTTCCTCGACCTGCTTGCGAGTGTCTTCGAGGGTCACGCCCTTGGCTTCCAAAGCCTTGGCCGCTACGCCTTCTCCCTCACGAATCAGGCCGAGCAACAGATGCTCCGTGCCGATATAATTGTGCTGGAGGGCACGAGCCTCTTCCTGCGCCAGCACGATCACGCGCCGCGCACGGTCGGTAAACCGTTCGAACATGCTAGTCCTTCCATGGTTGGTAATTCCACATCACTCTACAGATTTACAGTGACGTTTATTTCCGTTCCGCCTGTTTTTCTCAAGAACCGTTACGTTATGCTTGAACGAGGAGTATCGCATGGAAATGTTAGGAGTATGCCATGAGCGAGCAGAACAATGCGCTCAATCCGCAAGGTGACCTTGTCGTAGGCGTCGACGGAACTGTCGAATCGTTCGCCGCGCTGCGCTGGGCGCTCAATCAGGCCGTGCTCTCGGGGCAGTCGGTGAACGCCGTGTACGGCTGGTCGTATTCGTGGGACATGGGTCCCGAACCGCAGACCGAGCAGGAGGTGGACGAGCTGCGCCAGAAACTGGCCGACAAACTGCGCACCTGGGTCGATGCCGCCACGCAGGACATCGACATCGACAACGAGCACATTAAGCTCACGTCGTTCCGCGCTTCGGGCACTTCCGCCCTGCTCGAGATCGGCGCCAACGCGCAGCAGATCGTGGTGGGGCGCCGGTCGATGGGGCGTGTGGCGCGCTGGTTCGCCGGCTCGCTTTCCGCTTCGCTCGCCGAGGAGTCGACGGTGCCGGTCACGGTGATCCGCACGGCGAGCGATGAGGACATCGACGTGCAGGACCAGATTGCAAACGCGCTGAGCCCGGGTGACGACCAGGTGCATTTCGTGACGCCTGTCGTGCCGACGCCGCGCGTTGTGCGCCCGATTGTGGTGGGCGTAGACGGCTCGCCCACGTCGCAGCGCGCGCTGGAGTTCGCGGCGCGCCTCGCCAAGCTCAACAGCGCGCCGCTGCACGTGATGTTCTGCTGGCAGCTGCGCGACTTGGGCACCGTTCCCGGCTATGAGTCGAGTGTGGCGCCGATGGAGGTGGCCCAGCGCTACGCCGAGTCGATCGTGACGAAGATGGCGGACGACTCCCCCATGCCCGCCGGTCTTTCGGTGACGCCGAACGCGTTCCACATCAGCGCGGGCAAAGGCCTTGTCAGCGCGTCACGCTATGCGCGCCACATCGTGGTCGGCTCACGTGGCCTGAGTGGATTGGACGCGCATTTCCTCGGGTCGGTCTCCAAGCAGCTGCTCAATTCCGCCGAGTGCAACCTGTCGATCGTGCACTGACCGCGCTTCGCCTGAGCTGGGCGCACGCCGGTTCACCGTCGGCTCAGTTCAGGCGCGGGTTCACAGGCAGTCCGCATATGATGTGCGTGGACACAGGGACATAAGGACTTATGACAGCAGACGAACAGCACAGCAACAACGCACGCACAGACGACGAGACCACCACGGTGGCCGGTCAGGACGACACGACCCAACACACGGGCGCAGAGGGGAACACCAGCGAGACCCGCGCGGAGCATGCGTCTGAACAGGACGGCAACCCGCCGTCGTTTACCCCCAAGGACAGCACGCGCACACGTCCGCCCACACAAGGCGCACACACGACGGCGTCCCGCACGGGCGTGGCCAAACGCCACCGCCCGTGGTGGCAGATCACCGTGCTTGTGGTGTTCGTGGTGTGCGCGGTGGTGGCCGCCCTGTATGCGAACGGCACCATCTGGGGCACGCCGCGCGCGCAGGCGATGAGCGCGTGCCGCACTGCCACCGCACAGGCGCAGGATGCGCATAGGCTCGCACAGACCGCGATCGACGACGCGAAGAAATACCGCGACGACACAAGCAAGACGATCGACGCCGACGCACTGCGCCGTATGACCGTGCTGATCGACGACGCCGAGAAAGAGCCCGCCGTGCCGTCATGCTCGATCACGATGGACAATGCGCGGCTCAACGACCACACCGAGACGGCGAAACAACTCAAGGACGTCTATACGACGATCACCAAGGAACTGGTGCGCATCACCTCGGGAGTGACCGACGATGACGCCGACGCCACACCAGACGCAACAAACAGCAGCCTGCCCACGCAGTCCGCCTCGCCGCAGCCCGAGCAGACCGCCACGGCCACACCGAGCGCATCCGCGACGGCGAGTGTACAGCCATCCAACTCGCCATCCAGCTCGCCGAAGGATCCGGCGCCTTCCACCGCACACCCGACAACGAAGCCTTCCGGCAGCGCCTCACCGAGTGCGTCGGCGAGCCCGTCGCCCAGTGCAACGGCCACAGCCTCGCCGTCGGCGAAGCAAAACGACGACAAGCAGTAAGGCGACGCGCCTTACTCTGCGGATTCGGTTGTTTCTGCGGATTCCGGGGACGTGGCGGCTTCCTGCTCGTCGGCCTCACCGGAATCGTTGGCCTCGTTGGCCTCTTCGAGCAGCTCGACTTCTCCGCGTTCCTCACGGGTGCTCTGCGCCACGATGTCGATGTGCATATCGTCGTACGCAGGCTTCGTCTGGATCCACAGGTTGCTCGGCTCCGGCGGTTCGATCTGCGAATGTTCGCCGCACCCGTGGTCGAGTGAGACGACGCGCCCATCATCCGGGCTCCACCGGTTCGCGCACACGCCGAACATCGTGCCCAGATCGCCGCGCAATGGGATGAGGAACCCACACGTCGAGCACAGGTTGCCATCCGCGGTCTTCGTGGACAGCGACTTGGGCCCGTGCGGACCGTCATACCACCGTTTGGCCGTCTGCGAGCGCCCGAGTTCGGACATGACCCGCCGGCGGGACAGGTCGAATTCCTCGACCGCGTCATGCACGTCTTCGGCGCTGTTCGTGGCGCCGTCTTCGGCCACGGTGGCCTCGACCTGCGCCATGCCCTCCTCGGTGATGCCCGGCTCGAGGCGCGGGTCGTCCTGTTCGGTGCCGATGGAGTCGGTGACGGTCAGGTCGGACGGCTCAAGCCGGTCCTTCCACGGCACCCACGGCGGCGGCAGCAATGCCTGGTCCGAGGGGATCAGCGTGGACTCGTCGACGGTCCAGTGGCCCAGTTCCTCGTCATGGTACAGCGTGACCGACCACTGCCAGCCCTCATAGCCCACCATCACCGCGGTGAAGCGGAAATCAGTGACCCCACCTTCCATGGCCTGTTGCGTCACATAGTCGCCGACGGCGTCCGGGTTCTCGGCGGCGTCGATCGCCACGGCACGGGCGAGCGCCACCGGGTCCAAAGCATTGTCTGTCATCAATCATTCCTGTACATCGAAATTGTCCGCCACGGCGCGCAGCAGCGTGGCGAGTTTCTTGCTGTCCGAGGCCGAGGGGTACCGGTGGCGGCGCAGCTGGTTGCCCGCGGAGTCGAGCAGTTTGATCAAGTCCTCCACAATGGCCGCCATGTCGTCCGGCTTCGGCCGTGTGGCTTTGACGAGCGACGGCGCGGATTTGACGAATGTCACGTCCATGGCCACGGGCCCCTTGCTGCCGTCGATCACCGAATATTCCACCTTCGCGCCCTTGCGTACATCACGCGTGTCCTTCGGCAGGGCGGTCTGGGGCAGAAACACATCATGGCCGTCATCGCTCTCGATGAATCCAAAACCCTTCTTCGCATCGAACCAACGTACACGTCCGCTCGGCATGGTCACCTCTCACCCAGTCAACAAATCGTTCATACCAATGCGCGGGCTCCGGGCCCGCGCGATAATCCAACGTCCTATCTTACCGCAGCCCCCGCATACAGCACAAACCGGCCGCGGTGAGCATAATGCCCGCCGCGGCCGGCCCGCGCGCCCGTTCAGGCCTCCGCTTCGTCGGGGGCAAGCGGCATGACGATCGTGAAGGTGAGGCCGCCGCCGGGGCTTTCGGTGGCGCAGATGAACCCGCGGTGCGCGTTGATCACCGATTGCGCGATTGCCATGCCGAGTCCCGTGCCGCCCTTCTGGCGCGCGCGGGATGGGTCGGCGGTGTAGAACCGTTCGAAGATCCGGGCCAGACCGTCCGTCGGCACGCCCGGCCCGTGGTCGGTGAAGCGCGCCACGGCGACCATCATGCCGTGCTGCGTCACGGTGAAGCGCGCGGCCGCGCCCACGATGGCCTGCAACGACTCCTCCCCCGAGGCGAGCGCCGTCAGTTCGTCGAGCGGCATGTCGAGCCCGAGCACGCCGAGCGAGAGTTCGACCGGCGAATCCGCGGGCGTGTAGCGGTGGATGTTGCCGACGATGTTCGTGACCACCTGGTGCAGTCGTGTGCCGTCGGCCACCATCATGACGCTCGGCAGCTCACCGGGCGTCATGCTCAGCTGCAGATGGTCCGGTTCGCTGACGTCGAGGCCGAGCACGCCGGTCGTGATGTCGCGTTCCGGGTCGAGCGCATGCAGGTCGTCCGCCGAATCGCGGATGACCGAACCCAAGTCGATGTGGTCGGTGATTGAGATGCCATGGCCTTCGTCGAGGCGCGCCAGCGACAGCAGGTCCTCGACGAGCAGCGTCATGCGCGCGCTCGATGCCTCGATGTGCGCGATTGAATCGTCGGCGCGCTCGATCTGGCCCGGCGCGTTGCGCTGCATGCGGTAGAGCTCGGCGTATCCGTGGATGGCGGCAAGCGGGGTGCGCAGCTCATGGCTTGCGTCGGAGACGAACCGCTTCATCTTCTCGGTCGTGGTCTGTTGCTGGCGGAAACTGCGTTCGATCTGCGCGAGCATCGTGTTGAGCGATTTCGCAAGCGTGCCCACCTCGGTGCCTTCCGGCGCGTCTGGCACGCGTTGCGACAGGTCGCCCGCCGCGATCTTCGCCGCCGTCTTCTCGATGCGCTTGAGCGGGCTCAACGTACGCTGCACGGTGATCGCGCTGAGCACTCCGCCGAGCAGCACGACCGCGGCGCCGACGATGACGCAGAACCGGGTCAGGTTATCAATCATGTCGATTTGGTTGCCCAGCGACAGGCCGATGTAGATCACGCCGCGCGGTTCGATCGTGCCGTTCGCGGAGTCGCTGACCCAGCGCAACGCCACAACGCGCCACGGGGCCTGCGCCATGACCATCGTCTCGTGGTCCGGCTGGCCTTTCACATTCTCGAGGTCCACCACGGCCGGCGTCGTGTACGGCACGGCGATCTCATGGCCGTCAAGACCGCCGTCATGGGGCAACATGGGCCGTGAGACGACACCGTCGCGGTACATCGGCTGCAGCAGCTGATAGGTGTGCCCTGTCTGGCTGTCGTAGGCCTGCACATAGTAGCTGACGAACGAGTTGCTGTCGGCGGTGGATTTGGTGTCGTTGAGCAGCGTCGTGTTCTTGAACACGAGTTCGGCCTGCTGCAGCAGTTGGCTGTCGGTGCGTTGCAGCATGTAGCTGTTGACGAGTTGGCGGATCGACAGCGAGATGCTGACCGTGCCCACGCTGAGCAGCACGATGATCGAGATGACGAGCTTGACGCTCAACGGGATTTTCTGGATGCTGCTGAAGCGCGCGGCGTATGGCGTCCCGCCGTCCTTGGCCCGTGGCGCGCCCCCCTTGCGGGGTGTGGTTTTGGGCGCGCCGCCGGCATCGGCCCGCTTCGTTGGTTTCGGGTCGGCTGGAGACTTCATCTGGCGTCGACCTTCAGTTCTTCGGCACCCTGATCATGTAGCCGATGCCACGTTTCGTCTCGATCAACGGCTGCACCTTGTGCGTCGTGCCGCCCTCGTCCTCCACCTCGAGGTCGTCGACCTTCTTGCGCAGATACGAGATATACGATTCGACGATGGCGGCGTCGCCGCCCCAGTCGTATTGCCACACATGGTCGAGGATCTGCGCCTTCGACAGCACGCGGCCCTTGTTGTCCATGAGGTAGCGCAACAGCTTGTATTCGGTGGGGCTCAGGTCGATCGGCTTGCCGGCGCGCGTCACGTCGTGCGAATCCTCGTTGATCTCGAGGTCGCCGACGCGGATGATCGGGTCGTCCTGCTCCTGTTCGCGCGTGCGGCGCAGAATCGCGCGGATGCGCGCGACCACTTCCTCGAGGCTGAACGGCTTGGTCACATAGTCGTCGCCGCCGACGGTCAGACCCATGACCTTGTCTTGGGTGTCGTCGCGCGCCGTGAGGAAGAGTACCGGCGCGTCGATGCCTTCCTGGCGGATGCGGCGTGTGACGGTGAATCCGTCGATGTCCGGCAGCATGACGTCGAGGATGATCAGGTCGGGCTGGGTCTTCTCGATGACCTCGATCGCCTCGGATCCGGACGCGGCGGTCTCCACTTCGTATCCTGCGAAGTGGAGCGAGGCCACAAGCAGTTCACGGATGGACGGTTCGTCGTCGACGACGACGATGGATGTTTCGTTGCTCATACTGCATATGATGACGACGGACTCTGGACGTTTCCTGAACGTCAGCTGAAAACTAATGCTCGTCCGCGACGGCGGAAGCGCCCCCGGAGGCCGGATTGGCGTCCAAGGCCGGGGCGGTCTTTGCGGTGCCCTTGCGAGCGTCATCATCCTGCGCGTCCTCGTCCTCGACGGCGCGTTCGGCGTCACGCTCGGTCTCACGACGGCGACGCACCACGATCACCGCCACGGCGCCGATCAGCAGCACGGCCACGGCGCCGACCATGACGATGGTGCCGACCGAGGCCGCGGTCGATGAGGTGGACGTGCTTTTCGCGGTCTGGATGGCCTGCATCATGTCGATCGCCGACTTCGCCCAATTCGGCCCGTTGGCGTCCGCATCATCCGTGAGCGGCGCCGAGGCCGCCTCGGAAAGCTTGTCCACCGTTTTGCGGTTGCGCAGCCATTCTGCGGAATCCGGCGAGACCACAACCGCCAGGTTGCCGTCGTTCGATGCGACGGCCAACAGCACGGTGTTCGGCGGCGGGTCGAGCGACTTGAGGGTCTGCGCCGCCCATGCGTCGGGTTGCTTGTCGGTGTTGAACGAATTGACGTAGATCAGGCGCACCGTCACACCGGTGCGTTCGTATGTCTCTTTGATGGCGTCCGTGACCGCGCCAAGGTTGTCCCCCAGCAGGTTCTGGGTGTCGACGATGTTGGCCGACACGTCCTCGGCGCTTGGCGTCGTGGCCGCGGCGGTCGGCGAGGGCGCGGCCTCCTCCGCATAAGACGGCGTGGCGATGACGCCGGTCAACGCCACGGCGATGACGAGCATGAGCATGCCGACGGCACGAGCAACCGGTCGGGACGATTGTGGATAACCCGGGCGTCCGACCACAGGGGCGGAACCGGCTTTGCTTGCACATTGAGATGTCATAGATTCCACAGTACCGGCCGTCATGCCCGGCCGGCAGGTATTAGCAGACAACTGAATACACCACCCAAGGAGGAACCATCATGCCACAGTACCAAGTGGATTCGGAACGCATCCAGGCCTCGAGCGCCGCGGTGTGCACGTCGATCACGGCGATCCGCCAATCGGTCGACCAGATGTACGGCAACCTCAATGCGCTGCAGGACGCGTGGCGCGGCGGCGCCGCCACGCAGTTCAATGCGCTCGCCGCGCAATGGCGGGCGGCGCAGCAGCAGATGGAGCAATCCCTTGAATCCATCCAACAGGCCCTCACCCAGGCCTCGAGCGTCTACGCCGACGCGGAATCGCAGGCGGCGCGCCTGTTCAGCGCAGGGTGAGCCACATATGGCGAGGGCCCCACCCGCGGTATGCGGATGGGGCCCTCGGCTGCTGATTCACCGCAGCGCGACGGCAATGCCGTTGGCGCCGCTATGACACAGTTCTATCAGTAGCCCATGTCAGGCGCGGCCGGCGCGGCCGGAGCCGGTTCCGGCTTGTTGGCCACAACAGCCTCGGTCGTCAGGAACAGGCCGGCGATGGACGCGGCGTTCTGCAGGGCGGAACGGGTCACCTTCACCGGGTCGGTCACACCGGCGGCCATGAGGTTCTCGTAGGTGTCGGTGGCTGCGTTGAAGCCTTCGCCTTCAGGCAGCGAAAGCACCTTGTCGAGCACCACGTCGCCCGAGAGGCCGGCGTTGTTGGCAATCTGCTTGAGCGGGGCTTCGATGCCACCGAAGACAATCGCGGCACCAGTGGCCTCGTCGCCCTCGAGGTTGACGTCCTTCTCCGCCTTGGCAGCGGCCTGCACGAGCGCCACACCACCGCCGGGCACAAGGCCTTCTTCGATGGCAGCCTTAGCGTTGCGCACGGCGTCTTCGATGCGGTGCTTGCGTTCCTTGGCCTCGACCTCGGTCGCGGCACCCACCTTGATGACGGCCACACCGCCGGCGAGCTTGGCAAGACGCTCCTGCAGCTTCTCGCGGTCGTAATCGGAGTCGGTGTTCTCGATCTCGGCGCGGATCTGGGCCACGCGGGCCTCGACGTCTTCCTTCGAGCCGCCACCGGAGACGATCGTCGTCTCATCCTTGGAGACGATGACCTTCTTGGCGGTGCCAAACACGGACAGGTCGATCGAGTCGAGCTTGAGGCCGATCTCCTCGGAGACCACCTGACCGCCGGTCAGGATCGCCATGTCCTGCAGCATCGCCTTGCGGCGGTCGCCGAAGCCCGGGGCCTTGACGGCGCAGGACTTGAACGTGCCACGGATGTTGTTGAGGATCAGGGTCGGCAGCGCTTCGCCATCCACGTCCTCGGCGATGATCAGCAGCGGCTTGCCGGTCTTCATCACGAGCTCGGCGATGTGGACCACGTCCTGCTGCGAAGAGACCTTGCCGCTCGTGAGCAGGATGTACGGGTCGTCGAGCACGGCGGTCTGGTCGTCGACGTTGGTCACGAAGTACGGGGAGATGTAGCCCTTGTCGAAGCGCATGCCCTCGGTGAACTCAAGGTCCAGACCGAAGCGGTTGTTGTCCTCGACGGTCACCACACCATCCTGGCCGACCTTGTCGAGCGCCTCGGCGATCTTCTCGCCGACCTCGGGATCGGCTGCGGAGATCGTCGCGGTCGCGGCGATCTGCTCCTTGGTCTCCACCGGCTTGGCGGAGGCCACGAGTTCCTTGACAATCGCGTCGGAGGCCTTCTCGATGCCACGGCGCAGCGCGATCGGGTTCGAACCGGCCACAACGTTCTTGAGGCCTTCGTGCACGCGGGACTGGGCCAGCACGGTCGCGGTGGTGGTGCCATCGCCGGCCACATCGTCGGTCTTCTTGGCGACTTCCTTGACGAGCTCGGCGCCGATGCGCTCGAACGGGTCTTCAAGATCGATTTCCTTGGCGATCGACACACCATCGTTGGTGATGGTCGGCGCACCATAGGTCTTGTCGAGCACCACGTTGCGGCCCTTCGGTCCCAGCGTCACCTTGACGGTATCGGCGAGCTTGTCGAGACCGGCCAGCATGCCCTGGCGTGCTTCCTCATCATATTCAATGATCTTTGCCATTGTTCCTCCACTATGGGATTGATGTTGTACGACACCACTCGGGACGCGGCGTGCTATCCGACCGTCAGCTTTCGGGTATCACTCCCACGGTCCGAGTGCTACTACGGCAGAGTAGCACTCTCGATGCTCGAGTGCCAACTCGACATACAGGATTTTGCGCTCTCGGCAAGAGACGTAAATGCCCGGAATACCGCAAAGCGGCTTCCGGGCATTTACGTTCGGCGCGCGATGCGCGCACCCACCATCAGTTCAGCACAACAACGTCTTTCGCCTGATACCCCTTGGGCGTCTCGACGACGCTGTACTCCACACGGTCACCCTCCTTCAACGTCCTGAATCCATCGGCCTGAATCACCGAATAATGGACGAAGACATCCTCACCACCCTGTGCAGGGTTGATGAAACCATACCCCCTGCCGGCGCTGAAGAACTTGACTGTTCCTTGTGCCATCTGCCTGTTTTCCTTCTTATGTATTGCAATCATGTCGTCCCCCGGATCACCATGATCTCAAAACTTCCCCAATCACAGGCGTCCATATTGGGCGGCCGCAGGTCATTCTACCGCGTGTAGGCCCGCGAAACGCTCGAAATCTGGGCATATAGGTCAAAATGTGTTGATTATGTTGCTGGTTTGCCGTTGTGGCAGTA
>ERZ778515.2101-NODE-2101-length-12281-cov-4.012596_pt1 | contig 12281 bp, 8 predicted proteins | sample MGYA00510343_ERZ778515 | MGnify/ENA primary metagenome ERZ778515 (study PRJEB29527, sample SAMN07138965) | mouse gut metagenome | material: feces | host: mouse | place: China:Nanjing | collected 2016-01-25 ...
TTGGCGTAACGGTTGTCCATACCCAACAACGTCTTTTTGTCAAGGTCGGTTCCGAAAAGTTTAAGAAGCCAAATGTCTGCGTTGTGGGCCTTCGCAAGCACTTCCTCATAGCTAAGATTGAGCGATCCGGCTGATTTGTCATCTGCCCATATGTACTTTCCGCCTGCATCTTCTATTATTCTTGCCTGATAGCTTGCACCTCCGGGAAGATACCAAACACCTTGGTACATGTTTTCGACAAGCACTGAAGGTTTGGATTTATAGGCCGATGCCGCTTGCTTAAGTTCCGTGTAAGATTTTTCGACCTCTTTGAATATTGAATCTGCCTTGGCTTCTGTATCGGTAAGGATTCCGAAAAGCCTTATCCATTCGGCACGTGCAAGAGGATCGGTCTCGAAATTGTCGGTCATTCGGATTACAGGCACTCCGCACTTGTCGATGTTTTTCACGTCCATTCCGTCGTAGATGCTCAGGAATATGGCTTGAGGTTGCTGGGCGGTTATTTTCTCGAGAGATGGTCCTGAGGCCGGCCCGAGGTCGGCCACCGCACCGGATTTTAGACCGGCGGATATTTCCGGTTGTTTGAAATAGCAGGCATCCACCACTCCTTTTACAACGTCAATCTTTCCGAGTTCGTCGAGCGGCCCTGCAAAGACAGACGAGAACACTACAGCGTTGTCGATAGGCGTGCGCAGAAGCGTGCCTTTGGGCAGATTCTCCGGAACATTGTTATCTTTGCCGACAAGTATATAGGTGGCATCTACAACTGTAGAATCCTTTGGGTTCAAAACCTTGGCTACTTTGTAGCCGTTATGGTTTTCTATGCGTAGAAGCTTTGCATAGCGTAAGATGTTGCCGCAGCTTTCATTGGCGGTGTCCCTATTGCCGCATGACGTTGCCACGATTATAAAAAGTAGAAACAATGGTATGGAGAACGCCTTTTGCATTTCAGGTTCCGCTTATTTGAGTATTTCAACAAGTTCTTGGGGCGTAACTGTGCGTTGTTCGCCTGAAGACATGTCCTTGAGTGCGACTGTGCCGTTTTTCATCTCATCGTCTCCTATTATTGCCACGAAAGGAATCTTCTCCGCGTCGGCGAGTCCCATCTGCTTTTTCATCTTCGCTTGGTCTGGGTAGAGTTGAGCCGGAATTCCAGCTTGGCGTAGTGTTTTGATGTGCTTTGCGGCAACTTCGGCTTCTTTGTCGCCGAAATTGATGAAAAGCACTTTCACAGAAGATGAAATCGTGGAGGGGAAAAGGTCGAGATGTGTAAGGACATCATAGATGCGGTCTGCACCGAAGCTGATTCCCACGCCCGAAAGGCCGTTCATGCCAAAGACTCCGGTGAGGTTGTCGTAACGTCCGCCGCCGGTTATGCTGCCTATTGCTACGTCCTTGGCTTTGACTTCGATGATTGTTCCGGTGTAATAGTTTAGTCCACGCGCAAGGGAGAAGTCCAGGTCGAGCTCGCATATGTGTCCACGGTCGTTGAAGGCGGTCATCACTGTCTTCAGTTCCTCCACGCCCTTTAGTCCTGTCTCGGAGTCCTTAAGCACATCGGCCACTACTGCCATCTTTTGCTCGTTGGAGCCGCTGAGCGTAAGCAACGGACGTAAGGTTTCAATTGCCTTCTCCGGAATGCCTTTCGAGCGCAGCTCCTCGTTTACGTTGTCGATTCCTATCTTGTCTATTTTGTCAATGGCTACGGTTATGTCTACGATTTTGTCCGGTTCTCCTATGGCTTCTGCTATTCCGGAAAGCACCTTGCGGTTGTTGAGTTTCAGTTGGACATTTATGTTCAGTCGAGAGAACACGAAATCTATGAGTTCAAGAAGCTCCACTTCGTTCATCAGGGATTCTGAACCCACCACGTCGGCGTCGCATTGGTAAAACTCCCTGTAACGCCCCTTTTGCGGGCGGTCGGCGCGCCATACAGGCTGTATCTGGAAACGCTTGAAAGGCATCTGCAGATCATTCCGATGCTGGACTACGTATCTGGCGAAAGGCACGGTCAGGTCGTAGCGCAATCCCTTTTCACATAATGCGGAAGCGAGTTTTGTAGTGTTGCGACCGGTGATTTCCTCGTCTGATACGTTTTTCAGGAAGTCGCCGGAATTAAGTATTTTAAAGAGCAGCTTGTCTCCTTCCTCTCCATATTTTCCCATTAGGGTAGAAAGGTTCTCCATAGCAGGAGTCTCAATCTGTTTATATCCGAAAAGGCGGAAAGACTCTCGGATGGTGTCGAATATATAATTTCGTCGTGCCGTCTCTTCCGGAGAGAAATCACGTGTGCCTTTGGGTATGCTTGGTTTTTGTGCCATAGATTCAGGTTTTATGTTTAAGAATGCAAAGGTAGCTAAAAACCGCCGCATCCGCAAAACTACGGGAATGTTTGGATTTTTCTTCTGGGTTTTACAGGCAGTTTCCAAAAGTTTAAGCCGCCCGATACAGGATTCATTAATCCAATTCGGGCGGCTTAAATAAGGGCTTTTTCACACGTGCCTAAATCATTCTTATCGTCAATAGGATGCTGCGACTTCTTCGATGGAGGATTCGGCAGGAATCCAGCGTCCGGGTTCTGACGGGCTCATCTCTACCAGATCCATTAAATCGTAATAGTCAAGCTCATGATCCGTTTCTTCGTCAACGATTCTGACGGACTTGTCGGCTGGGTTTATCTCCAGCATGGCATTGTCGGAGTATGCTCCGTCGTTGGCCGCAAAATCTTCTACAGCCTCGAATATGCTTTTTTTAAGATTGTCATTCATTTTATGTCGTTTTTCTGTTAGAGAGTTCTATTATCTCGCAGTCGCGCATATCACAGCCGTCTATCACGAGTTTGATGAGAGTGCGCTGCGAATGCCATCCTTGTTGTCCTGCCGCACCGGGGTTTATATGCAGCAGCTGAAGTTCACGGTCGTAGATGACTTTCAGTATGTGGGAGTGTCCGTCTACCATAAGGTTGATTCCGTTTTTTTTCAAAAGCGTCTTCATCCCTTTGGCCCAACGACCGGGATAGCCGCCGATATGGGTAAGGAGTACACTTATGTTCTCGCAATCAAAAATCTCCGTTTCAGCGAGTTTGCGCCTCACTATGCCGTGGTCAATATTGCCACATACGGCTCTGACCGTACAAATCTCGGCTAACTGTTCGATGATGGAATAGTCCCCGATGTCGCCGGCGTGCCATATCTCGTCGCAGTCGGCAAAATATGAAGCGTACCGGTTGTCCCAGTATCCGTGAGTGTCGCTAAGGATTCCTATGCGTTTCACTGTTCACTGTTCTCTGTTGCTGGTGTCGCCATGTCTTCGATGCCCTTATAGCAGAAAGTCAAAGCATCGCCACCATCCTTGTATGATACTTCAATTGTACCTCCGATTTTTCCTTCTGCGTTGAGGTTGAGCATAAGTTCAGCAAGTTCATCCTCCAGATACTTCTGTATGGCGCGCTTCAGCGGACGTGCTCCGAAGTTCTTGTCATAGCCTTTGTTGGCAATGAAATCCTTCGATTCCGGCGAAAGGTTCAGTTCAAAACCGAGTTTGCGCACGCGAGAGAAGAAATCCCGGAGCTCGATGTCTATGATTCCGAATATGTCTTCACGTTCAAGCTGGTCAAACATTATGATGTCGTCTACACGGTTGAGGAATTCAGGAGAGAACGCTTTGTTCAATGCTTTTGAAATCACCCCGTGGGCTTTTTCCTTGTCGCTTCCACCTGTGTTGAATCCTACTCCAGAACCGAAATCTTTCAGCTGACGGGAGCCGATGTTGCTCGTCATAATCAGGATTGTGTTCTTGAAGTCTATCTTGCGTCCGAGAGAGTCGGTGAGGCGACCTTCGTCCATCACTTGGAGAAGGATGTTGAACACGTCGGGATGCGCTTTCTCGATTTCATCAAGAAGCACGACACTATAGGGCCGCCGACGCACCTTTTCCGTAAGCTGTCCTCCTTCTTCATATCCGACATATCCCGGAGGTGCGCCTACAAGACGACTTACAGTGAACTTCTCCATGAATTCGCTCATGTCCACGCGGATAAGGGCATCGGAAGAATCAAAGAGGTATTCTGCAATCTTCTTCGCAAGTAAAGTCTTGCCGACGCCCGTCGGGCCAAGGAACATGAATGTACCTATTGGTTTGTTGGCATCTTTCAGACCGACACGGTTGCGCTGAATCGCTTTGACGGTCTTCTTGATTGCATCGTCCTGACCGATTACTGAGCCGCGCAACGCATCGCCCATCTTCAAAAGACGGCTTCCTTCAGCTTGCGCGATACGTTGGGTCGGTACTCCGGTCATCATTGCTACCACCTCGGCCACTTTCTCGTCGTCAACTTCCCGCCGCTCGTTGTCAAGACGGGCCTCCCATTCTTTTTTCAGTTTCTCAAGATGCAGTTTCTCCTCTTCACCTTTGTTGCGGAGATGGATGGCGAGCTCAAAGTTCTGGGTCTTTACCGCGTCGAGCTTGGCCTCGTTGGTTGCGTCAAGTTCCTTTTCGAGTTTCTCGATTTCCTCCGGCACGATGATGTTTGAGATGTGCACACGTGAGCCGGCCTCGTCAAGCGCATCAAGGGCCTCGTCGGGAAAATTGCGGTCGCTTACATAGCGTCCGGTAAGGTTCACGCAAGCCTGAAGAGCCTCATCGGTGTAGAACACATTGTGATGGTCTTCATATTTTTCCTTTACCTGACGAAGAATCTCAAGAGTGTCTTCCGGAGAGGTGGGTTCGACGATTACTTTCTGGAATCTCCGTTCCAGCGCGCCGTCCTTCTCTATGTTCTGCCTGTATTCGTCAAGCGTAGTGGCTCCGATGCACTGTATCTCACCTCGCGCAAGGGCAGGCTTAAGCATATTTGCGGCATCCATCTGCCCTGGGGCATTGCCTGCACCGACGATGTTGTGTATCTCATCGATGAAAAGGATTATGTCTGGATTCTTGGTCAACTCATCGAGCACCGCTTTTATGCGTTCCTCGAACTGTCCACGGTATTTGGTTCCGGCCACCATTCCGGCCATGTCGAGGCTTATCACCCGTTTGCCGAAAAGTATGCGGCTCACCTTCCGCTGAATGATTCTGAGCGCAAGCCCTTCAACTATTGCGGATTTGCCTACACCTGGTTCGCCGATAAGCACAGGGTTGTTCTTTTTACGTCGGGAAAGAATCTGTGCAAGTCGTTCGATTTCGTTTTCCCTGCCTACTACAGGGTCGAGCCGGCCTTCGGAAGCGGCCTTGGTCATGTCGAACCCGAACTTGTCGAGTGCCGGAGTGTCAGAACCGGAGTTTTTTCCGCTTTTGCCTGACGCGGCAGCGCTTTGGCGGTGCTGCGTAGAAGAGCCTGACAATACGGAGTCGTCGTCTTCGTCATCTTCTTCCGAAGCGAAATCCTTGTTCCCGCGAGGTTCTTGGTTAAGCATCTGTATGGAAATGTCGAAGTTCAGATACTCTTCCTTGATTTTACGCAGGAAATCGCTGTCCATGGCTCTGCTGTCATGAATAAGCGCAAGAAGGAGATGTTCGCCCTGAATGCTGTGCGAGTTCATTTTCCTGGCCTCAGAAGTCGCGAGCTGGAGATGGCGTATTGCCGAAAGTGCGATTTTATATTGTTTCTCGAAAAGAGTGGTTGCCTCTCCTGAAGGGACTTGATTTGTGAGATGACGCTCAATGTCGGCTTCCATTTTGTTTGTGTCGATATTGAGCTGACTCATTATTTTGAAAACCGTGCTGTTACGGTCGCGCAGCGAACCAAGCAAAAAATGCTCGGAAACTATCATCGGTGAATTGAAACGGTCGGCTTCGGCCTGCGCCATTTCAAGAACACCGTTGAACTGCTGTGAAAAGTCATTTCTCATTTGGTTTCCTTTTTCTACTGGATAGAATGCTTTTAGCGTCGTTATTGTTTTTCGGGACATTCTTTGCAATTACCGTGCCAACTTTATTGCTCGTGCCGCAGGTTGACATTTTTATACTTCAGTTTTGATTTTTTGTATATTGACAATAAAGAAGATTCAAAGAGCAGTTGTTATACCGATATTGGATTTGGCACGCTTTTTGATTTGTGCAGAATGACTGAAAATTTGATAATTCCAAAAACAGATAAATTATGGCAACAGGAAAAATCGGGGTAACTACTGAGAACATATTCCCCGTAATCAAGAAATTCCTATATAGCGATCATGAAATCTTCCTGCGTGAACTTGTGAGCAATGCGATAGACGCCACGCAGAAGATCAAGACATTGGCAGCTTTCGGAGATTTCAAAGGTGAACTCGGACAGCTTGACGTAAGAGTGCGTGTAGATAAAGAAGCAGGTACGCTCACCGTCAGCGACCGGGGCATCGGTATGGATCAAGACGACATAGAGAAATACATCAACCAGATCGCTTTTTCCGGTGCAGAAGAATTCCTCGCTAAATACAAGGATACTGCAAACAGCATAATCGGACACTTCGGCCTCGGTTTCTATTCCGCTTTTATGGTCTCTAAAAAAGTCGTGATACGTTCGCTTTCGTACAAAGATGGGGCGAAAGCGGTGGAATGGAGCTGCGACGGTTCTCCTGAGTATGAGATGAAGGAGACGGAGAAGGCCGGTCGGGGCACTGACATAATCCTTTACATAGATGAAGACAGCAAGGAATTCCTCGAACAGCAGCGCATAGATGCGTTGCTGAAGAAGTATTGCCGGTTCTTGCCCGTTCCGGTGATTTCAGGAAAGGAACAGGAATGGAAAGATGGCAAATACCAGGACAGCGACAAAGACAAGGTTATAAACGCCACAGAGCCGCTTTGGACAAAGAAGCCTTCTGAGCTAACGGATGACGACTACTTGCGTTTCTACCGTGAGCTGATGCCTGGACAGGAGGATCCTATGTTCTGGATTCACCTCAACGTGGACTATCCGTTCACGCTCACCGGCATTCTGTATTTCCCGAAGATTAAGAGCAACATCGACCTTCAGCGCAACAGGATTCAGCTGTATTGCAACCAAGTCTATGTTACTGACCAGGTCGAGGGGGTGGTGCCTGAGTTTATGATGTTGATGCAAGGAGTCATTGACTCGCCTGACATACCCCTGAACGTAAGCCGCAGCTATCTGCAAGCCGACTCTCAGGTGAAGAAGATTTCTTCATATATATCCAAGAAAGTGGCTGAGAAGCTGGAAAAGATGTTCACGTCAGACCGCAAGGCATATGAGCAAAAATGGGACGACATCTCCATATTCATCGTCTATGGGATGCTTAGCGACGAGAAGTTCTACGAGGCTTCCAAGAAGTTCTTCCTTTTCAAGGACACCCAAGGCGAGTATTTCACGCTCGAGGAATACCGTAAACTGATTGAATCGGCACAAACCGATAAGAACGGTGATGTGATTTACCTTTATGCCACGGACAAGACGTCGCAGTTCTCGTATATCGAAGCGGCACGCGAGAAAGGATATGACGTGTTGCTTATGGACGGTCAGCTTGACCCGCATCTGGTCGGGCTTCTTGAGAGCAAGATTGAAAAGACCCGGTTCGTGCGTGTGGACTCGGATATACCGGAACGCCTGATAGAGAAAGAAGACAGCCAAAAACCGGGACTGACACCTTTCCAGACAGAAGTGGCCTCTACGCTTTTTAGAAGCCGCATCCCTGAAATAGAAGGAGCGCAGTTCATTGTAAGTTTCCAGTCCATTTCGCCGGATGCCGACCCCGCTACTGTAACGCAGAACGAGTATATGCGCCGTATGAAGGAAATGGCGGCTATGCAGCCTGGGGCAGGGTTCTACGGTTCTCTCCCTGACAGCTATTCTCTGATAGTCAATACACTTCAGCCTGCAGTTAAAGATGTGATTGAGAAGGCTTCAGAGAACCTTAAGGCTACGGTCGAACCTGCTTTTACGGAAATCGAAAGCATCAACAAGGAAGTGGCGGAACTGCGCGGACAGGTTGATGGCAAAAAGGAGATGCCTGAAGACGAAAAGAAGCGCATCGAAGGAGACATAGAAGCAAAAGAAAAACGTGCATCCGACCTGCGCGAAATCAATGAAAAGGCTATAGCGGAATATGCAGGGGGGCAGCCTGTAGTGCTTCAGATCATAGACTTGGCTTTGCTGCGTGCCAATCTCCTTAAAGGCGAAGACCTCAAGAGGTTCATTTCTCGCTCCATTTCAATGTTGAAATAAGCAATCTCATATGTGTATAGACAGGAAAGAAGACACTCGTAAAGAGGTTTTCTTTCCTGTTTTATTTGTTTCTCCGCGTGCGGTCTTGCCAATTAGCGACAGATTCATTAAATTTGCATGACAAAACGGAATCATCGCAAAAATGGAATTCAAGAAAATACTTGTCCGCTCGCTTTCGGGCATCATATATATTGCAATAATAGTCGGATGCATATTGCTGCGTTCGGAAGGCATCGCCGCTCTGACAGTGCTGTTCGGCATTTTGGCGACAATCGAATTCACTAAAATAACAAGGGGGCTCCATAATCATGGTCTGCCTGTGTTGCTGGCAGACATAGCCGGAGTCGTGTGCCTGGGATTGAGCTTTTATGGATTCCCCGTTCTGCTGTGGATTGCATGCCTGCTTTGGAGACTGGTTCTCGAGCTTTATACGAGAGATTCGGATTCGTTGCGCAACCTTTCATATTCGATTATGGGACAGGTGTATATCGGTATTCCTCTATGCACAATGTTGGGAGTCAGTGTGTTCTTTGGAATGCCGTATCTTCTTCTTGCCATTTTTATGTTCATATGGCTTAACGACACAGGGGCGTTTATTGTAGGATGCACTTTTGGCAGGCACAAGCTTTTTGAACGCATATCACCCAAGAAGTCGTGGGAAGGTTTTTTCGGCGGACTGCTTTTCTGTTTGGGCTTTTCCGTACTTTTCGGGCAGGTGTGGCCTGGATTTTTCGGAATGGGACACAATATATGGATATGGTTCGGTCTTGCGTTTGTCGTAAGCGTATTTGCCACATGGGGAGACCTTGTCGAGTCTATGATTAAACGCACATTGAAAATAAAGGATTCCGGGAGCATGATTCCAGGCCATGGTGGCATACTTGACCGAATAGATTCATTGCTTCTTGTCATGCCTGCTGCATTTCTGTATATATTTATGGTCTGGTGGCTTTGTCCCTGACATTTTGGCACGTGGATTGTTATGTAAGTAATAAACAAAAACAATCTACGGATATGGAAATAAGGACACATTTCGATCATTTCAACATCAATGTGAGCGACTTGGAACGGTCGCTCGAATTCTATCGTAAGGCACTTGGTCTGGAAAAGACCGGTGAGATTGTGGCCAAAGACGGTTCTTTCATAATCAATTACGTGTCGCGGCCGGGCGAGACCTTTCGTCTGGAGCTGACTTGGTTGAAAGACCATACTCAGCCATACGAACTCGGGGAAAACGAAAGCCATCTCGCTCTGCGTGTGGAGGGAGACTACGATGAAATCCGCGAATACCACAGGCAGATGGGCGTAATATGTTATGAGAATCCTGCAATGGGAATCTATTTCATCAACGATCCGGATGATTATTGGATTGAGATTCTGCCACCCAAGAAATAACCGACTGGATTATCTCCAACTTTCGGGCTGCTCGATTGTTAATAAATCAGAAAAACACAAATTCACACCTTCGACAATATGAATTTCAATAATTTTACCATCAAGTCGCAGGAAGTGGTGCAGAAAGCCATAGAGCTGACTCGCCAGTCCGGCCGGCAGCAGATAGAACCAGTCCATCTGTTGAAAGCCATTTTTTCGGAAAGCGAGACAATCGTCAATTTCGTTTTTCAGAAAATAGGAACGAGCCTTCCTCCGGTCACCGCCGCAGTTGACAAGGAGATTGAAGCATTGCCAAAAGTCTCCGGTGGGGACGTGTTCCTCAGCCGTGAATCAAACGAGTCTCTTCAAAAGGCCGTGGACTATTCAAAGTCCAAAGGCGATGAATATGTCTCGGTTGAGGCAATGCTTATGGGAATAATGCGCACCAAGTGTCCCGCCTCCAGGATTCTGAAAGATTTCGGAATGACTGAGAAATCTTTGGATGCCACCATTGACGAATTGCGGAAGGGCAACAAGGTTACCGGGCAGAGTGCAGAGGAGTCTTATCAGGCTTTATCGAAATACGCCATAAACCTGAATGACCGTGCACGCAGCGGCAAGCTTGACCCTGTTATTGGCCGAGACGAGGAGATTCGCCGTGTGCTACAGATACTTTCCCGGCGCACGAAGAACAATCCTATGCTCGTAGGCGAACCCGGCACAGGCAAGACCGCCATCGCCGAAGGTCTTGCCCACAGGATTGTGCGTGGCGACGTGCCTGAGAACCTTAAAAGCAAGCAGATATTTTCCCTTGATATGGGTGCGCTCGTAGCTGGTGCGAAGTACAAAGGGGAATTTGAGGAACGTCTGAAGGCAATAGTCAACGAGGTTACGAAAAGCGACGGTGAAATCATTCTTTTCATCGATGAAATCCACACTCTTGTCGGTGCCGGAAAAGGGGAGGGGGCGATGGATGCGGCCAATATCCTCAAGCCTGCGCTTGCTCGTGGAGAGCTCCGTTCCATAGGAGCCACCACATTAGACGAGTTCCAGAAGTATTTTGAAAAGGACAAGGCTCTTGAACGCCGTTTTCAAAAAGTCATGGTGGATGAGCCCGATGAACTCAGTGCCGTATCAATCCTGCGTGGATTGAAGGAGCGTTATGAGAACCACCACAAGGTGCGTATCAAAGACGAGGCAATCATCGCTGCTGTGCAACTATCCGTCCGCTATATAACAGACCGTTTCCTTCCTGACAAGGCCATTGACCTGATTGATGAAGCCGCCTCAAAGCTGCGTCTTGAAATGGACTCTATGCCTCAGGCTCTCGATGAGGCTTCTCGTAAAATCAAGCAGCTTGAAATCGAGCGGGAAGCTTTGAAGCGTGAAGGAGACGGCTTCCGTCTGAAAGAGATTGACGAAGACCTTGCCAATCTGCGCGATACGGAAAAATCCCTGCGGGCCAAATGGCAGGCCGAAAAGACCGAAATCAATAGAATTCAGCAGAACAAGATTGACATCGAGCAGCTGAAGATAGAAGCCGACCGAGCAGAACGTGAAGGCGACTATGCCAAAGTGGCCGAAATACGCTATTCCAAAATCAAGGCGAAAGAAGATGAGAACAAGGAGATTCAGACTCGTCTTAAAGACCTTCAGGGCGAAGGTGCCATGATTAAGGAGGAGGTGGATGCGGAAGACATTGCTGAAATCGTGAGCCGTTGGACAGGAATACCTGTAAAGAAGATGGCACAGAGCGACAAGGAAAAGCTCCTGCATCTTGAAGAGGAACTTCATAAGCGTGTGATAGGGCAGGACGATGCCATAAAGGCGGTGGCCGATGCCGTCAGGCGTTCGCGCGCCGGACTGAATGACCCTCGCCGCCCGATAGGTTCGTTCCTTTTTCTTGGCACGACCGGTGTCGGCAAGACGGAGCTTGCCAAGGCTCTTGCGGAATATCTGTTTGACAGCGAGGATTCCATGACACGCATTGATATGAGCGAGTATATGGAGAAGCATTCCGTAAGCCGTCTTGTCGGTGCCCCTCCGGGCTATGTCGGTTATGATGAAGGCGGACAGCTTACTGAGGCCGTAAGGCGCAAGCCATATAGTGTAGTTCTTTTCGATGAAATAGAAAAGGCTAATCCTGATGTCTTCAATATCCTCCTTCAAGTTCTTGATGACGGGCGTCTTACTGACAACAAGGGCCGTTTCATCAATTTCAAGAACACAATCATCATCATGACCTCCAATATGGGTTCTCCGATGATACGCGACAACTTCTCAAAGATGACTGACTCAAACCGTCAGGAGACGATAGAGAAGACCAAACAGGATGTCATTGACCTTCTGAAACAGACCATCCGCCCTGAATTCCTCAACCGTATTGACGAGATAGTGATGTTCACTCCGCTCGACAAGAAGGAAATACAGGAAATAGTTGATCTTCAGGTCAAGTCCATACGTCGGATGTTGGCTGCAAACGGAGTGGAACTCAGCATAACCCCGGCCGCCCTCGGTCTTCTTGCGGAAGACGGTTATGACCCTGAATTCGGTGCGCGGCCAGTAAAGCGTACCATCCAGCGTATGGTGCTCAATCAGCTTTCGAAAGACATTCTGTCGCAGAAAGTTGACCGTGAGCATCCCATCGTCATCGATTGTGAAGGCGACGAGCTGGTGTTTAAGAACAATTGCTCGCAATCGTCAGATGTCGAGTGTCCAAAAGCTTTTATGCGTCAGGACACCCGAC
>ERZ778515.2104-NODE-2104-length-12264-cov-4.617004_pt1 | contig 12264 bp, 12 predicted proteins | sample MGYA00510343_ERZ778515 | MGnify/ENA primary metagenome ERZ778515 (study PRJEB29527, sample SAMN07138965) | mouse gut metagenome | material: feces | host: mouse | place: China:Nanjing | collected 2016-01-25 ...
CGCAGGGCAGACATGATGTTCAGGCTTTACCCGGATTTAAAGGAAGCATATTGCCGGGGCATAGTAAAAAAGCTGTGTATGCGGAAAGAAAAACTTACCTTTGCAGTTTGTTTTGAGGCAATAGGCATTCGCTCCGTTGCGCGATTTTCCGATTTGGTCGAGATTCTTCCGGCAAGAATCCATGCCTCAAGTTCGCTTCGCTTGAAGTAGCACCGTTTGCCGGTTGGCTTGTAGTGAGGAATCGCCTGTGCGCTCGTCTGGCTTGTAGAGATCGCTTTTCGACACGCTTAGAAATTCGGCTGCTTCCTCGATAGTGAGGATTTCTTTGAAGGGAGAGACAGGCACTGCGTTGGCAGCTTGATTTGATTGGAGATTTGAATTGTCCGCCATGATATGAAATATTAGCGGTTCTGGTCGTCGAGGAAGTGTTGCAGGCATTCCCGTGTTCACCATCTGAAAACATGTTTCTGCAATTGACTTCGCATCAATGCAACGGCAAAATTATGCAAATAGATTCGTCTGTAAAAGCTTGTTATTCAGATGTTCACATGCTTTACAAATGGGATGGTTATTTATATATGCCCTTTCTCCCTGCCATTCACCCATTTGCCCCGAAATCCATATAAATATCAGCCACATTTCCCAACAATTTTTACCAAGCGCCCCGATATTTATATATTGCGTATATATTGGCTCTTATGGGTGGCTTATGTTTTTTAGAGAAAATCTTGAGAATATTTGGTCGCATCAAGATTAATGGCTATTTTTGTCAAAAATTGACAAGTCAAATTTTGACAAAAATGTTTTTTGCGCAGAAATTAAAATCCCTGAGAGAGGAGCGCGGCTATCTACAAAGGCAGATAGCCGCGTTACTTGACATAGATACACCAATGTATAGTCGAATTGAACGTGGTGAGCGTTTCGCAAAAGAAGAGCATATCCCTATATTGGCCAAATATTATAATCTTGATGAGAATGAATTGAGGCAGCTTTGGTTGGCTGATAAAGTGTATGATGTGATAGCTGGAGAATCTTCTGCAAATGATGTTTTATCAATTGTTTCTGAAAGTATAGTCGAATATGGAAAAGAAAAAGAAGGTTGCTGATTTGATATCGCGATTTGATCAAGATTTTACTTACTACAAATCTGAACGTTATAACGAAACATTGCTGCGAAGTGATTTCCTAGACCCTCTGTTTGAGCTTTTAGGTTGGGATATAAAGAATACCCAAGGGAAAAGCACAAATGAGCGGGAGGTTCTATTGGAAGAACCATTAAAGGCAGATGCGCTTTCCAACACGAAGAAACCTGATTATACTTTTAGATTGTTTTCAGAAAGAAAATTCTTTTTGGAAGCAAAGAAGCCCCATGTCAAAATTGAACTTGAAGATGCCCCAGCCAAACAAGTAAGAAGATATGGTTATACAGCAGGCCTTCATATTTCCGTTCTCTCAAATTTCGAATATTTATATATCTATGATACTACTATTCCTGTAAAGGAGAACGACAGCAGAGAAAAGGGGCTTATCAAAAGTTACCACTATACTGAATTCGCAGAGAAATTCGACGAAATTTCTTCTCTGTTAAGTCATGAGAGCGTATATACTGGTGAATTTGACAAAGTATGGGAACATATTGAACGTAATGTCGAGCATAAGCCTGTTGATAGATTATTCATAGAACAAATAAATAATTGGAGGCTGGCATTAGCAAATGAGATACATCGGGAAAGACCAGAAATGCCGTTAGATCAGTTGTCGGATATTGTACAAAGCTATATTAACAAACTTCTGTTCCTACGCGTATGTGAAGACCGCAACATTGAGACATATCAGGAATTACTGGCTATCGCTGAAAAAGGGGATGCTTCTGAGTTGGTATCTTTATTTCACAAAGCTGACTTAAAATATAATTCGGGGCTTTTTGATGAATATCTTGCTCCACAGTTAATCGGCAATATCTCATCAACATTTTGGGACATTGTAAGGCAGCTTTATTATCCGGAGACTCCATATTCATTTGCAGTTTTGTCTTCTGATATTCTTGGGAAAATCTATGAAATATTCCTTTCCAAAAGGCTTGCAATACTTGATGATGCCCTCGCCATTGTTGATAAGCCCGAGAATGTGGATAGAGATGTTGTTACTACACCGACATACATAATCCAAGAGATACTAAGGCGAGCAGTACTGCCTAAAATTGAGGGCAAGGATTTACGGCAATTATGCGAACTCAAATTTGCGGATATTGCATGTGGGTCAGGAGCATTCTTGCTTGAATTATTTCAGTTGTTGTGTGATGTCATATTGGATTATTATATACAGAATTCTCCTGACAAATTGCATAGGAACGGAATAGATAGCTTTCGGTTACCATATTCTGTTAAGGTAAGAATACTGACTAGCTGCATTTATGGAGTTGACAAGGACTATAATGCCACAGAAGCGACCAAATTTGGTCTTCTGTTAAAGGTGCTTGAAGGAGAAGATATTAATTCCTTAGCTGATTATAAACCAATTCTTCCAAGTCTATCGCAAAATATATTTTTCGGAAATAGCCTTCTTGCACCAAAGGATGTACGAGATGGCAATCTCATTGAAACCATTAATACATATGATTTTGGCAATCTGAAATTTGACGTTGTCATCGGCAATCCACCCTATATGTCATCTGAGGACATGAAGAATCTCACGCCCTTGGAGCATCCATTGTATCCTTCTAAATATGATTCTGCCTATAAGCAATATGACAAATATTTTTTGTTTATTGAACGCGGACTCCAACTGCTAAAAGATAATGGGGTTCTTGGATATATCATTCCCAGCAAATTCATGAAGGTCGGAGCAGCTCTAAAACTGCGAGAACTGATTTCAAAAAATCATTACCTATCCGAACTAACGTCATTCGGAGCAAATCAGGTATTTGGCGGAAAGACCACATACACATGTCTGCTTATTTTGTCCAAGCATGATAACCCTAATTTTAAATACGAAGAAATTAAAAATATTTCTCGTTGGAGGGGAAGGGTTGAATCTAATGCTGTAACTGAACGCTCGGCAGAAAGCATAAACTCTGACACATGGGCATTATTCCCAGAAGAGTTCGATTCATTATTTGAAAAAATATATAGAGACGGTATTACCTTGTCAGATGTCGTAGGAAATGACAACATTTTTAACGGAATACAGACGAGTGCGAATAAGACTTATATTTTTCAACCGATTGAAGAAACTGAAACAACATATAAATTTCAGCGAGGTGATTCGACTTGGGAAATAGAAAAGAGTCTTACAAAACCATATTTTGTAACTGTTAAGGATTATGGTCTGAGTTCATATAATTCTTTCAGACCAAATGCGCGTGTTATATTCCCATATTTCAAAGATGAGAATGGTAAATTGCAGATCATGCCGTTAGAGGAGTTAGCGTCAAATTATCCCTTAGGATACGCTTATATAATTGCACATAAGCACGAACTCAACAGGAAGAATAGAGACATTAAGCCCGTCCCAGAGAATGAAAATGAATGGCACAGATATGGCAGACATCAAAGTCTTGAAGCATGTGAATTGCCTTGCAAATTAATTGTAGGAGTGCTCTCACAAGGAGAGAAATACGCCGTGGATGTACATGGCACACTGGTGTCTTCGGGAGGGACAGCAGGTTACTGTGTTATTAGTTTACCTGCAAAAACTCCCTATTCTATTTATTATCTTCAAGCTCTTCTGACCTCCAGACCACTTGAATGGATATCCTCACTATATGGTGAGATATTTCGCGGTGGGTTCATTGCGAGAGGAACTAAGGTTCTCAAGCAGTTGCCATTCAGAGCTATTGATTTTAACGATCAAAATGATAAGAAATTACATGATGATATCTCAGCTCTCCAACGAGAACTTATCTCAATCGGGGATAGAATTATTAAGGCTGGAAACAATAATAGAGCCCTTACTCCTTTAAAAAGAAATTTCTCCAATAAAAAATCAGAGATGGAGGCGCTTATTCAAAAGCTTTTCAGTTTAACTGAGGAAGAGTATTATCAAATACCCAAAATATCAGAGATATATGCAACTATTTGAAAATGCGACAGAACAAAAGCTGAGAGGTGGGTATTATACGCCTCCACGTATAGCAGCATTCCTTTTACAATGGGGGATGTCCGGTTTACTGCATCCTGATGTTTTGGAACCAAGTTGTGGCGACGGAGTGTTTATTGAACAGATGCAAAATCTTAACATGGATTTCACATCTTGTGTTGGTGTGGAATTAGATACAGAGGAAGCAAATAAGGCATTGTCAATCGGACTCCACGATACTGAGATTCAAAATCGTGATTTCCATGACTTTTGTTTGTCTACAAATCAACGATTTGATCTAGTAATTGGTAATCCTCCGTTTATTCGTTATCAGTATTATGACGATTCTCTACAATCGTTAGCTGCTAAAATTTTCCAGAAAGCACATCTACGATATTCTAAACTTACAAATGCATGGGTAACATTCATAATAGGCAGTACTCTGTTGTTGAAGAATCGTGGAAAAATTGCATTTGTAGTTCCGGCTGACATTTTACAAGTATCCTATGCCAAGCAACTGAGAAATTATCTTATTAAGACTTTCAATCAAGTGAATATCATCTCATTTGAGCAACTTGTGTTTGACGATATTCAACAGGAAGTAGTATTATTACTATGCGATAAAAATGGCAGCAACAGCCATAGTATCGACCATATAGATGTAAAGGATATTTCTTCTTTGCAATCTTTATTAAACGAAGGTCTACATTTTAATGCCAAGACAGTTAATAAGGATTCTGATAAATGGTCGTATTATTTTCTAACGGAAGAAGAAATTTCTTTTATAGAGAATCTTTCCACAAAGAATAATTCTCATATTGGTGATTACGCATCTGTAGAAGTCGGCATTACCACAGGAGCCAATCAGTATTTTACTGTGCCAAAATCCATAGTTGACTTTTATGGATTAGAAGATTTCGCAAAGCCGATGGTTGGAAGGAGTGTTCAAGTTTCAAGCCTTGATTTTACAGCAAATGATTGGCTCAAAAATGTGAACAAAGGCAGTCGTGCTCATCTATTGGTATTTAAATCAAAGGAATCTATTGCCAGCCATGCAGGAGCAAAAGAGTATATCGCTTCTGGAGAAGCAGAGGGTATTAATAAAGGATATAAAACCAGCATCCGGGATGACTGGTTTGTAATTCCTTCTATAAAACTATCTGATGCCTTATTCCTCCGAAGGAATCATCTGTTTCCTCGCCTTGTGCTAAACAGTGCTCAGGCTTATACAACAGATACAATGCATCGTGTATTCTTCAAGTCAAGTACTAATCACAAAGCATTTGTAGCAAGCTACTATAACTCATTCTCCTTTGCTCATGCCGAAATAGTAGGTAGAAACTTTGGAGGAGGAGTGTTAGAACTCATGCCGAGCGAGGTTGAATCCATATTCTTGCCATATAATGAGGACAATGCCGCGATATTTGATGAGATAGACGCTATGCTTCGCAAGGGAGAATCTATAGATAAAATTCTTGATTTTACAGACCAAAGAATACTCATTGAGAAATACGGCTATTCAATAGAAGAAGTCGAATTGGGACGAAACATTTGGAAAAAGTTGTCTTCAAGAAGATTAAAGAAAGGGAGAGCTAAGGCATGATAAACAGAATAATTATTGAGAATTTTAAGGGCATAAAACATGCCGATATCCCTTTTTCTCAAAAGAACGTAATTGTAGGGAATAATGGTGTGGGGAAATCCACTATTTTGGAAGCCATATCTCTAGCTCTTGGGCAAAGCAATCATGGTTTCGAGTTGACGCCATATTTATTTCATAGATCAACTTGGAATAACCTAAATAAGTCATCTCTACCATCAATTATTATCGAAGTATATCTTGATAATATTTCCGGCTTTGAGGAATTCACTGGCAAAAATAACACACTTAGGACCGAATGCTTAGGCATCAAATTTGAGGCAAAGTTTGATGAGTCGTATATGGAATTGATAGAAACTGAAGAATTAACCCAAATTCCATGCGAATATTATATTATAAACAGAAGTTGGTTTTCGGAAGATATCGTAAAACCATTTTTGCAACCTTTTTCTGTTCAAGTCATTAATTCGGCATCCTCATTGCACAATGTTAGGATGACACAATTTATCACTCGACATCTTCAATCTAATCTAAGCGATGAGCAGAACAGACATTTAAAGACAACTCTACGCGGGCTCCGAGATCATTTTAATGCAAATAAGAAAGTTAGTGATGTTAATAAAGAATTAACAGAAATTGCAAAAGATTTCCATGAGAAATTGGAAATATCATTAGATTTAACAACTTATTCAGCATGGAATGCTATTTCATGCCCCTTTGTAGATGAGATTCCTGTTCACTTATGTGGTCAGGGAGAACAATGTATATTAAAAACATTAGTTTCACTTTCGAAACGAAATAAAAAAGAAGGACGATTCAATATCTTTTTGATAGAGGAACCTGAAAGTCATTTATCACATACGTATATGTATGACTTTATTCGGTTGCTAGAAAGCCAAATAGATGGTCAGATTTTCCTGACTACTCATAATAGCTTTATCGCCAACAGGATGAATCTTAGCAATTTGGTGATAATAAATAATCAAAATGGAGTAATCAACTCTCTTTCTCTTTCTAAAAAGGAGAATGCGGAATTATATAACTATTTTTATACCACAACAGATTATCCAACATTAAGATTGGCGCTGTGTAAATCTGCTATTTTGGTTGAGGGACCTACCGATGAAATGATTGTCCAATATCACCTTGAAAAAATAAAGAAATATGTTTTTCAGGATGGAGTGGAATTGCTAGCAGTGGGAGGAGTCCGTTTTAAAAATTTTATTTCACTAGCAGCTATTCTCGGTAAAAGAGTTGCAATAATTACAGATAATGATGGAAGGACAAAGGAGGATATTAAGAACTTATATCTTGATGAAGAATTAAAAACCTCCCATGACACGATTTCTGTTTTCACTTGTGAAGAGACAGCCAATTCTACGCTTGAAATAGCTTTTATAAACAAAAATAAAGAAAGACTTGCAGACTTGGCAAAGATTATACGTAAGAAGAAAGAGAAAGATGACTCAGTTGACAAATTGCAGGATTTCATGTTGAAAAATAAAACGACATGGGCATATCGTCTCCTTGAGAGTAAAGATAGATCTTTTGAAACTCCTGATTATATTGAAGAAGCTATAAAATGGATTTATGAATAACAACCACTGCCTTATAGCTGCCGCTGGTGCCGGAAAGACAACTTACATCGTTGATCAAGCTATTGATACGGTACGAAGAAACCAGGACACAAAAGTTCTGATTGTCACTTTAACAATCAAAAATCAAGATAATATTAAGGATAGAATTAACAATCTCCCACTTTATTTAGCGAAACGGATAAAGGTTTCGGGATGGTATCAGTTCCTTTTGAGATATATTATTCGCCCTTACAAAGGAGATGTTATCCCCGATTTATATTGTCAAAATGTATCTATGTTGTGGTCAGATGCAAATCAAACCATTCAACATGGGAATTACCATATTAAACGTTATGCGGCAGAGGATATAAAGACAAAATATCTTCATAATAATAAGATTTATAAAAATTATCTATCGGAATTCGCAACTGAATGTATCCAAAAAAATCCACACTCTTGTATAAGACGTCTTAGTAACATCTTTACACATATATTTATAGATGAATCTCAGGATATGGCAGGATTCGATTTCGAGGTTATTAAAACTCTTTTCTTGTCGTCCATATCCGTTACAGTCGTTGGTGATCCGAGGCAACACACATACGTCAGTAATAACTTACGTAAATATAAACAATATAAAGGAAGAATAGAAAAATTCATTGAGGAGAAAGTTAATAGCAAAAAGAAAAGTGTTGTTGCTGTTGATTACAGTACTTTGAATGTTTCTCATCGGTGTGGTAAGGAAATATGCGAAATAGCATCTTTAGTCCATAGAGAATTCCCGCCGACACAATCCTGTTCATGCTTGGAATGTAAACAGAAAAGACTAAAATATCTAAATGGTCAATGCGGCGTATATTTCGTAAATTCTGGCAATCTCATTAATTTTATTCATGAATTTAATCCGGTGGCATTGACACATGATAAACGCAAACGCATTCACCCTTCATTGAAACGGATGAACATGGGAGACTCAAAAGGTTTAGGTATGCTGAGTTGTCTAATATATCCAACCCAACCCATGCTCGATTTTATTAGTTCAGGAAAAGAGTTGGCCTTCTCTGAAAAATCCAAACTATATGTAGCTATTACTCGAGCAACACATATTGTAGGCATCGTTGTCACAAATGGATTTAAGGCTCAATTTATCAGTATTCCTTTATGGGAAAAAGAATGAAATAGCGTTCTCCATAATCAGATTAGTTCGGTTAGGGCACTACATATGCCCGATGAACCGAACCCATGTATGGGGCTGGAGAAAAGAGAATCAGTCAAGGAGGTTGATGAGTTCTTTCTTCATGTCTTCGTCAATGTCGCAATAACGGACGAAGGCTTTTCTGCATCCCTTATGACCGCTAAGCGAATCGACAAGGTTTTAGCCTTTGACTTTTATGTAAAAGTTGCCGATCTTCCAGCTATCGCACCATGCCGAGTGGTTGTTTCCATTTTGGAAATAACCATATCTTCCTGAAGTTCGCCGGATGCGAAGATGTTCTTAAGGTGTTTGGAGATTGCCGTACTTTTGTCCCAAACAGCTCCGCAATCTGACGCTGCGTAAGCCAGATTGTATCTCCTTTGACTCTTACATCTATACGGGTATCTCCCTGCGGAGTCTGATATATTACGAGTTGCGAATTATTCGTTTCCATATACAAAGGTAATACTTTTTAATTTTCAGTCAAATACGGTGTTCCAAAAGGATATATTCGCCAGAGAGTCAATGGCTTCGCGTTTGAGGGAATCGACGGCGCGGGTGTATTTCTCGGTGTGCTTGAGTCCGGCGTGGCCGAGGATTGAGGCGACTGTTTTAATGTTGGCTCCGTTATTGAGCAGATTGACTGCGAATGAGTGTCTTGCGCAATGCCTTCAGGCACATGGTGTGGGAAGGTAAGGGAAAGATAAGCTGGTTTTTGTCGCCGTTCTCCGGCTCACCCATTGGCTTTAGGTGGACATCATTCAACGGTATGTTGATCCAGCTTTCCGAACTGTGTCCGGCAGTCTTCGCCTGGTTGAATCGGAGAAGCCTATTGGAGAAATCGACCTGTGCGAAAGTCAAGTCTTTGACATCGCAGAACCGAAGTCCGGCATAGAGGCAGAACAGGAACGCCCGGCGTATAACAGGATTCTCGTTGGGGTAATGCGTCATCGCAAGCTGCTTGATTTCCTTCATCGAAAGAATATCTTTCTTGATTTGCTGACTATCGATTGTGATAACTACGCCATCACACGGATTCCGCAGGAATATGTCATCTTCCGTAGCTTTCTTGAACACTTTCTTGAATCGTTGGAACAGAGTGTGCGGCTCTTCTCCTGTAAACCGCGATTGGAGATACTCGGCAAACTCCCGGATCATCTCCTTTGAAATCTGGTCGGGACGGATGGTTTCTACAAAAGCCTTGTACTTTTTCTTCTCCTCCAGGAACTCTTTGAATATGGCAAGACCGCGGCGCATGTGGCGCACATCTTTCTTAGTGTAGTTGTCGATGAACGACTTGAAGTAGTCGAAGAAATTGATTTCTTCGGGATGCTTCGCAAGACGCAAGTCGGTCTGCTATTCTTTCAGCTCTTGTTCTTTCTCAAAGCGGATTTTCTCGGCCATTTCGAGGATTTCACGATTTTGCTGACGCCCATTCGGGAATGCTCATTTCATGAATACGAAATACACGGCGGCAATCAGGCATACGAATGCCGCAAGGTGGTTCCAGTGTAGTGTTTCGCCGCGGAAAAACACTACAGTGAATATTGTGAATACTACAAGAGTGATTGCTTCCTGTATGACTTTAAGTTGCATCAGAGAAAAAGGTCCTCCGTTGCCTGTGAAGCCTATGCGGTTGGCGGGCACCTGACAGCAGTATTCGGCAAATGCTATACCCCATGATATAAGTATGACAATGTAGAGTGGTGTCGACGGGCTTATTATGCGTGCGTCCTGTAGTTTCAGGTGCCCGTACCACGCGAATGTCATGAAAATGTTGGATACTATTAAAAGGATGATTGTAGCTATTGCATTCATTTTTTGTAGTTGTAATTATTGTCCTATTCCGGCGAAACCCATGAACGCCATTGCGAGGATTCCGGCTACGATAAGTGCGACCGGCACGCCGCGCATGGCGCGCGGTACGTCGGCAAGTTCGAGTTGTGTGCGTATGGCGGCGAATAGAGCAAGCGCGAGGGCGAATCCGCCTGCTGTGGCGAGAGCATATACCAAAGAATGGAGTAAGCCGAAGTTTTTCTGTGCCACAATTATGGCTACGCCGAGCACGGCACAGTTTGTGGTTATAAGTGGCAGATAGACGCCAAGTGCGGCGTAGAGCGACGGTGATGTCTTTTTGAGTATTATTTCAAGCATCTGCACCAGAATGGCTATGACAAGTATGAATACGATTGTCTGTATGTAGGTCAGATCGAGCGGTAGTAGAATATAGTGTTGCAGTAGCCATGTGGCGCATGTGGCAAGTCCCATCACGAAGGCTACGGCCATGCCCATGCCGAATGCCGACTGGAGGTCTTTCGATACGCCGATGAATGGGCAGATGCCGAGAAACTGGGAGAAGACGATGTTGTTGGCCAGTACGGCGGTGAATATGATCGCGAGATATTCGAGCATGGCGTCATCAGTGTTTTGCCGTCAGGCGGTTGAACAATGCGATAAGTAGTCCCAGAGCGATGAATGCACCGGGCGCGAGGACGAATAGCAGGGCGCCGTATCCTGAATCATAGAGTTGCAGGCCGAATATGGCACCCGTGCCGAGTAGTTCGCGCATGCAGCCAAGTAGGGTCAGTGCTATGGTGAATCCAAAGCCTACGCCTATGCCGTCAACAGCCGATAACCGGACGCTGTTCTTTGATGCGAAAGCTTCGGCGCGTCCGAGAAGGATGCAGTTCACAACAATAAGAGGTATGAAAATTCCCAAGGTGGCGTTGAGTGCCGGCAGATAGGCTTGCATAAGCATCTGTAGTATGGTGACGAAAGAGGCTATTACTACGATGTAAGCCGGTATCCGGACCTTATCGGGAACAAGACGTTTGATCAGTGAAATGGCCGTGTTGGAGCATATAAGCACAAACATAGTGGCCAATCCCATCGAAAGCCCCGTAATGGCCGACGATGTTGTGCCGAGAGTCGGACACATGCCGAGTATAAGCACGAATGTGGGATTTTTACGGACAAGCCCGTCGAACAGTACTGTCAGAGCTTTCATTTTTTTCCGGATTGAGATGATGTGTATGCTTTTCGCGCGCGGTTCACTGCTTCGGTGAATGCACGCGATGTTATTGTGGCGCCGGTGATGGCGTCTATGTCGCCGCCGTCCTGCCTTACGGCCAGAGGTGACGATGTTCCCGTTATGTTGTGGGAGTTGTCGTTGTCGGTAGAGCGGAACCACCGGTCCATGCGCGCTCCGAGTCCCGGCGTTTCAGAATGGGAAAGAACGCTGAAACCGCTAACGGCACCGTCGGAACAGAATCCTACGAGTAAGGTTATACGACCACTGAAACCTGCGTCGGAATATGTTTCGATTGCGGCTCCTACGGGAGTTCCCGCTAACGTGGCGGGGTATATGTTCAGCCCGTCGGCTTCTGTGGCTTCGGCCATGGGATTGTTGTCGAATGTAGGCAGAACTGCTTTTAGGGCTTCGGCGCGTGCTTTCTCGGCGGCTTGGGCTATGGGGCGCTCGGTCAGCATACGTACTCCGGCCAAAGCTGTTCCGGCCAACAGGCATAGCGAAGTCAGAGAAAGAGCCATTGTCAAAGGAGTCGATTTCATGCTGTGGCCTCCTTTCTTCGTGGGGAAAAGCGGGTCGGACGCATATAGCGGTTGATTAGCGGAGTCGCGCCGTTCATTATCAGTATGGCAAAAGACATGCCTTCGGGGTATATTCCCCATCGGCGTATGGATGCGGTGATTATTCCTATCAGAAGTCCGTAAAGCAACATGCCTGATCGGGTCATTGGCGAGGTGACATAGTCCGTCGCCATGAATACGGCGCCGAGAAGCAGACCTCCGCTCAA
>ERZ778515.2121-NODE-2121-length-12156-cov-3.182795_pt1 | contig 12156 bp, 13 predicted proteins | sample MGYA00510343_ERZ778515 | MGnify/ENA primary metagenome ERZ778515 (study PRJEB29527, sample SAMN07138965) | mouse gut metagenome | material: feces | host: mouse | place: China:Nanjing | collected 2016-01-25 ...
ATAACCCACAGGGGAAATTATGAAATCGAAATGTTTTTCGCCCCTTTTCTCTTTAAAGTTGCATTGACCGAAATATGTTGTTGATTTTAATTCCTTACCCCAGTACATAAACAGCTCAATATCAACTTCCTTGTAATTTAACGAGGGAAAACGAAATAAAATTTCTGTACTATCACCAAATTGGTCTGTATTATCCTCTTCAATGTTTATAACAATATCTTCAAACATCGTATCAAAGAAATTTGGATGGAGCGAATTGATTGAAGCAATATTTTGCCCTACACTTTTCATAATGCATCTTGCTTGGGGATGAGCCCAAGCATCGTCCCATGTCATTGTATTGCCAAGGAAGAGATTATAGATTTGTAAAGTGTCTTTTTGCACCTTTATAAGCATACCAGTTGTGTCGTTTAGATACAGGCCGTCTATCGGTAATGCACTTACCCCAAACGTTCTGAACAATATTGTGATAGATATTAAAACAATCAAATTTTTCATTTTATTTTTTTCCGAAAAATACGCGCATTTTACCACACTTCAAAGTGTTTTACAAAAATACACCAAAATCGCCAAATAATTATACTTTTCTACGGATTTTATGTATTCGCAGTTTTTGTGTAATTTTACGGCCTGAAATAGTAATTGCATTAATGGACAGAGTAGCGCGCGAGAAGAAGGTCATCGGCCAGATGATTGCCATATATTGCCACAAGCATCATTCGACGCATGGCGACGAGGTGTGCCCCCACTGCCTCGCCTTGCTCGATTATGCGCGTCAACGCCTCGACCGGTGCCCTAAAGGCGTGCACAAATCGAGCTGCCGCAAGTGCGAAATCCACTGCTATGTGCCAATCTACAGGCACAAAATAAGAGAGGTGATGCGCTACGTGGGCCCTCGCATGATTTTTATTCATCCATGGTCGGCACTTCGTCACCTTTGGAACGAACGATAATAACTTAAGTTATTTATTCGACTCTTAGCTTGCGAAGAGTCGAATAGACGAGCTGTCCTCAATGTTTGTTCATGTCCGAAAAAATGCCTATATTTGTAGCATAATATTAGCAGTATTATGGATTTTAACAGGGATAGTGATAATATGTTATCAGTATTAGAGGGCTTTGTGCTTGATAATTCTGAGGACATCATTGTGCAGGTTGCTGAGAATTTCCGTAGGCGACGAGTGGAGAAAAATATTACCCGTCATCGGATATCGGAGTTGTCGGGTGTGCCCCTGTCTACGGTGGCCCGATTTGAGCAAAAAGGCTTAATATCGTTTGAGTCGTTGGTGAAGTTGGCCATGGCCTTGGGCTATACCGCCGAGGTCAAGAGTCTCTTCGGAAGTCCAAAATTTAAGACAATGAAAGAACTCGACTTGATAAACAAGAAAAGCAAAAGCAAACGAGCCTATATCAAGAATAATGGAAAAGACTGAAAAACTTAAAGTAATATTTCGAGGGCAGACGGTGGGTATGCTCTCACATACACCTGATTACCGACTAAATATTTTTGAGTACGATAAATCGTGGCTTGTAGATGGTTTTAGCATATCACCTCTTGAGTTGCCATTACAAAGTGGCGCCTTTTTAGCCAAAGCCCGGCCGTTTGGTGGCAATTTCGGCGTTTTCGAAGATAGCCTGCCTGATGGTTACGGACGTTATCTACTTCATAAAGCCTTGCTTCGTAAAGGAATAAACGACTCTGATTTGTCGTCATTAGACCGCCTTGCCATCGTTGGCGACCACGCTATGGGTGCACTCTCATACTCTCCGACCATTGACCTTGAGCAGGAATCATTAGTATATGATTTCGACAAGTTGCAAGAAATCGCACTTGAAGTATTAAAGGAAAGACAAGATAGTGACGCCGGACTTCTGCTTTACAACAGTGGAAATAGCGGTGGGACGCGACCTAAATCTGTGTTTTCTGATGAAGAAGGTCATTGGATTGTTAAGTTCCGTCACATATATGACCCACTTGATATTGGAGCCCAAGAGTTTCATTATAACGAAATTGCAAGAAAATGCGGAATAGAGGTGCCTGATTTTCGCCTTGTTAATAATCGTTATTTTGCTACACGTAGATTTGATATTGATAAAGACGGAAACCGCCTGCACATGGCAACTGCCGGCGGCTTGCTGGGTATCTCTTTACGAGAGCCTTTTATGGATTATTCTAATCTTCTTGCCCTCACAGGCTACATAACCCAAAATAGTGAGGATGTAGAGCAAATGTATCGACGGATGTTGTTTAATTATTTGACTGATAATAAGGATGACCATTGTAAAAATTTCAGTTTCTATGTTCTTTATGATGAGGCTGATAATGTATGGCGGTGGCGACTTGCCCCGGCTTATGATTTAACACTTTGTTCTGAGGGCTACAACGGCGAACATGCCACCTCTGTAAATGGTTCGGGGCAGCCGGTCTTGTCTGACTTCGTTTTTGTTGGTACAAAGATTAGAATGTCGGAAAAACGGTGCAAAGAAATAATAAGTGAAGTTTGTGAGGCTTGTACACCTCTAAGACGTTACGATATCTTTAAATGATGTTCAAACCCAAGCCAATCTATGGGGCCGATGTGGCGTATTTGGGATTTTTTTTGTAATTTTACAGCCAAATTTAGCCAAATTTGACCTAATAAAGGTTAATCAAGCCTCAAGCCGGGGAGGGCCCGGCAGCATTCGGAATATGGAAAAAATAAAACGACTGCTAATGCTCTTGATTGCCATGGTACTCTCGGCCAGTGTGGCTGAGACTGTGGCACAAGAAGTTTTCAAGCGCAAGCTCGAGCAGGTGTCATTCGTGCCCAAAGGTGCGTGGGTGGCCGGCGTGAGCGTAAGTTATTCTCAGTCTGACCAGGATAATTACCAGTTTTTGATTTTTGAGAAAATCGACGGCGATTCGTACACTTTCAAGGTCAGCCCTACGGTGATGTTTTGTTTCAAGGACAATCTTACCGCCGGTGGCCGCTTCTCGTACAGCCGTCAGCGCACACGGCTCAATGCGGCCGACATAGTGCTCGACAACGAGACGAACTACGATATCGACAACCTCTACAGTATCAGTCACAGCTATCTCGGCACGGCCTTGTTCCGCAACTATATCAGCCTTGGGCGCAGCACTCGCTTCGGCCTCTTTACCGAAGTGCAGTTGCAGCTCGGCGGTGGCCAGTCGAAGCTATGCAACGGCTCGGGCGACGACCTGACGGGCACCTATGAGCGAAACTTCCAGTTCAACGTGGGGGTGGCTCCGGGCCTGGCGGTGTTTCTCAACAACTATTCGGCCCTCGAGGTCAATGTGGGCGTGCTCGGCTTCAACTACAATCACACACGCTCGGTGACCGACCAAATCTATATAGCCAACCGCCACACGCAGCAGGCTAATTTTAAAATCAATCTGTTTTCAATCACTTTCGGGGTGATGTTTTATATCTGACCGCTATGTACCGTACGTTACGCATATTCATGCTCCTGATGGCCGTGGCGGTAGCAGTGCCCGCCAGTGCCCAGATTATACAGCGCAAGAAGCTGATAGAGTTTGACCGCGACAGTATCGAGCACGTCGTTGTCGACGGCGATACAGTGCCTGTCATCCTGCCTGAAAAGAATTATGGTCGTTTTGACCGTGGCCTCTTCAATTATATCTTTATCCCCAAGGGCAAGTGGGGCTTCGGTATCACGGCAAGTTACGGCGAGTTGCAGACCGAGGACGTGCGCGTGCTCTCAATCCTTAAAGACGTAGATTTCAAGGGCAAGATGTATTCGGTCAAGCCCTATATCTCGTATTTTGTGAAGAGCAACCAGGCCGTGGGCCTCAAATTTGACTATACTCGCGGCATTGCCGACCTTGGCCGTCTGGCCGTAGACTTCGACGACGACCTCAATTTCACCCTCCGCGACGTAAGCTATTACCAGCAGAGTTTTTCGGTTGCCGCCTTCCACCGCGCCTATGTCGGCCTCGACCGCAGCGGCCGCTTCGGCATCTTCAACGAGGTCGACCTGAGTTTCGGCAGCGGTTCGTCGCGCTTCAAGCGCCTCTATAACAACGAACCAAAGGACACACGCACCGTCATCACCCAGGGCGCGATAAATTTCAGCCCGGGCGTGTGCGTGTTCTTGCAGGACTTTATGTCGTTCAATGTCTCCTTTGGTGTCTTTGGTCTGAAATGGCGCAAGGAAGACCAGACCACCGACGGTGTCGACGAAGGGTCGCGAGTTACCTCGGGGGCCAACTTCAAGTTCAATATCTTCAATATTAACTTCGGTCTGATGGTAGTGATATGAAAAAGTACGTCATAGCGTTTATAGTCGTTCTGGCCTCGGTGCTTGGAGCTTGCATAAAGAACGATATACCCTATCCTCGCATACAGGCCAATTTTACCGCCCTCGAGGCCCGTGGCCAAGACGAGGGCACTGTGATTGACACCGTGTCGTGTACGGCGACCATCACCTTTCCCGAGGAGGTCGACATAACGGCAGTCAAAATCACGGGCTGGTCGCTGACACCCGGAGCCCAAATCGTGGGTGAACCGTTCGACGGTACCGTAGACCTCTCATCTCCCTTGTCGGTAATACTGCGTCTCTACCAGGTCTATCGATGGAAGATTGTGGGCGTACAGGATATAGAGCGATACTTCGAAGTCGCCGGCCAGATAGGGGCGACGGTGATAGACGTGCCGGGCCGGCGAGTGATAATCAATGTGCCCGAGACCATGAACCTGGGCAATGTAACCGTGTCGAAGGCCAAGCTCGGTCCCAAAGGCTCGACCATGAGCCCCGACCTCGCTCCCGGAAGCACGTTCGACGGTTCGCATCCATTCGAAGTAGAGGTGACAGCCTACGGGCGCACAAGCACATGGACTATCTATGTAGAGCCTGTCGAGGTGTCGGTGCGCACCGTCAGCGTCGATGCCTGGACGTGCGTGGCATGGGTCAACGGCATTGGCGAGGCCGGCAAGGAATTCGGCGCGCAATACCGCCTGGCCGGTACCGAGATGTGGACCGATGTGCCGGCGTCGGACATCACCGTCAATGGCGGCAACTTCACGGCCCGTATTATACATCTCGAACCGTCTACGGCCTACGAGGCCCGTGTGACTTCGGGCGAATTTACCGGCGAGACGGTGGCCTTTACCACAGGTGAGGCTCCGCAACTGCCCAACAGCGATTTTGACCAGTGGTGGCTCGATAAAAAAATCTGGTGCCCCTGGGCCGAAGATGGCACCCCCTACTGGGGTACAGGCAACAAGGGCGCCACCACGCTTGGCGACTCTAACACCACTCCGACCGACGATACGCCCTCGGGGTCGGGATGGGCCGCGAAGCTCGAGACTCGCTTTGTGGGCATCGGTTCGCTGGGCAAGATTGCTGCCGGAAACATTTTTGCAGGCACATACGTAAGGACTGTGGGCACCAACGGTGTGCTGAGTTTCGGCAGGCCCTTTGTCAATCGCCCCACGGCTATGCGGGGTCAGTATAAGTACACTGTGGCGAACATCTCGCATGCCTCGACGGAGTTCAAACAGCTAATCGGTCAGCCCGACACTTGTATCATCTGGGTTGCACTGATTGACTCTGACGAGCCTTTCGAGATACGCACTGCCCCCAACGACAGGCATCTGTTCGATGAGAACGGTCCCGAGGTGGTGGCATACGGTAAAATAGAGTGTGCCCAGACCATCAGCAACTATGTGCCTTTCGAGGTTGACATTAAATATAAGTCAACCTCTCGCAAGCCTAAATACATCCTCGTCACCGCGTCGGCAAGCAAGTATGGTGATTACTTCACCGGTGGCAACGGGTCAACCCTTTATCTTGATGATTTCGAACTTGTCTACGATTACTAAGCCGCTGTTGGCGGTCTTGCTCATGGTGGTATCTATGCTCCCGGCGTGGGGCGAAGATGCCGCCAAGACCGACATACACAAGTATATACCGGTGTTTCATGGCACCATGCGCACATTTTACCAACTGTCTACCGCCACCGGCGACAGCCGCTTCGTGGTGCGCAATGCCAGGCTGAGCGCCGGCGGCTTCGTGATGCCGCGTGTCGATTACCTGCTACAGGTCGATTTTTCCGACCGTGGCAAAATCAAGCTCCTCGACGCCTATATGCGTGTCAGCCCGGCAGAGGGGCTCCAGGTCTATGCCGGCCAGATGCGTGTGCCCTTTAGCGTGGAGTCGTCGCGACAGCCTCACTTATATTATTTTACCGATGTCGGGCTGGTTGCTTTGTTCGGCAATCTGCGCTCGGTCGGTGTCAAGGCCGGATATACCGTGCCGTCGACATCGCTCTATATCGAGGGCGGCATATTCAATGCCTCCGATATGACCGACCATACCAAGTGGAATAGTGCCCTGACTTATAGCATAAAGGCCAATTATGCGGCCAACGGCTTCAAGCCCGAGGTAGGCTTTATGTCGCGTGTGCCCGGCGGCAAGGGTGCCGGGTGCCGCATCAACCAGTTTGACGCCTCGCTGTCGTGGTCGTACGGCGGTCTATATGTCGAGGGCGAGTATATATGGCGCCACTATTGCGGCCCGATGAAAAACTCGCTGGCATACAGTATTCTTGCCGACTATGGCTGGCCGGTGAAATGGAAGTGGGCCGACCGCATGTCGGTGCAGTCGCGTTTCGAGGGTGTCACCGAGGGTTCGAACGGCATATATGTCGACGGCGTGCTGAGTGCAAACATCGCGGCGCGTAAGCGTCTGACCTTCGGTGCCACCACGACCATGCACTATGGCAAGGTGCATTTCGATTTCAAGGTCAATTTCGAACAGTATTTCTATCACCGTGGCGTCAAAGTCACGGCTGACGATAACAATAAACTCACGGCCGGTGCCGTGATGTATTTCTAAAAACTCTCTACCCAATGGATTACAAGCAATTACGCAAAGTGATGACTGAGCGCACAGGTCGCTCGCAGTCTGATATAGATGCCCTTGTCGAGGGCTTGTCGGTGGTCTTGCAGCAGACCGGGGCCGAGCTCGATGCCGTGGCAGTGCCCACGTTTGGTACTTTCAGTGCCGTCAAGCACGACGAAGAGGTGCGCGAAGACCTGTCGACCGGCAGCCGTAAGCTGCTTCCGCCCGAAATCGTTATGGAGTTTGAGCCGGGTGCCTCGCTGCTGCGCAGGCTCAATCCTGTCGACGAAATCATACCCGGTAAGCACAGGTGATTACTGTCGTCGTCATACTCGCCGCCGCCCTCGCCGGGGCCCTGGCGGCTGTCTTTGTATTGTGGGGCAAACTGTCGGCGGCGCGTGTCGAAAACGCGCGCCTTGGCGAGCGTTGCGCTGCCTCTGACTCTGCCTTGGCTCGTCAGAAGGCCGATATCGAGCAGATTAATGCGGACTTCGAAAAACGGTTCTCCCAGCTTGCCACCCGCGTACTGGCACTCAATTCCGAAACCTTGCGCCAGCAGAATACCCACGGCCTGTCGGAAGTCTTAGCCCCTGTAAAGCAGGACCTCGAAAATTTCAAACGCTCGATTACCGAATACTACAGCCAGGAGGCACGCGAACGCTTCTCGCTCGGCGAACGCATCCGCGACCTCGTAGACCTCAACAACACCGTCAGCCGCGAGACTCGCCGCCTCACCGACGCCCTCAAGGGCAACTCGAGGCTGCAGGGCGAATGGGGCGAAATCATACTCGACAACATACTCGAGCAGGCCGGTTTCCGCCGTGGCTATGAATATACGGTGCAGGAGACCGTCACCGACGCCGACGGCAACCGTCTGCGCCCCGACGTGGTGATAAACTACACCGAGGGACGCAAGATTATCATCGATTCGAAAGTGTCAATCCAGGCATATATCAATATGCTCAATGCCGATAGCGAGGCCGGGCGCGAACAGTATGCCCGTGCCCACATCATGTCGGTCAAAAAGCACATTGCCGAACTGCGCACCAAATCGTACCAGGACGTGGTCGGCGACGGGCGTTTCGACCACGTGCTGATGTTTATACCGCACGAGGGGGCCTTCCTTGCCGCCATGAACCTCGACCCCAAGCTGTGGCAGACAGCCTACGACAGCCATGTGCTCATCATATCGCCGACACACCTCATGTCGATTGTCAAGCTAATCGAGCAGATGTGGCGCCACGACAAGCAGAATCGCAACGCCCTCGCCATTGCCGACGAGGCCGGCAAGATGCTCGACAAGCTGCGCGGCTTCCTCGACGATATGGACCGGCTCGACAAGTCGATTTCGTCGGCCCGCGATGCCTGGAACACCGCCTTCGGCAAACTTACCGGCGGTCCCGGCAACCTCATTGCCAGGGCGCAGAAACTCGAACAACTCGGCGCGAAATCGAAAAAGAACCTGCCGCCGCGATACACCGCCGACGATGATAATGCATCATAGCGAACATTGTGGCCTTCACGGTGTTTATATTTTAGTATAAACTAAGTTCTGACTATGAAAACAGGTATATTCTACGGTTCTGCCACGGGCACCACAGCCGACATTGCACGCCGCATTGGCCGGCTATTAGACGTTGCCGACAAAGACATACACGATGTGGGCGAGACAACTCCCGACAAGGTGGCCGACTACGACACGCTCGTGATTGGCTCGTCGACATGGGGTGACGGCGCCCTCGAAGATGATTGGTACGACTTTGTTGCCGGTATGCAGCCCCTCGACCTCGGCGGCAAGAAAATTGCGATTTTCGGTTGTGGCGACGAGACCATGAGCGACACCTTCTGCAACGCTGTCGGCATACTCTACGAGCGTCTGCGCGACACCGGGGCAACATTTATCGGCGAGTTCCCGGCAACGGGTTATCACTTCGACAAGTCTGAGGCATCTGACGGTGCCACCATGCGCGGCCTTGTGCTCGACGAGGTAAACCACCCCGAGCTCACCGCCACACGCCTCCGCGATTGGACCGACCAGCTCAAAAAGGAAATGTGATGATAAGATAGGTCAATATAAAATCAACCGGCAACAAGAGTCGTTTGTGACATCCTCGCTGCCGGTTGATTTTTTATGCTTTTGATGCTTATGCCGACTTGTTTTCAAAAAATATTTTGTAGAAATTTTGGATATGCCGTAGAAAATGCCTAAATTTGCACTCCGAAACTATGCAAACAATAGAAAAATCACGATAAGGCAATGAAAAGAACATTCCAACCCTCTAACCGTAAGCGCGTTAACAAACACGGCTTCCGTGAAAGAATGGCAACCGCCAATGGCCGCAAGGTGCTGGCCCGTCGTCGCGCTAAAGGTCGCTACTCGCTTTCTGTTTCCGACCACATCGCAAGCAAGTAAGTAGTGAAGCACCTTATGCAGCCGCTCATTTAGGGCGGCTTTTTTTATTTGTCATGATACGTGAAGGTTCGTTTGACGATGCTGCCGCTATGGCCGGCATCATCTCGACGACGTGTTGTTTCAGTTGGTGCTATAAAGTGTGTGCATAAACAAGTGAGGCCCCTGCGGTGTTTATATTTCAATATATAACCGATTAAAGTTTCGTAAGTATGCAACTTGCTCACTGTTAGTAGTCTTTTGGTTATAGGTTATGCTTTATGTAAATAACAATATTATTAGTAATCAGCGAACTAAGGCTAACCACTAACCGATAAACCGTTAACAGTGTGCAAGGCTAAGACTTGCGAAACTTAAATAACCGACATATTATGAAACGTTTCTATCTTCTTGTCATTGCATTGGCTTTCCTGCTGCCCCTGCACGTCCCGGCCCAGTATTACCAGATTGCCAACCAACTGCCACAACTCATTTCCCCGGCATTGTCGGGGTCGCTCAACTACAAGGGCTTTGTCGAGGTTTCGGGTCTCGCCGGCGTGGGGCATAACCGCGCAAATGTCATTGACTTTTCGACAACGCAGGGTTTCCAGTACTCGTCGTGGTTCTTTATGGGTGTCGGCGCCGGTGTCGATGTCGTTATGGCGCAGCAGCCTCAGGGTTGGCGACCTAACCCCGATTACGACTATATGTATAGGGGTAACACCAAGACGAAAGTGATGATACCCCTATTTTCTGATTTCCGTTTCAATATAGGGTCGCAGGAGGCTACTTCGTTCTTCATCGATTTCAAAGTCGGTGCTTCGTGGCTCATAGGCAGCGACTATCTGCGCATGGCCGACGGTTTTATGACGAACGAGACGCAGTTTTACTTCCGGCCCTCGGTCGGTCTGCGCATACCTGTATCTAAAGAACGCCCCGACCATGCCGTCAATGTAGGCGTGTCGTACCAGTTGCTGACTTCGAACAATAATTATTATTGGAATGATAACTCCCTTACCCTCAACAACCTCGGCATAAGCATCAGTTACGAGTGGTAGCGGGGTCGGGTAGCTTCAACAGGACATAGTCGCCCGGTGCCAGCAGGTGCTGTGGCGACATTTTGTCATAATCGACCATGTTTCCGTCGTCGTCGACGTATTCAGCCCCGTCTTCGGCCTCGACCGTAAGGCGTTGTTGGTGATGAAGGTCGCGGTTGACAACCATCATATAGTTGTCGTGACCGTTGCGCAGGTGCGACACGAGCACTCCGCAGCCGCCTTCGGCCTTAAGCGACTTTATGCCCTGTGGCAGGCTCTCGAGTCGGCGTGTACCTTCGGGTATCGAGTCGCCGCTATGCCATACGCCCACCACCTCGGCACCGAGAAAGACAGGCGTAAGGGCGCGGATTTCGCGGTTGAGGTCACGCACGATGTACCACGATGTACCGCGTTGACCGGCGTTTGTGATTGGGACATCCTGCGACTCCCCGAGGCCGGGAAACTGCCAATAAGTGAAATATTCCACACCCTGCGCGCCGTATGCAAGATTGCTGAACATCTGCAGCCTCAGATGTTCGCGAGTGGCGGCAGGGAAGCTGTAGTGCGCAGTTGACAGTGCGAATGCCCAGAATGGAACACCGGCGCGGCGCGACTCGGCCGATACGATTTCGAGGTTCTTGTAGTAGTCAGGGTTTAGGGCCGTGTGGCCGAGCGTGTCGGCCGTGATGGAATAGTGGTCATACGACACCATGCCCGTGCCTACATCCTTGATAAATCGGCTGATGTACTCGTTATAACTGTCAGTCCCGAGCAGTACCGGGCCTGCATAGGTGGGGAAGAGGTTGAGATACAGCATCTTTGAGTCGTCGACGGCACGTACTCGCCTTACCCTGTCGGCAAGTTGGCCGTAAAGTTCCATGTGCGGCTCGTCTTTAAAGAAATAACCGGCAAGCGACGGATGCGACATCAGCTCGCCAACGGTCTGCTCGGGCAGCGAGTCGAGTTCGGCGCATTTGGCGATAATCCTTACCCCTGTGCCGCGACTGGCATCGAGGGCAAGACGCACCTCCGACAGCGAGTCGACGTAGGGCAGCGACAGGTTGAAGCCGCACTCGGCCATTTCGAGATACCTTTCACGGGTCTGGTTCTCGCTGCCACGGATAGAGAACCATCCGAGTATTGGAAATTCGCCGGGTGTGGGATTTGTGTATTTATGTGCAACAGAGAGGTCGGTTTCGTTTTCAGGGGCGTTTGCCCTCTTTCCGCAAGAGGAAATAAAAACCGCCGCCAAAACGGCGGCGGCCACAGTTGTTATTTTGTTCATTCGGTTACCTCGTTAAAGTGTATCGGGGTCGAGGTTGGCTTTCTCGATGTCTTTGAAGTAGCGGTATGTGCTGACTTTGAGTTCGGCGCAGGCGTCCTCGTCGGCTACGATGATAGCCTTGGGGTGCATCTGGAGGGCCGAGATTGTCCACATCTGCGATATGCCGCCTTCTACGCCGTGGTGCAGTGCACGGGCCTTGTTATAGCCGTTGACAATCAGCATCACCGAACGTGCATCCATCACTGTGCCGACGCCTACAGTGAGGGCCGTCTTTGGCACCAGGTCAGTATTGCCTTCGAAGAAGCGCGAATTGGCGATGATGGTGTCCTGTGTCAGGGTCTTGACACGGGTGCGCGAGGTCAGCGACGACCCCGGCTCGTTGAACGCGATATGACCGTCGGGACCGACACCGCCCATAAACAGGTCGATGCCGCCGTAGCCGGCGATTTTTTCTTCAAACCGGCGGCACTCGGCCTCGAGGTCGGGGGCGTTGCCGTCGAGGATGTTCACGTTTTCGGGCTTGATGTCGATGTGGCTGAAGAAGTTGTTCCACATGAACGAGTGGTAGCTTTCGGGAT
>ERZ778515.2127-NODE-2127-length-12136-cov-4.069779_pt1 | contig 12136 bp, 9 predicted proteins | sample MGYA00510343_ERZ778515 | MGnify/ENA primary metagenome ERZ778515 (study PRJEB29527, sample SAMN07138965) | mouse gut metagenome | material: feces | host: mouse | place: China:Nanjing | collected 2016-01-25 ...
CGAAGCGATTTTGCATGGCTTGATGCCCGTAACAGGAAGCCATAGGCTGAATTGTTACATAAATTGTTGCAGATTAAGAATAGGATTGGACATGATTACAACAAAAGAACTATGCAAAACGAGGAGGAATTATAATTATGTATCACTGCCAGCTTCATTATTATTTGATTGGCCGCGGCTGCAGGGCATTTGAATTGATTCAGGAATTGCCGCCGATGGAGCATTTTTCGCACGTATTTTCGCAAAGCGGTGCACCGAAGAAGGAATTAACCGCAAGGGCAGATATTATTTTGGTAAATTTAGAGGAATTGGAGCCGATTCCGGTGCTTGAGGAGGTGGCTGCGGGCAGGAAAGAGGAAACAGAAATTATTTTGTTAGCCGATAATGAACATATGGTTTTTGAACTTCTGCCTGAGAAGCTGCTTGCGCAGATAAAGGATATCTGGACAAATGCAATGTCCGATAAAGAAATACATTTTCGTTTATTGAAATGGCAGCAGGCATTGAAAACGGAGAAAGATAATTGGCAGACAAATCATTATTTGGAAGCGGCGATTAACAGCACGCCAAATCTTGTATGGTATAAAAATAAAGAGGGAATTCATGAGAAAGTAAATAATAGCTTCTGCAAAACGGTTAATAAAACAAAGATACAGGTAGAAGGGCGCGGTCATGCGTATATCTGGGATGTAGAACAGGATGATCCAGCTTGCATTGAATCGGAAAATGAGGTTATGACCAAGAAGAAAACTTGTATTGCAGAGGAAATAATACAGACAGGCGGCGGTAAGAGAATACTGACTACTTATAAATCGCCGCTTTATAATATTGACGGAAGCGTAATGGGAACGGTCGGCATTGCGGTTGATGTTACGCAGGAGCGTGCATATGAGCAGGAACTTATCAAAAAAAATCATATATTGGAAACCATTTTTACTTCTTTGGACTGTGGTGTTATCTGCCATTCATTAGATGGAAGGCAGATTATTAGTATCAATCGTGCCGCATTGAAAATACTGGGATATGAGTCGGAAGAAGAATTAAGGGAAAAAGGATTTGAGATGATTTCTCCGTCGGTAGTTGAGGAGGATCGGGAAAGGCTTTGTGCTTTGATTGGAAAGCTGACAAAAGAGGGCGACAGCATTAGTGTGGAGTATCGTGTTCGGCATAAGGATGGGGAAATTCTTCATGTCATGGGAAATGTTAAGCTTTTGAAGGAAAATGGAGAATTGTTATACCAGCGTTTCCTGTTGGACTGCACAGCGCAGAAAATACGAGAAAAAAATAGAGAACAGCACCATATGGAATTAGTGCAGGCATTGAGTATTGATTACAGTTTGGTTTGTTTTTATGATCTTGAAACAGGCAAGGGGTTTCCACTGCGAAAAGAGGAAAATACCAAACAAAAATTCGGGGATGCTTTTCATGAAGAAATGTCTTATCAAAAAAGCATGGAACAGTATATTGCGCATTATGTATATGAAGAAGACAAAGAGGTATTATCGCAGGCGGTGATGCCGGATAAACTGATTACAGAATTGTCAGAAAAGAATATCTGTTGTGTAAATTACCGTACTAATGGAAAAAGGACGGAGTATTTTCAATTAAAAATTGTACGTGCAGGAACCTGGAACAAAAGCCGAGGCATAGTTCTGGGATTTCATAGCGTGGATGAGGAAATACGCGGCGAGATGGAGAAAAAGAGCTTGCTGGAGGACGCATTGGCACAGGCGAACCGCGCAAGCAAAGCAAAGAGTGTGTTCCTTTCCAATATGTCACATGATATCCGCACGCCGATGAATGCGATTGTCGGATTTACAACACTTGCGATTACGCATATTGATTATAAGGAACAGGTGGAGGAATACTTAAAGAAGATAAAGACCTCAGGAGAACATTTGCTTAGTTTAATAAATGATGTTTTGGATATGAGCCGTATTGAAAGCGGCAAGATGCATTTGGAGGAGAAGCCGTGCAGTCTGCCGGAAGTGCTGCATGGGCTTTGCAATATCCTTCAGGCGGATGTGCGTGCCAAACAGTTAGAACTGCATATGGATACAGTAGATGTTCTTAATGAGGAGATATACTGTGATAAACTGCGGCTGAATCAAGTGTTATTAAATTTAATTGGAAATTCTGTAAAGTACACTGCCTCTGGAGGCGTGATAAGTATGCGGGTCATTGAAAAGATGGGTGCTCCGGAAGGGTATGCAAACTATGAATTTCATATTAAGGACAACGGAATCGGCATGAGTGAGGAGTTTGTTAAGCATATTTTTGAACCGTTTGAACGTGAAGAAAATACAACAATGAGCGGTATTCAGGGCACGGGGCTTGGCATGGCAATCACGAAAAATATCGTCGATATGATGAATGGTTATATTGAGGTAAAAAGCGAACAGGGGGTTGGAACAGAATTTATTGTGAAATTTACATTCCGCCTGTATTCGGGAATGCGCGAACCGCTGGTAATACCTGAATTAAAGAATTGCAGAGCGCTTGTGGTGGATGATGACTTTAACACCTGTGACAGCGTGTCTTATATGCTGCAGCAGATTGGAATGCGTGTAGAGTGGACGTTATCTGGCAAGGAAGCAGTGCTGCGTACACGTCAGGCAGTGATGCGCAATGATAATTTCAGCGTATATATGATTGACTGGTTGCTGCCTGATATGAATGGTGTTGAGGTAACGCGCAGGATTCGTCAGGAAGTTGGGGAAAATGTTCCGATTATCGTATTGACTGCTTATGACTGGTCAAATATTGAGGAGGAAGCAAAGGCGGCAGGCGTAACCACATTTTGCAGTAAACCACTGTTTTTATCAGGGCTGCGTAAATGTTTAAATTCTGTGATGGCTGCGGAAAATAAGGGGGAACTGGCTGCCAGCAAAGAGTCTGTCTGCATTAAAACAGGGCGGATTCTACTGGCGGAGGACAACGAACTGAATCAAGAAATTGCAATGGCAATTTTGGAGGATTCAGGATTTACTGTAGAAGTGGCAGGCAACGGAAAAATCGCAGTGGAAAAGCTGGAAGCATCTGAGGTGGGATATTATCAATTGGTACTAATGGATGTGCAGATGCCGGTGATGAATGGTTATGAAGCAACAAAGGCAATCCGCAGTCTAAAGAATCAAGATTTAGCAACAATCCCTATTATTGCAATGACAGCCAATGCATTTGAGGAAGATAAACAGGAGGCTATACGGTGCGGAATGAATGGGCATATTGCGAAGCCGATTGATGTGGATGTGCTATTTGAAACATTGCGAAAAATGTTATCGTAAATGTGATATATTTTTGAGTAAGCGAAGAAAGGGATTGTCGCGTTAAGGCAAACATATATAAGATAGTCAAACACGGTTCTGAAATTTATACGATATCTTGTATTATTAAAACCTATTGCGACAGCCCTGATGGATTGGTATAGGGTTGTCACATTAAGGCAAATGAACACAAGATAGTCTAACACCGTGTTAAGATTTATACGATATCTTGTATTATCAAAGCTTATTGCGACAGCCCCAGAGGGATAAAAATGAATTATAGAGATGCATTGAGTAAAGAATTATCTTATGCCCTTCGCCATGCTCCATGGGAGTATGAATTAGAAATGGATGCAGAGGGCAGAGTTCCGATCGACCAGCTTTTAAATGCGCTTCATAGGGAAGAACACTGGAAAGATGTGCAGGAAGCGGATATTCAAGAGGTGATTGCTAAGTCCGAGAAGAAGCGTTTTGAACTTAAGGATGGAATGATTCGTGCTTTTTATGGGCATTCCATACCCATGAAGATTGTGAAAGAGGAAAAAATGCCGCCAAAAGTGTTATATCATGGCACGGCAAGGCGTTTTTTGGATTCCATTAAAGCAAAAGGTCTGCTGCCGCAGAGTAGACAGTATGTTCATTTGTCACAGGATATGGAAACTGCAAAAAGCGTAGGCAGACGGCATGACGGCACTCCCTGCATACTGGTAATCGACGCAAAAAAGGCATGGGATGAGGGTGTAAAGTTTTATTTGGGAAATGAGAAAGTATGGCTTGCGGATTGGGTGGATGCAAAGTATATTGTGGATTATTATATTTCAACGACTTCCTAAATATTTTTACTAGACTTTAACTCGCGGATAGAGTAAAATAGAACAATACCAATTAATTTGTGAATAAGGAACTGTTCAGAAATTAATTGTGACAAGTAATTGACATAAGTAATTTATGCACACGGGCACTCAAAGGAAGAGGGACTGTCGCATTAAGTTTTGATTATACAAGATATGGTATAAAATGTGGTACAGCATTATAATATCTTGTATATGTTTCCCTTAATGCGACAGTCTCGTGCCCGGCACGCGAGTAGGAGAGAAGGTCATTCCTCTACTCGATTAACAGTTTCTAAGCATTGTGAAAATATTAGGGAGTGATAATACTGGCTAAGAGAAGATATGTAAGAACTCGTTCTTTGCAGCAGGGTATGAAAATCGATCAGGCGATTGTAGACCGTGCAGGCAGGATATTAATAGCTAGAAATACAGTGATGGATGACTACCATATTATGGCGCTGATAAAAATGGGGATTCCAGGTATTTACATTCGAGAGGGCGAGGATGACGATCTTATTACGGGTAATATTGCCGATATGGTTGTGATTGCACCTTCGATACAACAGGAGATTGAGAAAAAAACCGTAAACGACAGGGCAAAAGTGCGCTTATCGGAAAGTGTGAAAGCACGTGTTGCAGAGGGCATCCAATATCTTTATAATGAAACGGATTCTCCAGGATTTGCGGATACAACACGCAGTATTACGGATGATTTGATGCGTGCAATTTCGGATAATGACGCAATTGCCGTAGATATTAGTACATTAAAGATTAGCGATGAATATACATTTAAGCATAGTGTTGATGTGGCTACAATGTCTATGATTGTAGCAAAAAAGTATGGTTTGGACGATAAAACCGTCTATGAAATTGGAATTTCGGGGCTTTTGCATGATGTTGGCAAGTCGAAGATCCCCAATGAAGTGCTGAATAAAGCGGGACGGCTGACAGATCAAGAATTTTCACTGATGAAACAGCATTCTTTGCTGGGATATGGCATTTTAAAGGAAAAAGAAGATTTATCAAATTCCATTAAGCTTGGTGTATTGCAGCATCATGAAAAAATTAATGGAAAAGGCTATCCTATGAGTGTTGCAGGGGATAAAATTAATCTTTTTGCACGGATAATATCTATTTCAGATATCTATGATGCACTTGTTACGGAGCGGCCTTATAAAAAACCATTTTCACCGCGCAATGCAGTTGAGATGATTATGTCAATGACAGAGGAACTTGACATTAATGTGATGAAAAGTTTTTTGGAGAGTGTGATTTTATATCCGGTGGGAACGGATGTGGAACTAAGTACAGGCGAGCGCGCAAGGGTTGTGGAGAATAATCCACAGTATGTACTAAGACCAAAAGTGATAGGATTAAAAACGGGAAAAACATATGATCTATCAGATATTAACAGCGCCAGCATTATTATATTATAATGTATGGATATACTTACGAGCGATAAACTTTGCCATGAATGCATAGTATTCACGCACTCGTGAGTCTGGTTATTTGGTAAATCTTAGTGATTGTAAGTATAACAAAAGGGGTTATGAAATGTGGTACTACATATATAAACGTCATGGGATTTGTAGGACAAAAGGACAAAAGAAGAAATGTATTTATCTATTTGCTGTGTTTTTGATTGTTTGTTTTAGCGTTTTAGGTTTAGGCAGTACAGTAAGGGCAGCGGAGGATTCTTTAGAGTATATGTATATCAGAGCCACCGATTTTCCAGAAGGGGACTTGACAAGGCTTGCGAATGTACTGCGGAAAGCGCAGCGGGGAGAGGAGGTTACGATTGGATTTATCGGCGGATCTATAACCGAGGGGTACGATGCCAGTTCAAAAGACAACAGTTATGTTTCGCTTGTATATAAATGGTGGTGTGAAGCGTTTCCGTTGACAAAAGTGAATTTGGTAAATGCTGGTGTGGGCGGAACATCTTCTTATTTGGGGGTACACCGTGTTGGGGAAGATATGTTAAGCCATAATCCAGACTTGGTTTTTATAGAATTTGCGGTAAATGATACGCATACAGAACTTTGCAGGAACAGTTATGAAAATTTACTGCGCCAGATTTTGGGTGCGGAGATGGAACCAGCAGTAGTATTGCTGTTTTCTGTGAATGCATATGGGGACAGTGTGCAGCCGGTTGAAGCGGAACTGGGAGAATATTATCGTGTTCCAATGATTAGTTATGGCAATGCGGTTATGCCGGAAATGGCGGCGGGGAGTTTCGCTTGGTGGCAGATTACTTCTGATGTGGTGCACCCCAACGATATGGGACATGCAATTTATGCCGGATTGATTACGAAATATTTAGAGGCCGTTCATGCAAGGCTTGGCAGTATTCCTGAAGTTTCTGACTGGACGATGCCAGAAGCCGTTACGCCGCAGATTTTTACAGGCGCACATATCGAAAATGCAGGTACTTTACTGCCGGCAACAGCCAATGGATTTCAAGTTTATGATTTTAACAGGCATTTTGGAAATAATTGGTATGCAACAGAGGATAATGCATATATTCTTTTTTTTGTGCGGGCTTCAGAAATCGGGATAATGTATCAGCGGACAGTTGAGGGGACGTTTGGACAGTATGATGTATATTTGGATGGACAGTATGTTAAGACGTTGGATGGAAATTATATAGAAGGGTATGGCACAGAAACAGATGTTGAACAGATTTATTCGTCGCCGGAACATGAAAACAGACTGCATATTTTAAAAATAGAGAAAAGTCCCTTTTCAATAAACACGGATTTTGTTGTAGTTGGACTGCTGATAACGTAAGGAACGGTTAATAAATTACGCATGACAATTACTTGTCTAAATGCCCATCTGCGGCATCAGATAATCTTGACATAGCTCGCTATGCCTGCGATTTTCTTCTAATTACAAAGTAATTTGCATAGGAACATTTATACGGCGTACTTGTTACAAGTAATTTCTGAACAGTTTCTAAGTATAGGAAACGATAAAAGTATTTGCCGTTTCCTATATTTGATGCACACGACCGTATAAGGAATTTAGCCGCTTTGTAGTATGCGGTTGGCATATTTTCAAACAATTGACGGGTGATCCTCCAATTTTGGATAGAGGGATAAAGATGGAAACAAGGATTGCATTAATTGGTATTATAGTGGAAGAACCACAATCCGTTATGGCGCTGAATCAGCTTTTACACAAATACAGCAGTTATATTATCGGAAGGATGGGGATTCCTTATCGGGATAAAAAAGTCAATATTATTAGTGTGGCTGTTGACGCGCCGCAGGATGTAATTAACGCGTTGTCTGGAAATATTGGAAGGCTTGCAGGGATTACAGCAAAAACAGTGTATCAAAAAGTCTGAAATAAGGAAATGAGTATGCATGGGAACAGGGAAATAGAGATAATTGAGGGGCTTGCGAAGGAGAGTAGGCTTGATATGGCAGGGCTTGCGGTACTGCTGACAACAGAAAATGCAGAAACTGTCAAGTATTTGCAGACGCAGGCACGCGCAGCGGCAGACAAAATTTATGGCAAAGAGATTTATATTCGAGGGCTGATTGAATTCACGAATTTTTGCAGAAACAATTGTTATTATTGCGGTATTCGGCGGGATAATTCCAATATTGAACGTTATCGTTTATTAAAAGAGCAGATTTTAGCGTGCTGTGCGTATGGTTATGACATCGGAATGAGAACATTTGTTTTACAAGGCGGCGAGGATGCATTTTTTACGGATTGGGATATCTGTGAGATTGTTTCTTGTATAAAAAAACAGTACGCAGACTGTGCGGTTACACTTTCCATTGGCGAAAAAAGCAGGGAAAGCTATCAGGCGTACTTTGATGCAGGGGCAGACCGCTATCTGCTGCGCCATGAAACGGCAGATAGGGAACACTATCAAAAGCTGCATCCTAGAGAATTAAGTTTGGAAAATAGAAAACGCTGTCTGTGGGATTTAAAAGAAATCGGATTTCAGACAGGCTGCGGTTTTATGGTTGGCTCTCCTTACCAGACCATCGATACAATCTGGCAGGATTTGCAGTTCATCTGCGCATTACAGCCGCAAATGGTTGGTATCGGACCGTTTATTCCGCAAAAGGATACGCCATTTGGAAAATATAAGGCGGGTACATTGGATAGGACACTGCGGCTTTTGAGCATAATACGGCTGTTAGTGCCGCATGTACTGCTGCCAGCAACAACGGCGCTTGGGACAATTCATCCGTCCGGCAGGGAGCAGGGAATTTTGTGCGGCGCAAATGTGGTAATGCCCAATCTTTCTCCCACAGAAGTGCGGGAAAAGTACAAGCTTTATGATAACAAAATCCATGCCGGAGCAGAGGCGGCAGAGGGGCTGCAAAATCTGGCAGAAAATATGGAGCACATTGGGTATCAGATTGTTGTGGCGCGAGGGGATTTTCGGTAGCAAATTTTGGAGGTCAAATTTTGGAGGTATAGTATGCTTGGGTATCGCCGTGATATAGAAACACAGCGTCAGATTTTATGGAAAATTCTTTCTGAAAATATCGTTCTGCATCAAGTAATAAAAGAAGTACAGACATTCGGTTACGATAATGCTTATGTTGGGGCAGGCTGTATTTGCCAGTCTGTTTGGAATTATCAGAATGGTTATGATCCAATGTATGGGATTTCAGATATTGATATTGTGTATTATGATACGGATTTATCCTATGAGAAAGAGGATTGTGTTATCAAACAGGTGAAACAGCGGTTTGCTGGACTGCCCGTTGCAATAGATGTAAAAAATGAGGCAAGGGTTCATTTATGGATTACAGAACGTTTTGGGTATGTTATAGAGCCGTATACTTGCGTTGAGGAGGCTATTGATACTTGGCCTACAACGGCGTCGGCAGTGGGGGTGCAGATGAAAGGAGAGGTTTTCTCTGTGTATGCGCCCTATGGTTTGAATGATATGTTTGGTCAGATTATCCGTCCGAATAAGGTTCAGATTACAAAAGAAACATATCTGGCAAAATGCACGAAATGGAAAGCAAAATGGGATTTTTTGCAGATTGTAGAGTGGTAATATTTTTTATGCACACGACCGCATAAGGTATTTAGCCGCTTTGCGTTTAATATTATAAAAACTAATTGGGAAGCTTTGGCGTTAGAACCAGACCTAACCAAAAAGAAAGGAAGAAGAAAAATGTATCAAGTAACATCTTTAAAAGCAGAGGAATTTATTTCCGATCAGGAGATTCGGGAAACGCTTGCCTACGCAGACGAAAACTGCGGGAATGCCGAGGCAGTCGGCAAAATTTTGGAAAAGGCACGACAGAGAAAGGGATTGAATCATAGGGAGGCATCCGTTTTGCTTGCCTGTACAGATGAGGAGGTAATACAGCAAATCTATCAGCTTGCCGAGCAGATTAAAAAAGATTACTACGGTAATCGCATTGTGTTGTTTGCGCCTCTTTATTTATCCAACTATTGCGTAAATGGCTGTGTATACTGTCCATATCATTTGAAAAATAAGCATATTGCACGCAAAAAGCTGACGCAGGAGGAGATTGTCAGAGAGGTTACGGCACTGCAGGATATGGGGCATAAGCGTCTTGCGATTGAGGCGGGAGAAGACCCTGTCAATAATCCGATAGAGTATATTTTGGAATGTATTGATACGATTTACAGTATTAAACATAAAAATGGTGCAATCCGCCGTGTCAATGTAAATATTGCGGCAACAACGGTCGAGAATTACAAAAAGCTGCATCAGGCGGGAATTGGAACGTATATTCTTTTTCAAGAAACATATCATAAAGAAAGCTATGAAAAGCTCCATCCAACAGGGCCGAAGCATGATTATGCATACCATACAGAAGCAATGGATCGCGCAATGGAGGGCGGCATTGATGATGTTGGGCTTGGCGTACTGTTTGGATTAGAGATGTATCGCTATGAGTTTGCGGGGCTTTTAATGCACGCAGAACACTTAGAGGCAGTGCATGGCGTGGGACCGCATACGATTAGCGTGCCGCGGGTAAAACACGCAGATGATATTGATCCGTCAGCGTTTGATAATAGTATTAGTGATGATGTGTTTGCAAAAATCTGCGCATTAATTCGAATCAGTGTACCCTATACAGGTATGATTATCTCTACAAGGGAAAGTCAGGCGGTGCGTGAGCGTGTGCTTCCTTTGGGCGTATCGCAAATTAGCGGCGCATCGAAAACAAGTGTTGGCGGTTATGCAGACGAAGAACCGGAGGAAGTGACGAGTGCGCAGTTTGATGTCAGCGATCAGCGCACATTGGATGAAGTGGTCAATTGGCTGATGCGGATGAATTATATTCCCAGCTTCTGTACAGCGTGTTATCGGGAGGGCAGGACAGGTGATCGCTTTATGACGCTGTGCAAAAATATGCAGATATTAAATTGCTGTCACCCAAATGCTTTAATGACGTTAAAGGAATATTTGGAGGACTATGCCAGTGAGGATTCTAAGCGCATTGGTATGGCGCTGATAGAGAGAGAACTTGAGAAAATTCCAAATTCCAAGGTGCGGGAAACAGCGGCGGCTTATATTCATGATATTGAGGGCGGAAAACGGGATTTCCGGTTTTAGGGAGGGCATATGGCAGATACAGGAAATGAAATACCAGCTTCTAATCGGCTGCATATCGGCGTTTTTGGCAGGACAAACAGTGGAAAATCGTCATTTATTAATGCATTTACAGGGCAGCAGGTGTCGATTGTAGCAGATGTCGCCGGAACAACCACCGATCCCGTATATAAGCCAATGGAGATTGCGCCGCTTGGGGCTTGTGTGTTAATAGATACTGCGGGATTTGATGATAACAGTCCCCTTGGCGGCAGCCGTATGGAAAAAACAATGCTTGCTGCGGAAAAAAGCGACATTGCTGTCATTATTTTTGCGGAGAATAAGATGGAGCAGGAACTTGCCTGGTATTCTAAATTTCAGGAACGCAATACGCCAGTATTGCTGTTGGTGGGCAAGGCGGACAGCCGTAAGCCAGAGGAAACGCAGGCACTTTTGGAGCAGATTAAGAAGAAAACGGGTAAGGAAGCACTGCCAATTAGCACAGTAACAGGCGTAGGCAGGGATAAGGTTCGGGAGGCACTTGCACGGTTGATACCAGAGGACTTTGGGACACGTTTCATAACAGGGGATTTGCTGGAAGGCGGAGAATCGGTAATGCTTGTAATGCCGCAGGATATCCAAGCGCCCAAAGGCAGGCTGATTTTGCCGCAGGTGCAGACAATACGGGAACTGCTTGACCGGAAATGCATTGTTACCAGCGTGACGACAGATCAATTTACGGAAGGGCTTGTCACGCTGCAAAAGCCGCCGAAACTGATTATTACTGATTCACAGGCATTTGGTTATGTATATCAGAATAAGCCTGCCGAGAGTATGCTGACCTCTTTTTCTGTGCTGTTTGCAGCATATAAGGGAGATTTGCCTTACTATATGGAGGGAGCGCGGCATATCGAAAACTTAAATGCCCATTCTAAGGTGTTGATCGCCGAGTGCTGCACCCATGCGCCGCTTGCTGAGGATCTCGGCCGCGTAAAGCTGCCGCGGATGTTGCGGAAACGTTTTGGAGAAACTTTGCAGACAGAGGTAAAAAGTGGAACGGATTTCCCGCAGGATTTAACGGAGTATGATTTGATTATCCAGTGCGGTGCGTGTATGTTTAACAGGAATTATGTGCTTTCGCGGATTGACAGAGCGCGGAAGCAGAATGTGCCAATGACCAATTATGGTGTGGCAATCGCGCATTTGACAGGAATATTGGATCAGATTGTAGTTTAAAATATAAAGGGAATGGGGCGGTTGGAAAATGAGGTGCTCTGGCAAGTATATCGTTTGCATTTGGGGTTTAATATCAATAACACGATAAAGAACTTCGGCGCAGGAAATACCAATTGCAGAAAATGCTGTCCCATTTGCAAAACCAGCTTCTGTTTCTGTGAAATCAGGTCCAATTTTGTAAGGAACTGTTCAAAAATTACTTGTGACAAGTACGCCGTATAAATGTTCCTATGCAAATTACTTTGTAA
>ERZ778515.2128-NODE-2128-length-12135-cov-3.020281_pt1 | contig 12135 bp, 7 predicted proteins | sample MGYA00510343_ERZ778515 | MGnify/ENA primary metagenome ERZ778515 (study PRJEB29527, sample SAMN07138965) | mouse gut metagenome | material: feces | host: mouse | place: China:Nanjing | collected 2016-01-25 ...
CATACTTGATATCACCGGCTTTCGGTTTACGACCGTAAGTATAATAATGACCGGCATCGATCTCCTCCTGTGTATACAACCCGTCTGTTTTCAATCCGAAGAAAGAACCGATCGACTCGCCTTCACGCAGGATATAACGTATCTTGTCACCTCCATTCTGGATAATATCATCAGATTCACCCATGTCTTTGATCTCATTATGGTTGGTTGCAATATTGGCACTTACCATATAAGAGAAATCACCGAACGATTTGCGATGCGTCAAAGCCAACTCAAAACCACTGTTACGCACCTTGGCAATATTTTGCGAAGGGTTAGACCAGATACCCGTTTCTAACGGCACATTGTAACTCAGTAAGATATCACTGGTATTCTTCACATAGTAATCAGCAGTTAAACTCAGTAGTCCGTTGAAGATATCGAAGTCGACACCTATATCGGTCAAGGCAACCGTTTCCCAACCTAATTTCTCGTTTGCCGGTTTCGATTCCAATACTCCCTTTACCGCTTCATTATCGAAGTTATAATCTGCACCATTATTATACAGCTGGAAATAATCGTAATTACCTACGTTATTAATATTACCCAACGTACCCCATGAAGCACGGACTTTCAGGTTATTGATCCAATCGATCTGTTGCATGAAGTCCTCCTGGTTGATACGCCATCCGGCAGAGAAAGACGGGAAGATCCCCCAACGGTTATCTTTATGGAAACGGGAGGAAGCATCCGCACGCAGATTGGCTTCAAACAGATAACGATCCAGCAGGCTATAATTCAAACGACCGAAATAAGAAAGGATCTTATATTCTCTCAGCGGCGTACCATACGAATTCTGGTCCGGTTGATCTTTGCTGATCTCTCCACCGGTCGTCATATCTTCCAGATCATCCGTTACAAAATCTTTCCATTTTGCATAAAGACGTTCATATTTATAATGTTCGTACGAGGTACCGGCCAGTATACCGATATTATGTACTTTATTCGACCAGTCGTAGCGGGCTGTCAATGTATACATGGTCCGGTTTTCACTCTGCCAGAACATATTCATTTCATTTGTATACACACCGGTTCCAGGGATTTCAGCACCTGTTTCAAAATTCTTTACATTATCCTGCAAAGCGGTATACCCTCTTGATTTACTTTCCCATCCTTTGAATGCACCTTGTCCGGAGATCACCAAGCCTTTAACAGGTTTAAGATCGAATCCCAGATCGATCATTGTATTATCGGTCTTACCGTCCGACCAATTATTCTTGCTCAGGGCACGCAACGGGTTACCGTTCATAAACGACTGGGTAGCCGCCTTTCCTCCGGCAATGGACCCCCATTCACCGTTCGACTGCTGCGCAACCATCGTAGAAGGTACCATCAGGAAATTTCCGATCGAAGCAACTCCATGTTCCGTTTTATTAGTACTACGGATAAACTTCACGCCCGATTTCAATGTCAGCCATTTTGTTACATCGGCAGCCACATTGATATCCAGATTATAACGCTGTGAGCTTTGTCCCGGCATGAACTTATCATCATACAGATACCCCAATCCGGAGAAGAAACGTACTTTATCGCTACCACCGCTAAAATTCAACGAATGCTGTGTGGTAACCACCGGATTATCGAGCACCAGGTCCGCCCATTTCGTATTCGGATAATAATCCGGTTTCGAACCGTCCCGGAACCACTTGATCTCATCTTCCGAATAAGCGGCATTTTTACCATTGCTTGCATCACGATTATAGAATGCTTCGTTCAACAAGGTCGCATAATCCCATGAATCGAGTACGTCCGGCAGATAAGTCGGCATCTTCATTCCGACATAGCCGCTGTAAGAAACATTCATCTTTTCTTTCTGACCGCGTTTAGTTGTAACCAATACTACACCATAAGCGGCACGTGAACCGTAAATTGCAGAAGAAGAGGCATCTTTCAGGAAAGAGATAGTCTCAATACTGTTCGGATCCAGGTTTGAAAACAAGTCGGCATCAGCAATCGCACCATCGATCACATATAAGGGAGAAGAAGTACCCAGGTTACCGCGACCACGGAAATTGATTGAAGGTGTCGAACCCGGACGGGAAATAACCGTTACACCGGGAACCGTACCCTGGACAGCGGCCAACACATTTGTCTGTACACGGTCTTTGATTTCTTCAGAACTGATCGCAGCTACCGAGCCGGTCAGGTTCACTTTCTTTTGTGTACCGTAACCTACAACCACTACTTCATCCAGTAATTCAGAATCTTCTTCTAAAATAACATTAACCGAAGTCTGACCATCTTTCAATGTAATATTTTTTGTTGTATAGCCAATATAAGAGATAAGCACGTGCTTATCTCTTCCTGACACTGTCAGGACAAAATTACCATCAAAATCGGTTACAGTTCCGTTTGTCGTACCGGCTTCCACCACGCTGGCCCCGATAACAGGCTCGCCATGCGCATCTTTCACGACACCTTTGATCGTAACACTTTTCTGCTGCTGCGTCGTATTCACTGACGATGTACGTGCAATCCCCCCTTCGGATGATTTTGAAACCACGATCTGATTATTTACAATACGGTAAACGTATCCTGTATTCTTGAACATATGGTTCAATACAACATCCAGAGAAGCATCGGTAACATCGATTGAAATCTTCTTCTGGTCATCATTATAAAAGAAAGTATAGCCGCTCTCTTTCTCTATTTCTGCAATCACAGACGACAGAGGTGCGTTACTTTTCTTCATGGTAATTTGATAGACTTGTGCAAAAGCCGAAATAGGAACCAGGCCTATCGCACCTACCAGAAACAATTGTGTGATCTGTTTTTTGAATTGTTTACAGAACACATCTTTCAACAAAATAACTCGTTTGTTCATATTAATAATTAGATAAAATAAATATGCATTTTTCTTTCTCTTTATCAGCCAGTATTCCTACTGTCTCTCATTATCCGGTTTGTTTGTTTTTCATATATCCCTGATTTAAGTTTAACATAATTATTTATTAACTTTCTCATACAAGACAAAGCTGTCTCCTTTTTTACGATAAGCAACCGGAGAACTCTTGGATATGATATCCAGCAAAAGTTCCAACGATTCATCATGAATAGAAAAGGTAAAACTATATTTACCGGCCAGTTCAGACGGACATTTTATACTTATGCCATACCAGCTTTCCAGACGGGGAAGGATCATTCCCAACTTTTCATTTTTGAAATTTGGCCTCCCTTCCCTGCGCCAGGATGAATACTGATCGGCATTTACTTGCATGATTTCGGCTTTTCCGCCCATCACATAAGCCAGTTTTTCATCAGGCTTAACCAGTAAGACATCACCTTTCTCCCGCTCTTTCTTTGTGCTTACTTCGACCGCCCCCTCTGCCAGAATCATTTCCGCATAAGAAAGGGAGTCAACACAAAAGACTTCGAAAGCAGTCCCCAATGCCTTTATATCCATACTTTTTGTTTTCACAATGAAAGGGTGTTCCAGATCATGGTGTACCTCGAAAAAAGCCTGCCCGGACAAAGAGACTTCCCGTCTTTCTCCGTCAAACGACTCCGGATAAGTTAATCTTCGGCCGGCATTCAACGACACATGGCTACCATCCGGCAGATAGAACGACTCCATCGACTGCCGGCCGGCACTTACCACATAAATAGTTTTCTCTTTTGTCCCGCTTTGTCCTATCAACCAGGAGCCAACCGAAATAAGCAGAGCCAGAGAGGCCGCTACCGCATATTTCATCCAATAGTCCCGACGGGTATTATAAGGATGTATCTTCCGCATAACCCGGCCCAGCACCCGCTCTTTAGCCACAGGACTAAGAAACGAATCTCCCGGTTCATTCCACTGTTCTTTCAAATGGCGTAAAACAGGTTCCCGACCGGCCAGAAATTCTTTTTCCTTATCAGTCAGTCCGCCTGCCAGGGCCTTTTTTATAATATCTTCTTCTTTCATTTCCTTCATATCTAACACTAAATACTCCAAATTCAGAGTTATCCCCCAAAAGAATATCAAACTTTTTTTATTTTAACAAAACCGACTCTCTCTCAAAGAGACTTTTGCTATTCTTCAATTCTTTTCTATCTTTGCAATAATCAATAAAGAAGCTAAATTGGATAATCAAACACTAATACTGGCATTAAAAAACGGTAGCGAGGAGGCCTTTACTTCTTTGTATCACAAGTATTGCGATAAAGTCTACAAGTTTTGCAGACTCTATTACACAAACGATTCTACCACCGAGGAAGTAGTACAGGAAGTATTTATCAAATTATGGGATATACGCAGTTATGTAAATGAGAATGAAAATCTGGAAGGATTACTGTTCATCATCACCCGGAATATGATTTTCAGCAATTCAAAGAAAAATTTCAACGAAACTTTCTATAAAATGTCTATCCTTGCAGCTTACGACAAGGCTTATGATATAGAAGAGGAATTGCATGCAAAAGATCTGCGGATTTATATTGAACGGCTGGTAAACGAATTGCCGCCCAGGCAAAAGGAGGTCTTTTACCTGAGCCGCCATGAACAACTTAGCTATAAAGAAATTGCCGAAAGACTCGATATTACCCCAAAGACAGTGGAAAGACACATCAATGAAGCGTTGAAATATCTGAAAAAGAATATTTACTTCCTGCAATTATTCCTTGCAGCATAACGGGTTATTTCCCTATTATCTCCTTCAGTTGCACCGGTTTATCCGTAGTGATAAAATCGACATTCTTTGCAACGAACGATTCCATTACAGCCGGATCGTCCACCGTCCACACATTGATAGTCAGGCCGGCATCTTTGGCTTCCTGAATCCATTCGGGATGTTTGTCAAAAACTTTATAATGATAATCCAGGCCGGAAAAACCTAATACCTTCAGGTCTGCCGGTGAAACTTCTCCACGAAGATAAGAAACCTGGGCACTCGGGGCACGGCGGATCAACTCCTTACAAATATTCATACTGAAAGAGATGTATTCCACCTGGTCTTCCATCTGGTATTTCTGCACCAGATAAAGAATAGTTGCAACCGCTTTATCTTCATTCACGACTCGTTTATGAGGTTTGATTTCAAGAATAAGCTGAGTTCCCTGATTTTTCTTTCCCTGTATCAGGTATTCTTCCAAAGTCGGTAACGTTTCTCCGTTTTTCAACTTCAGGTCTTTCAGTTGTTCATAGAGAGAAGTTTCTATACAAAAACCCTGAATACTGTCATCATGATTAACAACCGGAATGCCATCAGCCGTTATAGACACATCGAATTCAGAGCCATACGCTCCAACCTCATGAGCCTTGTTCAAAGCCGTAACCGAGTTCTGAGCAGAACCTTCACAATCCCAATACCCACGGTGGGCAATCACTTTTGTCTGGGAATAAACGCTACTTGCACATAAGAACAGGACAAGCAGCATAGTAAACATTGATCTTTTCTTCATTTTATCGAATATTATGTATTAGAATCCGTAGCAAACAACATTGTATAACGAAGGTGTAAACTTACTGAATCTGATTGGATTCTAAAAACTTCAACCATAAAAAAAGTGCACCGAAAGAGTTATTCACTCTTAAGATGCACCTTTCAATATCATTAGATTTATCTGTTACTTCTTGTTTTCTTCAATCCACTTGCGTGCATTTACGAAACCTTCGATCCACGGAGTCACTTCGTCACCCTTACGATCGGCAGGATAATGACCGCACTGCCACGGGAACAAGGCACGTTCCAGGTGAGGCATCATAGCCAGGTGGCGTCCGTCATGCGAGCAAACACCGGCAACCGACCAGGGCGAACCGTTCGGGTTGGCAGGATAACCTTCATAGTTATATTTAAGTGCGATATGATATTCCTTCTCTTCATACGGGAACCAGAATTTTCCTTCTCCGTGCGTGATCCAGATACCCAGCTTCTGACCGCTCATCGGACCGAACATGACTGAATGATTCTTCGGAATTTCCACAGAGATGAAGTTTGATTCCAACTTGTGAGAATCGTTATGCAACATCTTATGTTTCTTTTCATGTTCCGGATAAACCACTCCCAGCTCTGCCATCAACTGGCAACCGTTACAGATACCCAGACTTAGTGTGTCAGGACGTGCATAGAAGTTATCCAATGCTTTCTTAGCCTTTTCGTTGTACAAGAAACCACCGGCCCATCCTTTGGCTGAACCTAAAACGTCGGAGTTGGAGAAACCACCGCAGAAAACGATCATATTCACATCTTCCAGTGTTTCGCGTCCCGAAGCCAGGTCGGTCATGTGAACGTCTTTCACATCGAAACCGGCCAGATACAATGCGTAAGATGTTTCACGTTCGCACTGGCAACCCTTTTCACGGATTACAGCAGCACGGATACCACTCTTACCTTTACGGTCGGGAGTCAGACCGTAATCAGCCAGCTTACCGGTGAAGTTCTTGCCGTACTTAAATTCCAGCGGCTGCATTTTATAGTTTTCGAAACGGTTGCCTGCGCATACGCTACCGCTCTGCTTGATATCCAGCTTGTAAGACGATTCGTACCATACGTCACGCATATAGTCGATACCGAAATGATACTGAACACCTTCTTTTTCCACCAGGATATGACGTTCGTCGGTCGGTTTGGCAATGACTGCACAACCAACACCAGCTTCTTCCATCAATTTCTCGAAAGCCTTCTTGTCTTTCACCTGAACCAGGATACCCGGATTTTCAGCAAACAGGATCTTCACAATGTCTGTTTCAGACAGCTTATCCAGATTGACTTCCAGACCGCCTTCTACGTTTGCGAAACACATTTCAAGCAAGGTTGTGATCATACCACCGGCAGAAATATCGTGTCCGGCAAGGATCAGGCCCTTTTCGATAGCATCCTGAACTGCATTGAAAGCATCAGCGAAATATTCGCTATCCTTTACAGTCGGCACTTCATCACCCAACTTGTTCAAAGTCTGTGCAAAAGCGGAACCGCCCAGCTTCATCGTATCGAACGAGAAGTCTATATAATATATGTAAGAGTTCTTTTCGTGAGCCAATACCGGAGAAACGATCTTACGGATATCGCTTACCTCAGCACCAGCAGAAATAATTACCGTACCCGGAGCAATCACCTTATCGTCGCCATATTTCTGTGTCATCGACAAAGAGTCTTTACCTGTCGGGATATTGATACCCAGTTCGCAAGCAAAATCGGAAGCGGCCTGAACAGCGGTGTACAGACGAGCATCTTCCCCTTCGTTGCGGCACGGCCACATCCAGTTGGCACTCAAAGAAACACCTGTCAGCTTATCTGCCAACGGAGCAAAGACGATGTTCGTCAACGATTCGGCAATAGCCATAACAGAACCGGCAGCCGGATCAACCATTGCCACCTGCGGAGCATGACCGATAGAGGTCGCGATACCAGCTTTTCCACGGTAATCCAATGCTACGGCACCCAGGTCACTCAACGGCAACTGCAATTCACCCTGACACTGCTGACGAGCGATCTTACCTGTTACGGAACGGTCCACCTTATTGGTCAACCAGTCCTTACATGCCACAGCTTCCAACTGAAGTACGTTTTCCAGATAATGATGCAGTTCCGATTCTTTGTAAACGACCGGAGCATATGTTTCTTCCACCGTATGATCCTTCATGATCGTTCTGGGCGGTTTACCGAACATATATTCCAACTTGATATCGATAGGCTTCACACCGTCAGCCTGCTCGAATACAAATTTCATATCGTTAGTCGTTTCACCAACCACATACATCGGAGAACGTTCACGGTCAGCGATACGTCTTACGCGGGCCACATCTTCTTCTTTCATCAGCAAGCCCATACGTTCCTGGCTTTCGTTACCTACGATTTCTTTAGCAGAAAGCGTCGGGTCACCGACAGGCAACTGGCTCATATCGATATGTCCGCCTGTAGCTTCCACCAATTCCGACAGACAGTTCAGGTGACCGCCTGCACCATGGTCATGGATAGAAACAACCGGGTTATTATCCGATTCGGCAATGGCACGAATCACATTCGATACACGTTTCTGCATTTCCGGATTAGCACGCTGCACGGCATTCAGTTCGATACCGCTGGTGTACTGCCCCGTGTTTACAGAAGAAACAGCACCACCGCCCATACCGATACGATAGTTGTCACCACCCAGCAACACCACCTTTTCACCCGGTTGAGGATCACCCTTCAAAGCATCGCGCATATTGGCATAACCGACACCGCCTGCCAACATGATTACCTTATCATAAGCATATTTCTTATTGTTTTCTTCATGCTCGAACGTCAGCACCGAACCGCAGATCAGCGGCTGACCGAACTTATTTCCGAAATCGGAAGCTCCGTTTGAAGCCTTGATCAGAATTTGTTCCGGCGTCTGATACAACCAGGGACGCGGATCAAGCACCTTTTCCCATTCACGGGCACCTTCCGTACGCGGATAAGCAGTCATGTAAACGGCTGTACCGGCAATAGGCAAAGAAGACTTACCTCCGCCCAGACGGTCACGGATCTCACCACCGGATCCGGTTGCTGCCCCGTTGAACGGTTCAACCGTTGTCGGGAAGTTGTGTGTTTCAGCTTTCAGCGAGATAACCGATTTGATTTCTTTTACCTCATAAAAGTCAGGTTTGTCACCGCTTGCCGGAGCAAACTGTTCGATCATCGGCCCTTCGTTGAAAGCCACATTATCTTTGTAGGCAGAAACCAACTTGTTCGGGTTTTCTGCCGAAGTTTTCTTAATCAGATTGAAAAGAGAACTTTCTTTCTCTTCTCCGTCGATAACGAATGTACCGCCGAAGATTTTATGACGGCAGTGTTCCGAGTTTACCTGTGCAAAACCGTACACTTCGCTGTCGGTCAGCTTACGTTCCAGCTTCTGGCTTACTTCATTGAGGTAAGAAACCTCTTCGTCGCTCAAAGCCAATCCTTCTTTTTTGTTGTAAGCTGCAATATCCTCGATATAAACAATCGGATCCGGTTGTTTACTGATTGTGAAGATATCCTGGTTCAGGCCGTTGTAGATGCGTTGCAACATCGGGTCGTGATCAGCCTCACCAGAAGAAACTGGGAAGTATTCTTCGATACGTGAGATACCGCTCAAGCCCATGTTCTGAGTGATTTCCACAGCATTGGTACTCCACGGGGTAATCATTTCCCGGCGCGGACCAACATACCATCCATCCAATGTTTCGGATTGGAGTGGAGCGGCTTCACTAAACAACCAAACGAGCTTTTGAACATCTTCAGGAGAGAAAGCATGTGCCGCCTCAACAGCCAGCACCGTCTTTGTTGGAGATTGAAAGAATAGAATCATATCGTCGATTTATTAAGATATTCCAATAACAGACTGCAAAGATAGTAAATATGTAGCAGATAAGAATATTACTCATTACATTTTAATAATGTGCCAATGTGTTCTATCAAACATGTCTTTATTAAAAATCAGCCCTTATGATTACCGGATTACTTTCTTCATCAATCTGGCTCAATATGTTTTTCACTTCATCGCTTAGGTTCTCTTTTCCACTATAAGTTGCTATAAATGTCTCAGCCGGACACACCATAAACATACTCTTCCCATCAGAAGAGATAAAACCTGGCCAAAAGGTTACACCACCATCCAGATCATTCAATAATCCTAACTGTTTGGAGATTGGTTGTTTTAACAACTTAAACGCCTTTATTTCTTTATCATAAATACCACATACCATAGTCATTGTAACTTCCTTCTCTTCTCCCCAATAATTGACTTTGATAGTAAATGGCTCCGGAGCATAATTATTAAAATCAAAAAGAGATGAGGAAATCAGACAGGTATTTACCGGGGAAAGCGATAAATTTCTTGTAATTATAGGTCCCTGTTCCGCCGATAATGAAGATTCTGTGTGCGATTATGTGAGTCGTCTGACGGCAGTTCAGGAAAAGGTAAAAGACAGGGTGATTCTCATACCGCGGATTTATACAAATAAACCGCGTACTACCGGGGAAGGGTACAAAGGCATCTTTCACCAGCCGGATCCGGAGAAGAAGCCGGATTTCCTTCAGGGACTGATTGCCATGCGTAAGATGCATATCCGTGCGATTGAGGAATCCGGTCTTACATGTGCGGATGAGATGCTTTATCCCGATAACTGGGGATATGTTTCGGATATCCTTTCGTATGTTGCGATAGGGGCACGTTCTGTGGAGGACCAGCAGCATCGCATTACCGTGAGCGGCTTTGACGTGCCGGCCGGGATGAAGAATCCGACAAGCGGTGATCTCGGCGTTATGCTGAATTCCGTTGTGGCGGCACAGTCCCCGCATCATTTTATCTATCGCGGCTGGTCTGTGCGCACGGATGGGAATGAACTGGCTCATACGATACTCAGAGGATCCGTGAACAAACACGGAAACAACCTCCCGAATTATCACTATGAAGATCTGGTTCTTCTGCATGAAAAATATGCGCAGCGTGATCTGAAAAATCCTGCATGCATTGTGGACAGCAATCACAGCAATTCCAATAAGCAGTATGAGGAGCAGATACGTATAGTAAAAGAAGTGCTGCATTCAAGACTTCATAACCCGGATATCCATGATCTGGTAAAAGGCGTTATGATTGAAAGTTATATCGAGCAGGGCTGCCAGAAGATCGGTGGCGGCGTTTACGGAAAATCCATTACGGACCCATGTCTTGGCTGGGAGGAGTCCGAGAGGCTGATTTATACGATTGCGGAAATGTGTGAATGACACACTTCCCGGGTGGAATTCTGGTTACGGATAAACGGAATCAGGCGTATCACATATATTTGCGGAGGAAAAATAGAAGAATCACAATACCTGCAATTTCAGATACAATTAATCCGCAGAAATAGCCATTGATTCCCATATGAGGAATTGCAAAATAGACAAAGGCCAGACGGATTCCGAGACTTATGAGGTTGATGAAAAAGGTCCGTGTCGTCTGACCGAGGCCGTTCAGGATACTGGTTAGGGGGCTTGCCATGAACAGGAGAGGACAGATAAAGCAGAGCGCCCGTATGTACGTTCCGGCGAGCTCATTGTTGAAAAAGGTCCGTCCGACGAAACTGCCTGTAATCAGAAAGCCCGCGGTGCACAAAAGTCCGAGGCAGAAGCAGCAGCGTATCGTTTTGTCGATGGCCTTTTTGATATGGGTTGTATTGCGGCTTGCTTCCGCTTCCGCAATCTCGGGAAGTAGCATAACGGAGATGGAATTTGTGATGGCGCCGGGAAAAAGAATCATCGGAAGCGCCATTCCGGTGAGTACGCCGTATATGCTGAGGGCCTCACTGTCAGAGAGGCCGTAAAGCCGGAGGCTGTTTGGAATATGGATGGCCTCAAGGCTTGCAAGCATATTGATAACAACACGATTGCAGCTTAGAGGGACAGAAAATCGGAGAATACGCACCAGATCCTTTTGAATGGTAAACTGCGTTATGCGGTCACGCAGAAATTCCTTCAGCATAAAAAAGAAGGATACGATCATGGCGGCAAATTCACCGAATACGATTCCGACCACCGCGACAGAGATTGTGGGCTCCATATTCCGGCTCAAAATAATATAATAGACAGCGAAAACCGAACTGACGCGGATGGTCTGTTCAACAAGTTGTGTGGCGGAGGGAAACTCCGCTTTTTTAAGTCCCAGACAGTATCCATTGACGCAGCAGTGGATGGACTCAAACGGGATGGAAAAAGCAAGAATTCTGATTAACGGCGCTGTGCGCGCTTCCATAAGGAACCGTACGGCGATAATGTCTGAGGCACGATACAAAAAGGAGGCCATAACAGCGGAAAGCATCAGCGAGAGCGTAAGTCCGGACAGGAAAAAGGAGAATTTTTTGGTACGCTCAGCGGCGACGAATCTTGAGATCGCAGTCTGGATGCCGGCGCCTGTGATAGAAAAACTGATGGAAAATACAGGAAAAACCATCTGGTAAATGCCCATCCCCTCTGCACCGATTGTATGTGACAGGAATATTCTATAGAAGAAACCTATGATTCGGCTAAGAAAGCCTGCAGCGGTCAGGATAAGCGTTCCTCTGATCAGGGAATTTATTTTTTTCATTCAGTTACCTTAAATGGAATTTTGATATTAGTATATTCTGTGAGCTGTGTTGACAGAACGGAAAACAGGTGGTATTATGCAGACAGATGAATTAGAAGTGATTCA
>ERZ778515.2131-NODE-2131-length-12121-cov-6.957152_pt1 | contig 12121 bp, 8 predicted proteins | sample MGYA00510343_ERZ778515 | MGnify/ENA primary metagenome ERZ778515 (study PRJEB29527, sample SAMN07138965) | mouse gut metagenome | material: feces | host: mouse | place: China:Nanjing | collected 2016-01-25 ...
GGATGTAATTTTTGCCTCATTTTATTTGGATTTTAATATAGTTCGTACTTAAAATAATGTTAGTAATATTTCCTTATTACAAGTAGCTGAAAGATTACACAATCTTGCTGGATAAGATCGGAGAAATTCACTACGGACGACGACCACGCCCTTACGAATCAGACTGTCACCTATTCCTATACCAGATGAGAAAACATGATGAGGGCTATAGAAGTCGGATGTCTGAAGCTCCACAATAGCCTTGCTGAGAACGAGAGTCGTCCCATCGCGCTCGGACGCAAGAATATCTCTTCTGCGGCAACCACTAATCGGTGGAGAACATGTGCGAAATCCAGTCGTTGCCAACCACATGCCGTAGCCACTACATAAATCCACGACTTTATCTCAACAGTGTTATCTCCTCGATGCCATACTGCGGTTGCACATTAGAGGGCATTGAAACGCGACATCCGTATCATAGTCTGTACAGTTGAAAACGCTGAGCCTCTTCTTTACTTCTCTACCGACACCGATATTTATGACGACATATATTTAAAGCGATGATAAGCAAGTGCTCAAATTTAATTTATACGATGTGCGGGAGTGTTCTTTAGTCGATTCCGGTGCGGAGTGAAGGAGAATATAGACATATTCGACTGAACGACAAGCCGGAAGCGGCAAAATAGAAGGCCGCAGGGTGTATAAAAGACTCCCTTTCAACTACTTATCGGTTAAATTAGAACACTTACTTATAAATAATTAGTATCCAAAAACAGATGTGACATCACACCAATTCTTGGATACCAACATTATTGTTACAAGACAACGCTTTTAATTTTCAACATTGCCCAAGCCTACAACAGTCTATATTATAAACACATCTTAAGGGCATTGAAATTTAATTTATTCATTATCCGAGTTTACTTTGAGTCGAATCAGTGGCATATAGAAGGAGAACTTCATGCTGGCAGCAATATAGAAGCAGACTTCAGTATCAACAATCATCTCAGGCGAGTGAACGCATATCCGAAGCGCTCTGCAGCCGCTCTGCTGAGTTCTTCGCGGAATTCCGGCGCTGCTATCGATATCAATAATTTAGCACGCTCTGCAAGGTTCTTCCCTCGAAGATTGACTATACCATATTCCGTGGCAATAAAATTTGTCTGAAATCGTGTTGTGACAACACCGGCGCCTGGAGTGAGAATAGGTTTGATTTTAGATTGCCCCTTGTTGGTAGTTGACAGCATAGCAAGAAACGACTTGCCACCTTCACTTTGAGATGCACCGTACACGAAATCATGCTGACCGCCAACACTCGAAAAAATCTTTGTTCCTATAGAATCAGCACATATCTGCCCTGTAAGATCAATCTCAAGACATGAATTAATTGACATTACATTGGGATTCTGGGCTATTACAAATGGATTATTAGTCCACGCCACATCCTTGAATATAATATCCTTGTTACCGTCCATAAAATCATAAAGCCGACGAGATCCGAGAGCTAAGGAAGCAACCGATTTCCCAGGCAAGACTTTCTTAAGGCTATTATCAATTATACCCTTTTCAAGCAATGGAAGGACTCCATCAGTCATAGCCTCTGTATGAAGGCCCAGATGTTTATGTCCCTCCAATGCCCGTATAACGGCATTCGGAATTCCACCTACTCCAATCTGAAGAGTAGCGCCATCAGGTATATGCTCTGCAATGAAATTGCCGATATTTATCTCTTTTTCAGTAGGCACTGCAGTTGGAACTTCTACCAAGGGTTCATCTACCTCTACCACTGCCGATAACTTGGATATATGTATCACAGGATCTCCATACGAAAACGGCATATGGGGATTAATCTGTGCAATCACCACTCTGGCGCATTCAGCCGCCGATGTCGCGAGATCTGCGGATACTCCGAAACTTACATACCCTTCGGCATTCGGCATAGAGCAATTAAGCAATGCCACATCGACACGACATGTACCGTCTCTGAAAAGAGCCGGCACCTCACCGAGGAAACGGGGAATCATGCTGCCGTAGCCATCGGCAATATATTGCCTTACAGAATTAGATACAAAAAACGAATCTACTATGAATGATTCTCTATACTCAGGACGGCAGTAAGGAGCAGCTCCTTTAGTCACGGCAAACGCTGAATACACCGTCACTCCACGCAATTCATCCGCACGACGTGCCATTGCCTCTACAAGCACTTCTGGTGTCGATGTACTGCCCTGAATATAGACATGATCGCCCGACTCAATTAGGCGTACAGCCTCATCGGCCGTCATATATTTTATTTCCATTTCATTATTGATTAAAGTAATCACATCAACTATACAGACTTCGTCAGAATGTCATCTACAGAAAAGATATAGGCCGGACTTTTCCACTACAAAATCCGACCCATATTCATATCATGCAAATACAATCTTCTCCGTCACCTCTGCCGCTGCTGTATTACGGTCGCCATGCATTCTGTTCATATTGATATCAAACGCCTCAAGACGCTGACGCAGACGCTCCATATCCGCATCTTCAGAAATCATCGATACCGTCACACGGATACCCTCTTGCTCACTTCCCGTTGAAGGAAGTGAAATCGAGCTTATGCCGTATCTCATAAGTTCAGCCTGTAGTTCAACACCAGTAAGTCCCTGATAACCCACTGTGAAGAAAAATCCGTCAGAAATCGGAGCATCTCCATCCATTGAATATACAATATGGAAACCATTATCCACAAACGCCTGCTTTACAATAGAAGCTCTGCGACCATATTCAGACGTGTGTTCCACAAAATCCAATTCTCCTTTTACGGATGCTTCCATCATGCCGGCAAGCGCATACTGCGCCGAATGCGATGCTCCTGACGACGCACAGTAGAGCACTCCATATATATATGCGTCTCCAAAAGCAGGCATCTCATAGAATTTCTCAAAATAAGCATAATGCCTGTCATACACCGCCGGGCTCATACATACAAGAGCTATGCGTTGACCTGCATAACTGAAAATCTTAGATGCCGATACAAGCAGGATATAATTATCCGTATAGTTAGCCACACTGGGGATATACGGTGCTTCGCCAGGTTTCCCAAAATCCCTACGGAAGTCCATCCCCATATAAGCATGATCTTCTATTACTATGACATCATACTTTGTGGCCAGTCGGCCGATAATCTGCAGTTCCTCATCAGTAAGATTGGTCCATGCAGGGTTATTCGGATTAGAATAAATCATGGCCGTAATACGCCCTGACTTCATTTCTTCCTCCAGTTTAGCCTCCAGAGCCTTACCTCTATAAGTATATATATCAAATGCTTGCGTGCGAATACCCAGCAATTTGGCCTGATGGCGCTGTGCCGGAAATCCTGGATTGAGCAAAAGCAACGTATCCTTCGTCTCAATACGCTGCTTTAACAGCAGCATCAGCGTAAAGCTTCCCTGCATGGAGCCCACTGTCGGCACGACTCCTTTCTCAGGAATCTCAAGATTCATAAAAGCCTTAATAAATTTGGATCCGGCACTCTTCAGTTCTGGCACACCTTTTATATCCGGATACTGGTTGGCAACTCCTTTCTTAAGAGCCTCACATTCACACTGCACACCAATCTGCTCGGCCGGTAGTCCGGGATTCCCGATTTCAAGATGAACACACTTCTCTCCGGCAGACTTTTCAAGTTCAGCCGCGACCGAACAAATCTGGCGTATTGTAGCCGACCCTATGTCAGGAATGCACAATTCACGTAGAATCGCATTCAATACTTCTTTCTCTACAGGAAACATATCTCTTTATATTGTATTGATCATGTGCCCGGTCCCATTGTTGTATCCGGGCACATGATTAGGCAATATTGTGGTTACTTATTTGTGGCTGAATTCCATCCGGCACGAAAGGCCCGGAGATTACTCTCAACCATTGCTTCTCCCTTTCGTCCGAATATCTTACGAATTCCGTCCTCGATTTTCTCTTTCTCAAGTCCCTTTACAAAAGGCGCGCACGCCCCGAGCAGGACCATGTTGGCTGCTCGCGGGCCGGCCACTTCTTTGGCCACAGCATCCATATCGAATGCCACCACATGGGGCAAAGCATCAAGCTCTGCCATAATAGAATCCATCTCAGGATAATCTGTAATATTGTCAAATGGAGTAGTATTGGTTACTACCCAGCCGTCAGGCGAAAGATATTCGAGATATCTCAGGGCCTCCATAGGTTCAAGAGATACAATCAAATCGGCACCACCAAGCGGGATTAGGTCACTTGCGATTCTACGATCGCTGATTCGCAGATTAGACTGGACATCGCCTCCGCGCTGAGACATGCCATGCACTTCGGCCTGCTTTAGATTCAACCCTTCGTCAAGAGCTGCAGCTCCGAGAATTGTGGCAATCGACAGAATGCCCTGACCGCCCACCCCGGCCAAAATTATATCGGTTTTCATAATACTGATTTCTGATTTTGCGCATGCCGATATCATTTCAGTCCATGATACCGTCTGTGAAAGAATACCGACATTTCACGCGTCTGTTCATTATTTTTTGCTTGAAGCGTGTCGGCGTGCAGTCTGAATACACTCACGGCGACTTATAATCACCGAAAGACCTTTATAATCTATTTCCTCTCTAAATAGAGTTTTCATCTGCTCTACATTCTTCGGCAGCGAGTCAATTGTCCGAACATGCGCCGGGTCTGCCCCAAGTCCGAGACATATTTCCTCAAGCTTGCCAGTGCCCTGCGAATCCTGACCGCCAGTCATACCTGTAGTAAGGTTGTCGGATATGATTACAGTCATCGGTGTATTCTCATTGATTGCATCAAGAAGCCCCGTCATACCGGAATGCGTAAAAGTAGAGTCGCCAATTATGGCTACAGCCGGATGCTGTCCGGCATCTGCCGCACCCTTGGCCATTGTGATTGAAGCTCCCATATCCACACAGGTATCAATCGCATTAAATGGCGACAAGAAACCCAAAGTGTAACATCCTATGTCTCCAAAAACTTTCGGGCTGTCATATTCATCAAGCACGCCATTGAGAGGGGCGTATACATCACGATGGCCACAACCCTGACAGAGAGCCGGCGGACGCGGCTTGGTCACCTGCGACGCCGCATGAATCTGCGGAGCCTTCAGACATTCCATTTCACCCTTTACCTTAGCAATTCCCTGACGCACTCCATCCGGTGTAAGCTCTCCTGTCAGATTAAGTTCGCCTGTCAGCTTTCCGTATATCACGCCAGTACGATCAAGTGCACCCCTGAGCTTACGTTCCACCAAAGGCTGTCCTTCTTCTATCACCATCACGGCATCGCACTCATCAAACAGTCGCCCTATCATCTTGGTCGGAATTGGATACTGCGACACCTTAACAGTTGGGAACGGCACCCCATCGGGGAAAATCTCGTTGACATAATTCCATCCCAGTCCCGTCACCACAAGACCGAGTGATTTATCCGTACCCTCTACATATCGATTAAACGGAGATTCTTCAGATGCCTGTTCGAAACGTGTATAATCCTCCAGAAGCTGTTTGTAGCGCATTCTCGAGATAGCCGGCATAAGCACCCACTGACGTGGATTGGCAGGGTAATGCAGTTCATTCTCAGGCGAAGGAGCTGTATCGACCTCTACTACCGAACGACTGTGACTCAGTCGTGTCACAAGACGTACCATTACAGGAATGGCAAAACGTTCCGAAAGCTCCATGCCATAGCGGGCCATATCGTATGCTTCCTGCTGGTCTACAGGCTCAAGCACGGGCATCAAGGCGAAATCAGCATAAAATCTTGAATCCTGTTCATTCTGCGATGAATGCATCGATGGGTCATCAGCAGCAATTACAAGCAGGCCTCCATTGGCTCCTGTCATCGCAGAATTGACAAACGCATCAGCAGCCACATTCATTCCCACATGCTTCATCGATACCATTGCGCGCTTGCCGCAGTATGACATTCCGAGCGCTTCTTCTACCGCAGTCTTCTCATTACTGCTCCAATGCGAATGAATCCGACGCTGACGCGCCACATCATTGCCCTGCACAAATTCAAGAATTTCTGTGGATGGCGTACCGGGATACGCATACGCTCCCGACAGGCCGGCATTGATGGCTCCCAAAGCCAGGGCCTCATCGCCAAGTAACAATTGTTTTGTTTTCATGTATCATTAGATTAGCCCAATCCGCTGCTACCTATACTCAATGCACCGACATGCCATATCACATGGTCGGGCTTGGCACAAAGTCTCGGCGCAATGGCCATGGTTGATTATTTGTGCGCAAATATAGTAATTTTTCATCGGTATCACCTATTTGAGCACCCTCATTTTTTTATGTTGCACAACACACTTCTCCTCAAAGCATGAAATAACACAGATTTTTTTATACAAACATAACGTTTTTTTGATTCACTGTTGGGCCACATATGTTTTTTTTATTAATTTAGCGGTGCAAACCGGACGACTTTCGCCAATATCCGATGAAAGCACCGGACACACTGCGGATTTCTTAAATACGCACTATACTTTTCCTACCATTGTTTAACCAAACAACACGAATAATATGTTCAAGAAATTATTTCTGGCGACCGCGGTGGCTCTCACCGCTCTGAGTGCCTCTGCTGCCCTTCCGTCGGTCAACCTTACCGACATCAATGGCAACACCATCGACACCGCTACCCTCTCAAACGATGGCAAACCGATCATCATCTCTTTCTTCGCCACATGGTGCAAGCCGTGCATGCGTGAACTGAAGGCTATCCACGAAGTATATCCTGACTGGCAGGATGAAACCGGCGTACGCCTCGTGGCTGTCAGCATCGATGAGGGCCAGAACGCGCAAAAAGTAAAGCCCCTTATTGAAGGCAAAGGCTGGGGCGACTATCAGGTACTGCTCGACCCCTCCAATGAGTTCAAACGCCAGATGGGAGTCAATGATATCCCCCATGTATTCGTCGTTGACGGCAACGGCAATATCGTATGGAACCACCAAGGATATGTAGACGGTGGTGAAGAAGATATCCTTGAAGCTGTAGAGAATGCAGCAAAGTGACCCCGTCGTCATCAATAACCGACGGAATGTTTCAAATGTATGACCGGCCCTTGACCATTAAAGGGCCAGTCATACATATGTTGTAATTTATATAACCTAATATCATGCCACACAAATCTTTTCGCGCGGCCATACCGCTCCTCTTCGCCGCGATGGCAATACAGGCCTCGGCAGCTGAAAATGAAAAGCTGTCGGCTGATTCCACGGCATTAGTGTCACGCACTTACATGGGGCAGACTGTCACTGTACCAGAATCCAATGCCGATTACACCCCCAAGAACCCTTCATGGTGGAGTGGTGTAAGAGCTACCGGTAGCATCCAGACCGAATTCATGGCTCCAATGGATGACTCCTCTCTCGGCATAAAAGCTGACGACTATCCGCAACCTGTACTCAACAATACATACTTCGACTTCACCATCAACGCCCCATACGTATCGGCAGGTGCAAGATTCCAATTCACAAAATGGCCGTTGCCCGGATTCGAAGAAACATCCATGCCGGGATTCGCCGGATGGGGAGTCCCTTACTTCTGGGTCACCGGCAAGTACAAATGGCTGCAAGTTACTGCAGGCGACTTCTACGAACAGTTCGGCTCCGGTCTGATTATGCGTACATATCAGGAACGTGCCCTTGGTGTCGACGGAGCCTTGAGAGGCGCGCGAATCAAACTTAATCCTGGCAAAGGTGTATATTTTACAGCTTTGACCGGACGCGAGCGCAGATTCTGGGAACATACTCCTGACCTCGTCTGGGGAGCCGATGCCGAATGGAGTCTGCATGAATCATTCGCATCTGCTTTTAATCCGCAATATGGAGTCACTCTCGGATTCTCATATGTCGGCAAACATAACAAACGTGGCAACGGCGACAACATTACCACAATCATTGACAACAACCAATACCGTCTGAACTTCCCGACTACAGTAGCAGCCTTCGACGGACGTATCAGTACGCGCCTTAAGGATTTCAGCATTCTGGCTGAATATGCCACCAAAAACAATGACCCGAACGCAATCAACAATTACATATACAGTCGTGGTAATGTGGAATTGCTTTCGGTATCATATGCAGCCAACGGCTTCAGTGCATACGTACAGGCCAAACGCAGCGAAAATATGGCATTCCTCTCCGATCAGGAAGAACAGATGAATGCATTCATCAACTATCTCCCGGCATTTACCAATACCCAGACTTATACACTGGCCGCACTTTATCCATATGCCACCGACTACAACGGCGAATGGGCCTATCAGGCAGAAGTGCGCTACCTATTCAAGCGCAATACACCTTTGGGCGGCAAATACGGCACGAATGTCAAACTGTCTGGTTCCTACATTGCCGACCTCTATAATCAGGCACCTGTCGGACCCAAGGTAGAAGTCGACAATAATGGCACCGTAGAAATCCTTACCACAAATCCGGCCATTATAGGCACCGACGGATACCGCTCACCGTTCTGGAAAACAGGAGGACTGCGCTACGCCGATATCAATTTTGAAATCAACAAGAAGCTTACACGTTCGCTACAGCTGACATTCTTCTACCTTTTCCAGCGGCTCAACTACGACAAAATATTCGGACATCCCACTGAGCATGGCAACGAAGAGATGGTGACTGCCAACACATTCATTCTCGAAGGACAGTGGAAAATAGCACGTCGCACACAGTTGCGCTGGGAGCTACAGTACCTGACTACCCATCAGGACGACAAGGATTGGGTATGTGCTCTGGCCGAACTGTCGCTTGCCCCCCACTGGATGTTTACCCTCTCTGACAATTACAACTGCGGTATGACCAAAGAACATTATTATACTGCAATGGTGACATTCAATTACCGGGCCAACCGCTTTGCCCTCTCATTCGCACGTAATCGTGCAGGATTCAACTGCTCGGGCGGTGTATGCAGATGGGTTCCCGCATCCAAGGGATTCTCTCTTTCCTACAACTACACTTTCTAACGATTCTGAAATCTATCATGCACTATAATAATATATCCAGATCCGGAATAATCTCCGGATGCGCGACTCTCGCAATGATTGCCATGATGGCATCATGTGATGACGTAAAAGAAGACGACCGCCTCATAAAGGTAGAACGTCCGGAAATAGCACGAAAAGTGCTGATTCAGGAATTCACTGGAGTAAACTGTGTCAATTGTCCTACTGGAGCATCGACAGTCCACGACATTCAGGAACTCTATCCGGAATCTGTAATTGCCATCGGGATGCATCCCGGAGGAACCGGATTCAGCGGACCGATTGGAACATTCAATCTCAATTCAGATCTTGCGCGAGTATATTACGATTATTATAAACCGGCCGGATTCCCGGCGGCAGTAATCGACGGGCAGGCTCCAATCACCAACATCACGGCATGGTCCGGGGCTGTACATGACCAGCTATCCCAACCGGCTCCCGCCGACATTGAACTGACTCCAATCTATGATGCATCATCTCGCACCCTGACCGTAGATTATGAAGTGACTGTCAACAACGTCTATTCCAAACCACTTAATATTAATATATGGCTTGTTGAGAATGGCATTCACGGTCCTCAGAAATCCGGCAACACCATAATCATAGATTATGAGCACAATCACGTGCTACGCACTTCTCTCACAGGCGACTGGGGCAATAAGCTCAACTCCTCCTTTATTCCGGAAGAAGTTTATCATGGCACTGTCTCAATCGTACTCGATGAAAACTGGGTAGCTGAGAACTGCCAGCTTGTAGGATTTCTACAGAATGATTCCAAAAATGTAGAGCAGGCTACCGAGGCCCCTCTGTTGCCTGCCTCGCAAGATTGACATCTTATGTTCAGCTCCGGGAGCGGACTAATCACCACCCCCGGAGTTGACTCCGATTCATCTGCCAATCAACACCTTTCAAAATAACCAATTTATTACGGAATTAATGAAACGCCTATTCATCTCCCTCTCCTTAATTCTAATCGCCATCTCCGTCATGGCCGCAGATGCCGTCAGCTGGACGATTTCGCTGGTTGACGACAATACCGACCATCCGGCTGTAAAAATCACAGCCAAGGTAAACCCTGGATATCACCTATATTCTACCGACAATCCTGCCGGAGGATCAATGCCTCTGCAATTCTTTTTTGATACGACAGGATGTCAGACAATCGGAACAACTCAAGCCGACAGAAAGTACAAAACTGAATTCGATGACATCTTTGAAGTCGACCAGCACTTCTACGATGGAACTGTCACTTTCACACAGAAACTGAAACCAACCGCTAAAAAATTCAGTGTGAATGTTGAAATCCAGGGTCAGGCCTGTAACGACACAGGGTGTGTACAGGTCGGTGATGCGAAAATGCTTAAAGGCTCTTTTGCAGCCGCAAAAGACGAGGCTAAAGAAAAAGCCGTTGAGGCTGAAGCCGAGGCTACAACCCAACTTACGCAGATGACCGATTCTCTGCAGGAAGCCGAACCCGTCATGACTCCTGAAGCCAATCTCTCAGGCGTGACTGCCGACAAGTCATGGTGGGATAATGTAGAAGCCGAGCTGCGCGTATTCGAGGATGCCCCTGAACAGCAAAACCGTTCGCTTTGGTATATTTTCATAGCTGGATTCATCGGAGGTCTTATCGCGCTCGTCACCCCATGTGTGTGGCCGATGATTCCGATGACCGTATCATTCTTTCTCAAGCAGAATAAAAGCCGCTCTAAATCCGTTGGCACTGCCGCAATCTACGGTCTTTCGATAATCGTAATCTACGTTGTGCTCGGCCTCGCTGTCACCATCATATTCGGTGCTTCAGCACTCAACGAACTTGCTACCTCTGCCCTCTTCAATATCATATTCTTCTTATTGCTCGTTGTTTTCGCCATATCCTTCATGGGAGGATTTGAGCTTACCCTGCCGGCATCATGGACCAATAAGATGGACTCAAAGGTAGATACCACAACCGGCCTGCTGTCTGTGTTCTTCATGGCATTCACGCTCGTACTGGTATCATTCTCATGTACAGGCCCAATTATAGGCACACTTCTCGTGGAAGCCGCAGCCACAAGCAATTTCGTATCGCCCGCAATTGGTATGTTCGGATTCGCTTTAGCTCTGGCACTCCCCTTCACAATCTTTGCAATGTTCCCAACCATGCTCAAGGCCATGCCGAAGAGTGGCGGATGGATGAATACTGTCAAGGTTGTACTCGGATTCCTTGAACTTGCTCTCGCACTTAAATTCCTCTCCGTGGCCGACCTTGCATATGGCTGGCGCATTCTCGACCGAGAAGTATTCGTTTCTCTCTGGATTGTGATTTTCTTCCTGCTCGGCGTTTACCTGCTTGGCAAACTCCGCTTCCCTCACGATGATGAAGTTGAAAAGACAGGTGTTGGCAGATTCATGCTTGCATGCATTTCTTTTGCCTTCGCAGTCTATATGCTTCCAGGTCTCTGGGGTGCTCCGCTCAAAAGCATCTCGGCATTCTCGCCCCCTATCAGCACACAGGATTTCTCGCTGTATGAAGGTGAGGTACATGCTCAGGTCGATGACTTCGAAGAAGGCATGCGACTTGCTCAGCAGCTCAACAAGCCTGTTCTGCTCGACTTCTCAGGCTACGGATGCGTCAACTGCCGAAAGATGGAAGCGGCCGTCTGGACTGACCCGGATGTAAAAGCTTCAATCGACAATGACTTTATACTTATCACCCTTATGGTAGATGAAAAGAAAGCACTTCCCGAACCTATAAAAATCACAGAGAAAGACGGCACTCAGCGCACTCTCCGCACATACGGTGACAAATGGAGCTATCTGCAGCGCTCCAAATTCGGCGCAAATGCACAGCCATTTCATGTGATAGTCGACCAAAACGGACATCCCCTCGCACCCTCATTCGTATACAAGGAGGATATCCCAGGCTACAAGGCATTCCTCGAATTGGGTAAGACCAACTATAACAAGGCGAAAAAATAATCCCATCTTCTGGCCCTGCCGCCGAAGATGGATTCAGACTGACCGCAAGCCATGATTCCTAACGGCTCCACGACATGACAGTGGAGCCGTTATCATTTTATTTAAGTAAGTGTTAAGTACATGACAAAAATTTGAAAACATCGAATTTTGGGGTATAAGTCGGAC
>ERZ778515.2133-NODE-2133-length-12107-cov-14.446980_pt1 | contig 12107 bp, 8 predicted proteins | sample MGYA00510343_ERZ778515 | MGnify/ENA primary metagenome ERZ778515 (study PRJEB29527, sample SAMN07138965) | mouse gut metagenome | material: feces | host: mouse | place: China:Nanjing | collected 2016-01-25 ...
CGTCGTTGACCACCAGGTCGACATAGCGGCGGCGGTAGCGCAGCTCGGGGTCGTCAAAGGCGTCGTATGTCACGCCGTCCTTCACCTTCACGATGGGGAGGGGGCGGAGCGACTTGCTCAGCACTGTGAGCTTGCGGGCGTGTACGGAAATCTCGCCGGTCTGGGTGCGGAATACGAAACCCTCCACCCCGACGAAGTCGCCGATGTCGAGCAGCTTCTTGAACACCGTGTTGTAAAGCTCCTTGTCTTCGCCCGGGCAGATCTCGTCGCGGTTGACATAGACCTGTATGCGGCCGTTGGCGTCCTGAATCTCCATGAATGAGGCCTTGCCCATGATGCGGCGGCCCATGACGCGTCCGGCCATGACCACCTGGCGCGGCTCACCTATGGGGTTGCCATCCGCGTCGGTCTCCGGGTCGCGGAAGTTTGCCTTGATTTCGTCGGTGTGGGCGTTGACCGGGAACTCCGCTGCGGGATAGGGGTCGATGCCCATCGCACGCATCTGGTCGAGCGACCCGCGGCGTACGATTTCTTGCTCGCTCAGTTCGAGAATATTCATCGTATTATGCAATTTCTATATTAATAAGAATAGGACCGAGGGCTGGCCGCCCTGCGGCACCCTGCTTCAAGGCATCTGCGCGTCAGGAGCCTTTCATTCCAAAATTACCGCAAAGTTAATAAATTACCCACTAAAATCCCAATAAAAAATCCATTCGCTCCAAATGGACCGCCACAAAACCTCCTTCCGAAGGGGCGCCCCGGGGCCGCGGCGGCAGCGGGCCGAACAAAACCCCGGGCCGCGCGGTTGATATACCAGACACGCGAATGTTTAACCCTTAACTCATCTACATCATTATGAAGAAGTATGTATGCACCGTCTGCGGTTATGTCTATGACCCCGCGGCAGGTGACCCCGACAACGGTGTCGCCCCCGGCACCCCCTTCGAGGAGCTGCCCGACGACTGGGTATGTCCCGAGTGTGGCGTGGGCAAAGACATGTTCGAGCCTCAGGAATGACCCTTCTCCGGCTGCCCCCCATGAGGTTGCCGGGGGCGGAAAGCAGAGAGAAATGGTGAAAAACCGGAGAAAAACAGTAGGCCGGCAAAAAAATGCCCCGGAAATTTGGTGGATTGAAAAAAACAACCTACCTTTGCAACGCAAAACCGGGGTACTAGCTCATCTGGCTAGAGCGCGACACTGGCAGTGTCGAGGTGAGCGGTTCGAGTCCGCTGTACTCCACCAAAAGCGAGCTTTGGATTTTTCCAAGGCTCGCTTTTTTCGTTCGCCACTGGCGGACGTCACCCGGAGAGTCATTGCCCCGGTATTTGTCATTGGCGTTTGGCTAACTTTGAAACCCCTGTGATAAAAGGGGAGAAATGCGGCCAGGATGCTGAAATATACAATCTGTATGACAGGGACCAGGCATTCCGGCTGTCAAACTTTGTCTCGCGTCACGACTGCAAACCGTATAATCCCGTCGAGTCTCCGCTGTGGAACACCGGGGCGACCGGTGCATACCACAAGTCTGTGAAGGAGAAGCTGGATTCCATAAAGGAGCATCCTGGGCAGAACATAGCCATACTCAGCGAATGCGCGGATGTGATAGCCCAGCTGAACGGTTGGGAACTGGACGAGGGGCTTACCAAACGAAACAAGACAGACACGAAATACCGGAGAATATACCGGCCAGGCAAATACCCCCGGAAAAACGCCTACCTCAGCATCGACTTCGAGAAACCGGAGATATATTTCGAGCTTCACGACAAACGGGGACGGCACATAGGCGAATACAGATGGGACGGTCTCCGCAGCGGTGATGCGGACACCTCCGGCGGCCATGACATCAAGGTCTGCTGATTCCCCCGGTATTTGTTTAATGGACCGCACCCCAAAAGCTTTGTCTGGCTTTTGGGGTGCGGTTCACGTGACGGTTCAGTCGGCGGGGGATGCCGGGGGGAGGGTGGAGAAGAACTCCATGAAGCGGTCATACCAGTCGGGGGTGACCCAATGGCCGTTCTCCGGCATGATTATGTAGCGTTTGTCGGGGGAGGCGAAGAGGTTGAAGGAGGCGAAGTTGGTGTGGGGCGGGCAGACAGGGTCCTGCAGACCGAAGGTGGCCAGCACGGGGCATGTCACCCAGGGGGCGAGGTTCTTGGTGTCGAAGTAAGACAGGAACCGGTACATCTCCTGGTCAGAGAGCCCTTTCTCCTTTTGGCAACGCCGGGCCACCTCGGCCGGCCAGTGGACGATGCGGAAATAGTCGGGGAAGTCGCCGAGGAAGGTGACCGCCGGGGCAATGGCCTTGATGCGGCCCCCGCCGAGGGCCGCCGATGCGACGGTGAAGGCTCCTCCCTGGCTCTGCCCTTGTGAGTAGACACGGGCGGTGTCGGTCTTCTCGCGGGAGGTGATGAAGTCGATGGCGCGCACCACATCCATGAACGCGGCGCGGTAATAATAGCGGTCTTTGTCGCCGAAGTTCCAGGCAAACCAGTCGCCGTAGTGGTTCTTGCCGTCGCGGTTGTCGAGCAGCTGTCCGCGTGTGGAGAGATAAAACTCAATCCATCCGGGATTATCGTCGGGGTTGCCGTAATAAATCTGGGATGTGCCGCCGTCATAACCCTGGTAGGTGATAAGGGCCGGATATTTGCCAGGGGCCACCGGCTCGGAGTAGAAGCCGCGTATCACCACCGGCTCTCCACCCGTCGAGTCGGGGAGCGATTTCATCTCCACCAGGTATACATTTTTGTTTTCAGACGAGCGGTAAGGGTCGCGGGTGAGCCTGTATTCCGGGGCCACAGCGGCAAGCTCGTCGAGGGCTTGGCTCCAGAACGCCTCGAAGTCGGGCTGGCGGTCGAGAGGAGAGATTATCGCCGTCGGGGCATACCCGAAATTGAACGGGTCGAGCGTTGTCTCTCCCACCGTCACCGTCGCGCGGTAGAAACCGGGCGACACTGGAAGGTTGTCAAACACCACGCGGGCGGTGTCGCCCGGCGCGACAGTCACCTCCCGCGAGAACTCTCCGGCAGGTAGCTTCGTGTCGGTCTGCACGGCGAGGCTCACCGTGGTGGAGGCCGCTTCCCCGTCAGGGTTGCTGACAATTACCGATACCTGGGGGGCCTCCCCCTCCTCCCAGCACCGCAGGCTGGACTTGTCGACCCGGCCGCCGATTGCAGCTGAGGCCGTCAGGAATGCACCCGCCATCATTGCGACGGCGGGGAGCAGATGTCTTTGATTCATATATGTCTTGATAAGTAAGGAATTGCGTCAGTCGGTGAGGGAGAAAGAGACGGGTGTGCCGTCAACGCTGTTGCCAGCCGTCCATACCTGGAAATCTCCAGCCTCGATGAGGGGTTTTCCGTCAAGGCCGTGGAACGAAAGCTGCCCGGGGGTGAGCGCGAAGCTTACCACCTTGCTCTCTCCTGGCTTCAAGGTCACCTTACGGAAGTCTTTAAGCTCCTTTACCGGACGGGCAAGGGAGCCGACCAGGTCGCGGACATAGAGCTGCACGGTCTCAGCCCCCTCCCGGTCGCCGGTGTTGGTGACGGTGCATTCAACAGTCAGCGGGGTTTCGGAACCGATGGCCATAGAGGAGGCAGACAGGCGCGGGGTCGAGATGTCGAAGGTGGTGTAGCTCAGTCCGTAACCGAATGGATACAGCGGATCCTTCCCAGCATCGAGATAATAAGAGGTGCATCCGGTCGAGGTCTGGAGAGCCTCCACAGGGATGGAATCGAGGTCGACGGTCCACTCTGGCGGACGCCCGGTGTTCTTGTGGGCGTAATACATTGGATATTGTCCGGTCATCCTGGCCATCGTCACAGGCAGTTTGCCCGAGGGGTTGGCCTTTCCTGAGAGAATGTTTGCCAGGGCCTCCCCGGCCATAGTGCCGCCATGGAACGCGTACAACACCGCGTCGGCCATGTCGATTTCCTTGCCTACAGTCAGCGGGCGGCCAGCCATGAACACCACCGCCACGGGCTTGCCTGTCGCGCACACAGCCTCAAGCAACGCGGTCTGGGCCCCTTTCAGGCCGAGGTCAGCCATCGAGTGGGCCTCACCCGACATCACGGCTTCCTCCCCGACGAAACACACCGCCACGTCGGCCTCGCGGGCGGCTTTGACAGCTGCCTGGATACCGTCGAGGCTCTTGTCGCGGGTATATCCCAGTCCGGGAGCGTGGATGACATTCTCCTCGCCATATAGGCGGCGCAGGGCAGCCAGCGGGGTCACCGACCGTTCACGCTGCAGGTCAGGTGCCCAGGTGCCCCCCTGGTCGTAGGGCGCGTCGGCCATCGGCCCGATCACGGCAACCTTGCCCGGCTTCAAACCCAGTGGGAGCATACCGCCGTTTTTCAGCAGAATCGTTCCCTCCTCGGCGGCCCTTGTGGCGGCGGCCAGATGGGCCGGGGCATAGGCGGGCGACGGCCTGGACAGGTCGATGTAGGGGTTGTCGAAGAGTCCGAGGCGGAATTTCAGGCGCAGCACGTTGCGCACCAGTCCGTCAACCACCGTCTCGTCGAGCCTCCCCTCCCTGACCAGCGTCTCCATCGCGTCTGGATAGGCGTGGCCCTCCATGTCGATGTCGACCCCGGCGGTGGCGGCCAGCATCGTGGCGTCGCGCTTGTCGGCGGCCACGCCGTGGTTTATCATCTCGGTGATGGCGTTCCAGTCGCTGACCAGCACCCCGTCGAATCTCCAGCGGTCACGCAGCACATCCCGCATGAGCCAGCTGTTGCCCGACGATGGCACGCCGTTTATGTCGTTGAACGATGTCATGAATGTGGCCACCCCGGCTCCGGCGGCGGCCTCGAACGGCGGCAGCACCACATCCTCGAGCAGGGGCAGCGGCAGCCAGGTGGTGTTGTAGTCCTTTCCCGCCTCGCTGAACCCGTAGCCGGCGAAATGCTTGGCGCATGCCGCCATCGCCGTCGGGTCGGCCAGGTTGTCGGTCTGGTAGCCGCGTATCATCGCCAGCCCCATCCGCTCGTTGAGCAGCGGGTCCTCCCCCGCCGACTCGGCGATGCGGCCCCAGCGCGCGTCTCGCGAGACATCCATCATCGGGGAGAAAGTCCAGCGGATTCCCGAGGCTGAGGCCTCCACGGCGGCTATGCGGGCCGCCTCCTCCACCAGCTGGGGATTCCAGGTCGCGGCCTGCCCCAGGGGAATCGGGAAGACCGTGTTGAACCCGTGTATCACGTCGCGCGCGAAAATCAGCGGAATGCCGAGGCGCGACTCCTCCACCGCCTTGCGCTGCAGGCTGTTGACCACCTCGGGGTCGACCTCATTGATGATTGAGCCGACCCGCCCCTGGGCGACAGCCGCCCCGAGGGTGTCAAACCCCGCCGCGTTGAGCTGGTTGAGCTGCCCGATTTTCTCCTGTATCGTCATCCGGGCCATCAGGGAATCTATGCGGGCCTCGGTGGCGGCATCCCTTCCGGTCGCCGTCATGCAGCAGGCGACACCCATGAATGCGGCTGCCGCGAGGGCCATTGTTTTTTCAAAAGGTATTTTCATCTAAGGAAATGTTTTTTGGGCTCCAGGCCGCCGTCGGGCGACCCTCCTTGATAAGGTTTGCCAATCGCAGACCCCCGTCTATGCATGAGCCGGGGCCTGTATCAGGTCACAAAGTTACCGATTTTTCCTGATGACCACAATATCGCAGGCTCCATCCAGGCCGGTTTCATCAACTTTTTGCCGACAGAGTCATAAAGCATGCCTGGGGCAAATCAACCTGTGTAAGCCCGAACTGCTTACGCATCTCTTTCACATATTTGGCCAACTGAGCCATAGAATATACCCTTTTGGGTACAAAGATAATAAATGCGGCTCAAATTACACCGTAACGGGTATAAAATAATTCGTCCGACGCAGAATTATACCCTTTGGGGTATATCGCAGTCTCAAAGACGAATATCGCCGTCAGGAAGCGATGGGAGGTCACCGTTGTCTCGCAAAAAAAGGCTGCAAGTCATTGACTTGCAGCCTTTTTGCGGAAAGACAGGGATTCGAACCCTGGGTACCCGTAAGGGTACAACGGTTTTCGAGACCGTCCCGATCGACCACTCCGGCATCTTTCCTCTGTGGCGGTGCGCTTCCCCATTGTGGGGAGCGCTTCCTTTATCGAGGGGCAAAGTTACGAAGTTTTTCTTGATTTGAAAATTTTTTCGGGTCTTTTTTGCCATTTTTGTATTGAACGCGGGTTGATTTCGTGTGGAACAGCCGTCGGAGAGGCTGCCCGGGGTAATCGTTTTTTGTTTTTTTAATATAGAGGAGTAGAGATTTCGGGCCGATAAGTTGGCGGTTTTGAAACAAGTATGTAACTTTGCGGGGAGAATCGGAACCCGAATATTCATCATTCCCCCAAAACACAGACTCAAGTGGAAGCCAGAAGCGACTCGGTGGTCATCATACCGATGTACAATGAAAAGGAAAACGCCGCGGCCATCATCGACGCGGTGATTGGTCTGCCGCGCCGCTTCGATGTGCTGGTGGTCGATGACAACTCTCCCGACGGCACCGCCGGTATCGTGCGCGACAAGATGGCGCAGTATCCGGGCCGTGTCGACCTCCTCGAAAGGACGGGTAAGCTCGGGCTGGGGACAGCCTACATAGCCGGTTTCCGCCGCGCCCTCGACAATGGCTACGGCTACATCTTCGAGATGGACGCGGATTTCTCCCACAACCCCCAGGACCTGCTGAAGCTTTACGACGCATGCGCCACGGGGGGCATGGATGTCGCCGTGGGCTCGCGCTACCTTACCGGGGTGAATGTCGTCAACTGGCCCATGGGGCGTGTGCTGATGAGCTATTTCGCCTCGAAATATGTCAGGGCCGTCACCGGGCTTGATGTCGCCGACACCACGGCGGGCTTCTGCTGCTACCGCCGCGAGGTGCTGGAGATAATGGAGCTTGACAAAATCCGATTCAAAGGCTATGCCTTCCAGATAGAGATGAAATTCACCGCCTCGAAATGTGGCTTCAAAGTAGGGGAGGTGCCGATAGTCTTCGTCAACCGCGTGCTGGGCACCAGCAAGATGTCTTCCGGAATATTCAGCGAGGCGTTTTTCGGGGTGATGAAGCTCAAAATATCATCCTGGACGCGCAAATACCCACATCCTCCCAAGGGCTGACCGCCCCGGCCCGCAGGCAACCACGCATATCCCTTTCCCCCCTCCAATTGTCACATTTCCCAGCGATGAAACCGATATTATTCTCAAACGGCCTGATATTCAACGATGGATTCCGCTTCATCGGCACGATTGTGGTGTCGGGCGGGATGATACGCCGCGTCGACAGCGGGCGCATAGACCTGCGGGATGTCGACACCGAGGCTTACGACATCGTCGACTGCGAGGGGAAGATGGTCATGCCCGGGGTGATAGACGAGCATGTCCATTTCCGTGACCCCGGGCTTATCGAGAAGGGCGACATTGCCACCGAGAGCCGCGCCGCGATAGCCGGAGGGGTCACCACGTACTTCGACATGCCCAACACCCGCCCGGCCACCACCACCCTGGAGGCCTGGGAGGAGAAGAACGCCCGCGCGGCTGAGGTCTCCGCCGCCAACTACGCCTTCTTCATCGGGGCCACCAACGACAACCTCGACCAACTGATGAAGGCCGACCCCACGCGTGTCCCCGGAGTCAAGCTCTTCCTCGGCTCATCGACCGGCAACATGCTTGTCGACGACGATTCGGCCATCTCCTCCCTCTTCCGTTCATTCAAGGGAGTGATAGCCTGCCACGCCGAGAGCGAGCAGATAATAGCCGCGTCGCGCGAGGCCCTGAAACGGGAATACCCGGGCGGCATACCGGTGGGGCTGCATCACATCCTGCGCTCGCGCCAGGCATGCGCGGTCGCCTCCGGCCACGCCATAGAGCTGGCCCGCCAGACCGGCGCGCGTCTCCACCTGATGCACGTCACCACCGCCGACGAGCTTGCTTTCCTCACCCCCGGTCCCCTGGCCAACAAGCGTGTGACAGCCGAGACATGCCCCCACTACCTGCTGTTTGACCACGAATCGGTGGCCCTGACCGGCGGCCTGACCAAATGCAATCCGGCCATAAAGACCGCCGACGACCGCGACGCCCTGCTGCGCGCCGTCAATGACGGTCGCATCGACATCATCGCCACCGACCATGCCCCCCATCTCACGGCCCAAAAACAGGGCGACGCCCTGACAGCCGCGTCGGGGATGCCCTCCGTGCAGTTCTCCCTGCCGCTGACCCTGCAGCTCGCCCGCGACGGCCACTTCGCCTACGAGAAGGTGGTGGAGAGGATGTGCAACAACCCGGCGCTGCTCTACAACATCGACCGCCGCGGATTCCTGCGTCCCAACTACTGGGCCGACATCGTCGTGGTCGACCCCGACACCGACCTCGGGATAACCGACGGCGACGTGGTCAGCGCGTGTGGCTGGACCCCCTTCGCCGGGATGCGCACAAGCTTCGCCGTGGAGCAGACATGGGTCAACGGCCGCCTGGCCTATGACAGCCGCCGTCCCGACCCCTTCACCGGCGACCAGACGGCCCTGGCCGTGCGTTTCAGCCCTTTATGACGTGACGGCGGCGCCCATTCGCCATCCATGATTGCTTTTTGAGGCGGAATCTGTGTTCCCCGTTTGTGGATTACACGGAAAATGCCTATCTTTGCGGCAGCGTAACTAATACCATACGTCTACATTCTCAACTTACATTCATTTCTTTAACCATCATTTACACCCTTACCGACTCTCATGAAAAATATGAACAGGTACCTGCTCGGTGGCCTTATGGCCTTGACGGCGGGAACAGCTCCGGCGGCTACATTCGTCGGCTCGCGCGATGACTTCCGCGACGAGACCATCTATTTCGCCATGACGACACGTTTCTATGACGGCGACCCTGACAACAACGTATACTGCTGGGACGGCGTGCTGAACGTCAAAGACCCCGAGTGGCGCGGCGACTTCAAGGGCCTCATCAAGAAACTCGACTACATCAAGGCCCTGGGCTTCACCGCCGTGTGGATCACCCCCGTGGTGGAGAACGCCTCAGGTCTCGACTACCATGGATACCACGCGATGGACTTCTCGAAGGTCGACCACCGCTACACATCGAAGGACGCGACTGCCGCCGACGCCGACGTGGCTTTCCAGGAACTCATCGACGAGGTCCACAAGCGCGGCATGAAGCTCATCCTCGACATCGTAATCCAGCACACCGGAAACTTCGGCGAGACCAACCTCTGCCCGATGTTTGAGAAGGACTACACCAAAGACCTGGCCGACATCAACGCCTCGATGAAGCCCCTCACCGTCAGCAATGGCGGACTCCTCCCCGACAACTACCTCTCCCTCAAGCCCGCCGACCAGTATGGCGCGCGTCTGGCCCTGATGAAGAACTCTGACTTCACCAACAAGGACATCCATAACCTCTACCACCACAAGGCCTGGTTTGACTGGGACGACCCCTCGCGCTGGTGGGGACAGATCGCAGGTGACTGCGTCGACCTCAACACCGAGAACCCCCGCGTGACCAACTACCTCGTGGAGTGCTACTCCCGCTTCATCAAGATGGGGGTCGACGGCTTCCGTATCGACACCGCCGGCCACATTCCCCGTCTGGCCTTCAACAAGATGTTCATCCCCCAGCTCCACGCAGCCGCCGAAAGCCCCGAGGCCAAGGCCAAGCGAGGCAACACCCCCTTCTTCATGTACGGCGAGGTCTGCGCCCGCTCGATGGAGGTGATCTACCGCGGCGACAACTACAACTGCTCTCCCTGCTACTACACCTGGAAGGAGAACAAGGACTACGCCTGGGACATGAATCCCGATTCATGGGACAGCGTGGTGGCGATTCCTACCAAGACTGAAGGCTCCCAGGACTACTTCACCGTCTCGGGCCACACCAACTGGGAGTCTGTCCTCCAGTCGGCTGCCGATGACATGGGCCACGCCTCTTCAATCCTGCGCCGCAGCGACAACGCCACCCTCAACGGCAACGAATACCACACCCCCGACCATTCCGAGCACTCCGGCCTCAATGTCATCGACTTCGCGATGCACTGGAACTTCAACTCCGCCGCCGGGGCCTATGGCGTGCGCTCGCAAGACTGGCTCTACAACGATGCCACATACAACGTGGTGTATGTCGACTCCCACGACTACGCTCCCGACAGCAACTACCGCTTCACCGGCACCCAGGACACCTGGGCCGAGAACCTCTCGCTGATGTTCACCTTCCGAGGCATCCCCTGTATCTACTACGGATCGGAGGTTGAGTTCCAGAAAGGTAAAGACATCGACAAGGGTGCGGTCATCGCCCTCAAGGACTCAGGCCGCGCTTACTTCGGCGGATACATCGAGGGTGACGTCAACGTGACCGACTTCGCCGAGTACAACGGCGCGACCGGCAACCTCGCCTCGACCCTCTCATACCCCCTGGCCCTCCATATCCAGCGCCTCAACAAAATCCGCGCGGCTGTCCCCGCCCTCCGCAAGGGTCAGTACAGCAATGAGGGATGCTCTGGCAAGATGGCCTTCAAGCGCCGCTACACCGACTCCACCACCGACTCTTACGTGCTGGTGACCATCAGCGGCGACGCCACCTTCACCGGTGTCCTCAACGGCCGCTATGTCGACGCTATCACCGGAGACGTGAAGACCGTCACCGACGGCACCCTGACCGCTTCCTGCTCAGGCAAGGGCAACCTCCGCGTCTATGTCCTCGACACCGACAAGACCAAGGCCCCCGGCAAGGTAGGCGTTGACGGCAAATACCTCTATGGCAGCGCGCCCGTAGACGGCCAGTGGACCGAATGGCCCGACGAGACAATGCCCGAGGAGACCTGGACAGAGAAACCTTCCGGCGATGTCATTGTCGGCGGCGACCGCGAGGAGCCTGAAGAGGTCATCGCCCCCGCCATGGCTGAGGGTGAGCAGGCCATCTTCCTCGAACATGACTCCTGGAACCCCGCCACCGCCTGGATATGGAACAACAGCACCAACTACACCGGCGGAAGCTGGCCCGGCCAGAGCATGACCTACCTCGGAAACAATGTCTACAAATGGACTTACACCGGAACCGGCAAAATCGCCGATGACGCGAAGATCATCTTCAGCAACGCCGGAAACAACCAGTCTGACAAAGACGGCTTCAAGTTTGTCAACGGCGGTTACTACACCCTCAACGGCTATGTGAAGACCATCGAGGGCGCAGGTGAGATTCCCGATGATCCCAAACCCCCGGTAGGTGGTGCCGTGGAGTATGTCTACTACTACGACAACTCCCTGTCAAACTGGTCGTCGGTTTACGCTTACTTCTGGAATGGCGACGGCAACAAGGAATACCTCGGCAAATGGCCCGGCACCAAGATGACCCTCGAGGGCAACCTCTACAAGGTTTCCTTCACCACCACTGACAACATCGCCAAGCCGATGATTATCTTCAGCAACGGCAACGGCGATCAGACCGTAGATTTCACAGCCCAGAATTACGGCATCTACAACAAGAACGGCTTCATGCAGTCTGGCATGGCTGATGTCACCGCCGCTCCCGGTATGAAGATCTACACCCGTGGCGGCTCCATCGTCGTCGAGAGCCCTGTGGCCGGAACCGTCACTGTCACTTCGATCGATGGCCGTTCGCTCGTGCGCGAGGTGAATGAGGGCACCAATGTACTGACCGACTTCGCCCCCGGCTTCTACATCGTCAACACCACCAAGCTCTACCTCCGCTGATTCCTCCCGGCCAGCGCCGGAGACAGCACGGGGAGCATCCCCCTGATACAGCCCCGCTGACAGGCCCACGCCTGCCGGCGGGGCTGTCCCTTTTCCCCCACCTCACCCGTAATCCGCCCACGCCGCCCCGATGCCCCGGAATCCGCCCACGCCGCCCCCAAAAAACATCCCCGAATCCACCCACGAATCCGTAGGATTCATTAATTATTAGCCCCGGGTTGGCGCGCGGGAACCCCTTGTGGGCGACCAAGCGGCAACCCGGGGTTGCTGACATCAGGCGTGAGATTCTGAAAGAATCTTTTATAGATGTTGCCTTTGAATTGGATTATCTATATAGAAGATTCTTTCAGAATCTCACGCCTGGCGTATTTACCGGGGGTACCGGCCT
>ERZ778515.2181-NODE-2181-length-11846-cov-6.022560_pt1 | contig 11846 bp, 9 predicted proteins | sample MGYA00510343_ERZ778515 | MGnify/ENA primary metagenome ERZ778515 (study PRJEB29527, sample SAMN07138965) | mouse gut metagenome | material: feces | host: mouse | place: China:Nanjing | collected 2016-01-25 ...
CCCACCGTTCCTCATCGTGCGCGCTGTAGTTACGGCGCGTCTCGTGCCCTGCCATAGGTATCACCTCTTCAACGGGTGGTGGAAAACGGAAGAATGGGGTAACGGCGAGACCCGCAGCTGGATGCCGTAATGAACCGGAATTCAGTTTACGCGCCGTGCGGCCCACCTGGTACCCGTTGCCGGAGTATGTGTGTATGCGGCTCTTCTCAGGGTAGCTGGTGAGGATGCCTTTGAGCTGGTTGCTGTGGATGAGGTTTCGGCGGATGCACTCATCGACGATGGAAGGCCACGGTGATACCGCGCAGGGTGTCTAGCCGGCCATGGTGGTTTCGCCGTTCGCGTCACTGTTTTCGCCGTTTGTGTCACCCTTTTCGACGTTACCGTCACTTTTTTGCCGGATTGATGACGATAACGGCGAAAACAGTGACGCAAACGGCGAAATCACATAAAATAGGCGATTCCGGACAGTTGACATGCCACAGAAGTCGCGAATACCACTGCCACCAGGGGATTCCGGACACTTACAAACGGTTGTCTTCCGGAGATGACCTCAATGGCAAACCAGCACCATACTCAAGGCATTCCGCCCATACGCATGCCTTGTGCCGGTATAGCGATACTGCACATCACTCCTTGGCGCACAGCCTAGCGTGCACGGGCTCTCCTACAGCAGCGACTGCGGGTCGAGGCGTGCCACGTCTTCTGGAGGCAGCACGCTGCGCGCGTGTAGATACAGGCGCGGCACGCGGTTGCGCAGGCATGTGAAGATCTCGTAGCTGATTGTGTCGGCCGCGCGCGCCCAGTCGTCGGCGGTCGGCTCGGCGGCCGCTTCGCCGGCGCCGGGGCCGAACAAACGCACGGTGTCGCCGATGTGCACGCCGAGTTCCTGCGCGGAGCCGTGCAGGTCGATGATGAACTGGTCCATGCACACGCGCCCGCTGACGCGCATGAGCTTGGGACCGTACGCGGTGTCGACGCGCAGCGGGCCACCGGGTTTGTATTCGTGGCGTGCGCCCGCCTCGTCGAATCCGGAGGCGGAGCGGTGGATGCCGTCGGCGTACCCGACCGGCACGATCGCGACCGACGTGCGCTCGCCGGTCAGGTAGACACGGCCGTACGACAGGCCGCTGCCTGCGGGCACGTCTTTGACCGAGCTCAGCTGCGCCTGCAACGTCATGGCTGGGGTGAGCCCAAAATCGCCCGGCGTGCCCATCGCCGGGTCCGCCTCGTACCCGTACAACGCGATGCCCGGGCGCACCAGGTCGTAGTGGATCTGCGGGCGCGTGAGCGTGGCCGCAGTGTTCGCCAGGTGGCGCACGCGTGGGTCGATGCCGCCGGCGCGCAGTTCGCTCGTGAACCGTTCGAACCGTTCGATCTGCATGTCGGTCTCGCGCACGAATCCGGCGTCCTGCGGAGCGTCGGCCACGGCGAGGTGGCTCCACTGCCCCACCACATCGAGCACGCCTTCGTCGATGAGCGGGCGCAGTGCGGCGATGGCCTCGGGCAGTTGTTCGAGGGTGAAGCCGTTGCGCCCGAAGCCGGTGTCCACTTTGACATGCACGCGGGCGGTGAGGCCGGTGGCGCGGGCCGCGTCGGCGATGCGTTCGACGGCGGTCAGCGTGGCCACGGACAGGTCGATGCTGTTGGCGATCAGCTCACCGTACGGCGCGCACAGCGGATTATTGACCCAAGTGAGGATGTGCGCGCGGTCAGGCCCGATGCCGGCGGCGCGCAGCAGCAGTGCCTCGCGCGCCTGCGCCGTGCCAAGCCATGTGGCGCCTCCCGCGAGCGCGGCGAGCGCGACCGGAACCAGCCCGTGCCCGTAGGCGTCGGCCTTGACCACGCCCATGACTTCGGTCGTGCCGCTGGATTCGCCGACGACACCCACCAGATGCCGCATGTTGTCGCGGATCGCGGCGAGGTCCACGATGGCCTGTGCGGGGTAGGCGCGGCGTGCGGCGTGGTAGTTCGCTTCGCCTTGGGGGTCGGAAAACGGCCATTTTTCAGCATTGGGTGCGCTCATAGGCGGTATTGTGCCTCAGCCATGTGACGAATGCGATACGCGCATGGGGCCGTGGGGCCCATCGTGGTTCACCATTCGTGGCGCTGGTAGGCGATGCGTGTGAGGTCTTCGTCGCGGTCGATGAGCTGGATCAGTCCGCAACGGGCGAAACCGCATGATTCGAGCACATGCTGCATGGCCTTGTTGTTGGGGTGCGTGTCCACGCGCACGTTGCCGTAGTGTTTGAGCGTCCATTCGATGCAGTCGCGCGCGGCGTGGCGCACCAGTCCGGACGAGGCGATGCGGTGGATGGTGATGTAGGAGTCGTTGTCGAGCCACGCGCCCTCGATCGACCCGTAGGTGGGGTCAAGGCCGGGGCACACGGCGAATTGCGCGAGGATGCGCTCATGGCCGCCCACAGTGTCCACGAGCAGGATCGTGCGGTGGTTGGCGATGTCGTCGCGCACCACTTCGGGGCGCGGGAAGGTGTTGCCCCATTGCGTCGGGTTGCCGTTGCGCGCCATGAGCTCGCGGGCATGGGCGTAGATGCGCTCCATCTGCGGGTAGTCCTGCATGGTGGCGTGGCGGAAGCGGCGCGATGAGGCATTCGGCATCGGTAACTCCTCGACGATGGTGGGTGGCGGTCAAACCATTGTGTATTTATACATATATACGCATATATACGTACATTGTCGTCGGCGCGCTCAGACGACCTTACGTTCGAAGGCGTCGGAGCTGATGCCCTTGTCCAGGATGTCCTTGGCCCATTCCTTGGCGGTGAACAGGCTGTGGTCGCGGTAGTTGCCGCAGCTTTCGATGGTGGTGGCGGGCACATCGCTCCACTCGGCCTCATACGCGATGAACTCGAGCGATTCCTTCAACGCCTTCGCCACGTCCTCGGGTGAATGCTCGCCCCACGTGAGCAGGTGGAAACCGGTGCGGCATCCGAACGGCGAGCAGTCGATGTAGCCGGGGATGCGCTCGCGCAGCAGCACGGCGATCGTGTGCTCGATCGTGTGCAGGCCCGCGGTGGGGATCGCGTTCTCGTTCGGCTGCACAAGGCGCAGGTCGTAGTTCGAGATCACATCGCCGTTGGGGCCGGTCTGCGTGTCGATGAACCGCACATACGGGGCCTTGACCTTGGTATGGTCGAGTTCGAAGCTTTCCGGGCGTGGCTTGCTGGTCTGTTCTTCAGTCATGGCTCATCCTTTGCTGGTGGTCGTGGCGCATGTTCCGCCGGCTTCCCACTCTACTCCGCCGTCCCCGGCGGCCCCGACCGCGGGCCGTGCGGCCCGGTGCCCTTCCTCTCGAAGTGAACATGGCATGCACGAAATACAAACGGTCATCCTACAATCGGCCCCAACGTTGCCGACCCGGCCACAAGCTCACCGTCGCACGCGCAACGGTGAGGAGCCCCGCACACCGGCCACAACCCACGGCCCTTGGTGCGGCACGGCCCTGATCCTTCTTTTCGCATTTGACCCTTTGTCGTAAGGACAGCTTTCCCATGGCAACCAATGTTCAAGATTCCGACGTCCGCCCCGGCCCCAACCGCTACATCAGCACCCCCGGCGTGGCCACGATCGTGCCCAGCTACCTCGAGGACTACGTCCACCCCGTCATCATCACCGGCGAACTGTCCGCCCAGGCGTTCCTCGACTACACCGGCTCAAGCGAATTCTTCGCGCCGGCGCTGCGCTACGACCACTCGTCGAGCGAACGCAACGCGCGCGAACTCGCCGAACAGGCGCGCGCGCTTGACGCCGACGCGATCGTGGCGATCGGCGCGGGCAAGCTTTCCGACACCGCCAAGAACGTGGCCGAGATTCTGGACCTCGACCTGATCATCGTGCCGACGCTCGCGTGCGCGTGCGCCGCCTATTCGCCGTATTCGGTGGACTACGACGACGAGCACCGCTTCCTCGGCGTACCGGTGCACCCGCGCAACAGCATCGCGCTGCTCGTCGATTCATCACTGATCGCGCGCGCCGGCGCCGACAAACTCGTCGGCGGCATCGGCGACACGATCGCGAAATGGTACGAATCCGCGCCTGTGTTCGACCAGGCGAGCGACCTGACCGTCTTCGACCGGCTCGCCTACCATTCCGCACACCTAATCCACGACATGCTGCTCGAGGAGAGCGAACCGGCACTCGAGGCCGTGCGCGCGGACGACTACGACAACGAGCATGTGCGCACGCTCATCAACACGATCATCGGCCTGGCCGGCACGGTCGGCGGGTTCGGCGGCGTGCGCGCACGTGAATCCGGCGCGCACTCCGTGCACGACGGCCTGACACGCGTGGCCGGATCCGCCGCCACCATGCACGGCGAGAAAGTGGCGTACGGCGTGCTCGTGCAGCTGCTCGTGGAGGGCAAGGAAAGCGAGGTGCAGGCGCTGCTCCCCTTCTACGCCACCATCGGGCTGCCGCATTCGTGGAGGCAGATGAACCTTGAGTTCACCGATGGGAACCTGCAGACGGTGGCCGATTTCGCGGCCGGCCCCGACTCGCCGTTCCATGCCGCCGTGCCCGGCGTGACGCCCGCGCAGATCATCGAGGCGATGCGCACGCTCGAAACGCTCGCGTGACTGCCCAGTGAGACAGCGGGGTTCGCCAACAGTGAAGCGATAGTACACTGGCCGACAATGTGACCAGCCGCGCGCATGTTCCTTTGAGGCCATCCGCAGGCGGCTGGCCCACACCAGTCGCCTGCAATGTCTATCAAAGGAGCTTCACGGTATGGCAACGTTCAACCGCGTCACCGACGTCCACCCCGGCCCCAACCGCTACATCAGCGAGCCCGGGTCTGCCAAGAACATCGAACGCTACCTCGAGGATTACGCGCACCCGGTCATCGTCACCGGCGAACTGTCCGCCCAGGCGTTCCTCGACTACACCGGCTCAAGCGAGTTCTTCGCGCCGGCGCTGCGCTACGACCGCTCGGCAACGGAACGCAACGCACGCGAACTCGCCGAACAGGCCCGCGCGCTCGACGCCGACGCGATCGTGGCGGTCGGCGCGGGCAAGCTCGCCGACACCGCCAAGAACGTGGCCGAACTGCTGAACGTGGACCTGATCATGGTGCCGACGCTCGCCTGCGCGTGCGCCGCATACACGCCGTTCTCGGTGAACTACGACGACGAGCACCGCTATGTGGGCTCGCCGCTGCACGGCCGCAACAGCGTGGCGATGATCGTGGACTCCGCGCTGATCTCGCGCGCGCCCGCCGAGAAGATGGTGGGCGGCATCGGCGACACGATCGCCAAATGGTACGAGTGCGCGCCGGTGCTCGAACGCGCCAACGACCTGACCGCCTTCGACCAGCTCGCCTACCAGTCCGCGCGCCTGATCCACGACATCCTGCTCGAGCACAGCGAGGACGCCCTCAAGGCCCTGCACGCCGGCGACTACGACAACGAGCAGGTGCGCCTGCTCATCGACACGATCATCGGCCTGGCCGGCACCGTGGGCGGCCTTGGCTGCGAGCGCGCCCGCGTGTCGGGCGCCCACGCCCTGCACAACGGCCTGACGCAGGTGCCGGGTTCCGCCGCCACGATGCACGGCGACAAGGTGGCCTACGGCGTGCTCGTGCAGCTCGTGGCCGAGGGCAAGGAAGCCGAGGCGCGCCAGCTGCTCGCGTACTACGACAGCGTTGGCCTGCCCCACTCCTGGAAGCAGATGAACCTCGAGTTCACCGACGCGAACCTGCAGACGGTGGCCGAATACACCGCACAGCCGGATTCGACGTTCCTAGCCGCCGTGCCGGATGCCACCCCGCAGATGATCGTCGACGCCATGCGCGTTGTGGAAGAGTTCCCGGTGGAGGCCGCCTGACGCCCAAACACGCCCCAACGCCGCCCCTACCGCCAATGGGGCGGCGTTGGTACACTGGGCGGCTATGACAGGATTCGAAGCACACGCACACGCCAACCAGCCCGATGCCGCCCACTACGGATCGCAGGCCGCGCTGGCGGCGTTGCGCGAGCACTTCGGCTACGAATCGTTCCGCCCCGGCCAAGCCGAACTCATCGAGGCGATCGCCTCCAACCGCGACGTGCTGGGTGTCATGCCCACAGGCTCGGGCAAATCCGTGTGCTACCAGATTCCCGCGTTGCTGCTCCACGGCATCACAATCGTCATCTCCCCGCTCATCTCCCTGATGCGCGACCAGGTGGACGGCGCGAACGAGATCGGCATCCCCGCCGCCTTCATCAACACCACGCAGACCATGGACGAGCAGGAGCAGGTGCTCGACGCCGCCTATGCCGGCAAGGTGAAACTGCTCTATGTGGCGCCCGAACGCCTGGAGACGCCGCGCTTTCGCAATTTCGCGGCACGCGCCGACATCGCGTTGATCGCGGTGGACGAGGCGCACTGCGTTTCGCAATGGGGCCAAGACTTCCGCTCGTCGTATCTGGGCATCGGCGAATTCATCGCAGCCCTCCCCGACCGCCCCACCGTGGCCGCGTTCACCGCCACCGCGACCGAACGCGTGCGCCGCGACATCGTGCAACTGCTGGGCCTGCGCGACCCGCTCGTGCTGGTGACCGGCTTCGACCGCACGAACCTGTATTTCGACATGTTCAAACTCAACACGCGTGAGAAGGCGAACTGGATCGCGAACTACGTGGCCGAACATGCGGACGAATCGGGCATCGTGTACTGCGCCACGCGCAAAGAGACCGAGGCGCTCGCGCAGACACTCAACACGCTCGTGCCGCAATTGCGCGCGGCGCGCGGCGCGGGCAATGCGCCGGGCGACGTGGCGGTGGCCTACCATGGCGGCATGCCCGCGCCCACACGCGAACAGGCGCAACGTGACTTCGTGACCGACCGCACGCCGGTCGTGGTGGCCACGAACGCGTTCGGCATGGGCATCGACAAGTCGAATGTGCGCTTTGTGATCCACCACAACATGCCCGAAAGCATCGAATCGTACTATCAGGAGGCCGGCCGTGCGGGCCGCGACGGCGAACCGAGCCGCTGCACGCTGCTATGGAACGAATCGGACATCGTCACACGGCGCCGGCTGCTCGACATGGGTGGCCCCAACGAACGCCTCACCGCCGACGAACAGGACCTGGTGCGCCGGTCCAAACGCCAACTGCTCGACGGCATGATCGGCTACTGCCGCACCACCGAATGCCTGCACCGCTACATGACGCGCTATTTCGGCGAACACGACACCCCGGGCACGGGCCATTGCGCCGGCGGATGCGTGAACTGCGCAAGCACCTTCGCCACCGTGGACGTGACGCCGGTCGCGCGCGCGATCAGCATGTGCGTGCACGACCTGGGCCAGCATTTCGGCATGGGCAAGATCGTAGCGGTGCTGCGCGGCTCGAAGGCGCAGGATGTGCTGGCCCGCGGCTTCGACACACTGCCCACCTACGCCACATTGGAAGGCACGTCGGAGGCGCAGATCCGCGACGTGCTCAACCAGATGGTGGCGGACGGGTTCCTGTATATCGGCGAAGGCCGGCTGCCGCTTGTGCAGTTCGGCCCGCGCGCCGCAGAGACCGCTAGCCCCACGTTCCATTACGAGATCAAGAAGACGGAGCGCAAAGCGGCGCGCACGGCCTCGCGCACGCAGCACTCCGCATACGGCAAGGGCGGCACAGGCGGGCCGATCGGCTCGTTCACGCCCAGCGATGATGGCGAGGCGCTGTTCGAGCGCCTGCGCGCACTGCGACTGGAGATCGCACGCGACATCGGCAAACCGCCGTACATCGTGTTTTCCGACAAGGCGTTGCGCGACATGGCGCAGCGCCGCCCGCACACCAGCGAGGAGTTTCTCGAGGTCAACGGCGTGGGCGCCAACAAGCTCGAACGCTACGGCGCGCGCTTCCTTGCGGCGATCAACGAGTTCTCCGACTGACCGCACGCACACAGCTGGGCGCTCGGCGCAATCCGCACGCGCGCATGGCGCCGGCGCGCTACAGTGGCCCCATGCGCATGTTTACCACGTATGCGAACGCCCATGACACGATGCTTGAGGCGGCGCTGCGCCCGGTGGACCTCCGGGTCGCGCCGGGCGCGGAGACGGCCGCCACACTGGTTCTCGACCCGGCGCGCCCCCGCCAGCGCATCGACGGGTTCGGCGCGTCGATCACGCAGGCCACGAGCTACCTGTGGCACAACGCCATGCGCCATCCGCACCGCGCGTTGCGCGACCTGTTCAGTGTGACCGAGGGCATCGGCATCTCGATGCTGCGCCAGCCGGTGGGTCCCTCCGACCATGTGACGCGCCCATACCGATTCACGCGCAGGCGCCCCGACCGGCATCTGCGCACCCTCGACTTCAGGCCCGAGGAATACACGATCCTGCCGATGGTCAAGGCCGCGCAGGCGATGCGCGCGCAATCCATAGGGCCTCCCGCCTCCGCCCCCGACCTCAACATCATCGTCAGCCCGTGGAGCGCGCCGTGGTGGATGAAGACGAACTTCAGCGCGCTCGGCAAACGCCCGTTGACGCGCCTGACCGGCTGGCTGCGCCCCGCCGCCTACCCGGTGTACGCCGAATACCTGGCGCGGTTCATCGAGACCTACCGGCGCCACGGCCTGCATGTCTTCGGCGTCACGCCCACGAATGAACCCGACTACCCGCAGTCACGCTGGCCGTCGATGGCGATGAGCCCAAGCCAGCAGGCGCGGTTCATCACGCGGTTCCTAGCGCCGTGCCTGCGCGCGCATGGGCTCGGCGACGTGCGCATCATGTGCTGGGACCACAACTACTCCACCGACCACTACCCCGACGGGCGTTTTGTGCGCGAACTATATATGGACCCGCGCGCGTTCGCCGCCACGGCCGGCTCGGCATGGCACTACTACGGCGGCGCCGCGCGCACGATGAGCGACATCCACCGCCGTTGGCCCACGAAAGGCATCTGGGTCACCGAAGCCTCCGGCGGCGACTGGGGGCCGCGCAACTGGGACGACGCGCTGGTCACGATGGGCGCACGCGTCATCTCGATGATGAACAACTGGGCGCAGTCCGCCGTGCTGTGGAACATCGCGCTCGACACGCGCGGAGGCCCCGATTACTACTATCTGCGCAACGACCACACGCATTCGAGCAACCGCGGCCTGCTGACGGTGGACCGGCGCACCGGCGAATGCACGCGCAACGCCGACTATTACGCGCTCGGCCACTTCTCCAAATTCGTGCCCATCGGCTCGCACTGCATCACCAGTGAGCTGCGTAAGGCACAACGGCTGTATGCCGCCGCGTTCGCCACGCCGGACAGCACGGTCGCCGCGGTGCTGTGCAATGAGCGCGTGGACCCGGCCACACTGCGCATTGACGTGCGCGGCCGGGAGCCGCAGACGCTCGCACTGCCGGCGCGCTCGTTGACGACAGTGGTGTTCGACTAGTCGGCCACCGCGGCGAAGGCCTGCTCAAGGTCGCCGATGAGGTCGTCCACATCTTCGATGCCGACCGAAAGGCGCACCAAGTTGGCGGGCACTTCGAGCGTGGTTCCGGCGACCGACATGTGCGTCATGGCGGCGGGGACCTCGATGAGCGATTCGACGCCGCCCAACGATTCCGCCAGCGTGAAGATCTCGGTGGAGGCGGCGAACCGGCCCGCGGCCTCGGCTCCCCCACTCAGCTGCACCGAGATCATGCCGCCGAACCCGCCATGCATCTGGCGTGCGGCGATCTCATGGCCCGGGTGCGATTCGAGGCCCGGGTACCAGACGCGTTCCACACCGCTGTGACCTTCGAGCCACTGGGCGATCGTCATCGCGTTCTCACTGTGGCGCAGCACGCGCAGCTCGAGCGTCTTCAAGCCGCGCATGTCGAGCCATGCGTCGAACGGCGAGGGCACCGCGCCCGCGGAGTTCTGCACAAACGCGATCCGGTCGCGCATGGCTTCGTCGTTGACCACCACGGCGCCGCCGACCACATCGGAGTGGCCGCCGATGTACTTCGTCGTCGAATAGACCACGGCGTCGGCGCCGTCGGCGAGCGGATGCTGCAGGATCGGCGAGGCGAAGGTGTTGTCCACCACCACTTTGGTGCCGTACTGGTGCGCAAGGGCGGACGTGGCGGCGATGTCGGTGATGTTGAGCAGCGGGTTCGATGGCGTTTCCACCCACAGGTATGTGTAGTGCTTGGCAGCGAGTGCGGCACTCACCTGGGCCGGGTCGGTGATGTCCACCACATCGAGCCCGATGCCCCATGGCACGAACACTTTGGCGAGCAGGCGGTAGGTGCCGCCGTACACGTCGTTGCCGATGAGCACATTGTCGCCGGGGCGCAGGGTGGAGCGCAGCAGCACGTCGATCGCTGCGAGCCCGGAGGCGAAGCTCATCGCGTATGCGCCGCCTTCGACGGCCGCGAGCTGCTCGTCGAACGCGGTGCGTGTGGGGTTGACCGAACGGCTGTAGTCGTAGCCGTTGCGCATCTCACCCACACCGTCCTGCTTGAACGTGGATGTCATGAAGATCGGGGTGACAACGGCGCCCGTGGTGGGGTCGGGCGTCTGGCCGGCGTGGATGGCGCGGGTGGCCACGCCCAGGGTGGTGTTCTGCAGGGTCTCGGGTGTGTTTGTGCTCATTGGTGTGTCTCCGTGCGTGGTTGAGTGTACTTGGTTGGGATTGGGTGGTTGGGCTCAGGCCATGACTTCGGCGAGCGCCGCGTCGAGGATCGAGGGGCGGCTTGTGGCGGCCACCACGTCGGCGAAGCCGTTGTCGATCATCCAGTCGTCGTTGAAGATCTTCTCAAGGTAGCTGCGGCCCGAATCCGGCAGCAGCACCACAACCGTCTGTGATGCATCGAGGTCGTGCTTCTTCGCGTAGGCCACGGCGGCGGCCACCGCCATGCCGCTCGAGCCACCGACGAGCAGGCCCTCTTCGCCGGCGAGCCGGCGCGTCATCAGGTAGGCTTCGGCGTCGGTCACCTGCTCGATCGCATCGGCGATCGTCTGGTCGTAGGCGGCCGGGTAGAAGTCCTCGCCCACGCCTTCGATGCTGTAGCCGTGCACGTTGGTCGGGTCGGAGTAGATCGAGCCTTCCGGGTCGGCGCCCACGATTGTCACGGCGCCGTTGGACGCTTCCTTGAGGTAGCGGCCGGTGCCCGAGATGGTGCCGCCGGTGCCGATGCCGGCCACGAAATGCGTGATCTGGCCCGCGGTCGCTTCCCAGATCTCCGGGCCGGTCGTCTCGTAGTGGCTCAGCGGGCCGTTCGGGTTGCTGTACTGGTTGGGCTTGAAAGCGCCGGGGATCGTCTCGGCCAAGCGGTCGGACACGCGGTAGTACGAGCGCGGGTCATCGGGTTCCACGTCGGTGGGGGTCACCACGACCTCCGCTCCGTAGGCGCGCAGTACGGCGCGCTTGGTCTCGTTCACTTTGTCGGGCACCACGAAGACCGTACGGTAACCGCGCTGCTGGGCCACCATGGCGAGCCCCACGCCAGTGTTGCCGGACGTCGGCTCTACGATCACACCGCCGGGCTTGAGTTTGCCTTCGCGTTCGGCGGCGTCGATGATGCGTGCGGCGATGCGGTCCTTGGACGATCCGCCAGGGTTGAAGTACTCCACCTTGACGGCAATGGTGGCTTTGACGCCGTCGGTCACATGGTTGAGCTTGATGAGCGGGGTGTTGCCGATGAGTTCGGAAAGCGAGTTGTGGATTGCCATGGGTCTGTTCCTTGCGTGGTTGGTGGTCGGTTGGTTCGTACGGGGGTTGTGCGTAAGACGGCCCCGCGTGAATCGCGCGTTCAAACCATGGCGTTGAGATGGGTGCGGCTGCCAGACGGTATATCACCGTGGCGTTCCGGCAATCCAGTGTGGGTTGGAAATCGGGCGCGCCTGTGGCCACACATGCAGTTCACTGGTGTG
>ERZ778515.2184-NODE-2184-length-11839-cov-4.185081_pt1 | contig 11839 bp, 13 predicted proteins | sample MGYA00510343_ERZ778515 | MGnify/ENA primary metagenome ERZ778515 (study PRJEB29527, sample SAMN07138965) | mouse gut metagenome | material: feces | host: mouse | place: China:Nanjing | collected 2016-01-25 ...
AAGACCAGCTACGTTATCTGCGGGGAGAAGCCCGGCAGTAAGCTCACCAAGGCCCAGGAGCTGGGCATCCCTGTTCTGACCGAGCAGGAGTTCCTTTCTATGATCCCCGCATAACTGTACGATTGGAGCAAACGGAGGGAGGGGCGCTGATATGAGCATGGATATTCTCTACGAAATTAACTTTCCAGATGGCCGCTGTTGGCTAACCACTCCGCTTTACTCTCAGGCGGTGGACGCTGCCAAAGCGAAGGCAAAGAAAGACGGTGTACCGATGGAAGTTACAAAACACAATTTGAGGACAGGAGAAGTCCGCAGAGATACCTATTTCCCGGATGGCACGGTTGAAAAACATTGGAAAAAGAGGTGATACTATGCAGCGATTCAACATTAACTGGACTGCCAAGGCCCTGGTGAATCAGATGGAGAAAGGCAAGGTCAACTACGACAACGCTGTGCAGCGCAGCCTTGTATGGGACGTAGACAAAAAATCCCTTCTGATCCACAGCATGATCTACGGCTATGCGATCCCTGCCATGTACTTTACCCGTGACGAGAACGGCGTATATGACAGCCTGGACGGAAAGCAGCGGTCAAACACCATCAGCGAATATCTCCATGATGAATTTGCGTTGACTCCCGACACCCCTACCGTCGTAGATGATAACGGGTGCGTGGAGGATGTCAGCGGATTATATTTCTCACAGTTGCCTGAGTGGGTGCGGGATCGGATCAAAGACTATAACCTCACGATTTACTATTATGAGGGAATGACAGAAACAGAGATCAGGGAGTTCTTTCGCAGGCTGAATAACGGCAAGCCATTGAGCGCCATTGAGCTGACCCGTGCCAACGTCCCCAGCTTGGCGATTTTTCAGCAGCTTGCCAAGCATAAGGCAATTCAGTTCGTAGTTTCGGAGGCTGGCAGGAAACGGTTCACCGATGAAATGATTGCCATGCAGCTCTACCAGCTTATCACAGAGGAATCCCCCGACTTCTCCACCAAGCCCTTCCGGGAGTGGGCCAGCAAGGTCGAGGTTGACAGTGAAATGCTAGACACAATTAACTCCGGGCTGAATGCCTATTCGGTGTTCGTCAGGAGCCTGATTGATGTCAACAACAAGGTTCTCCGCACTGTCAAGGGTAGGACGCACTTCATCAGTTGCGTATATTACTGCTGTCTGGCAGTAGAAAATGCTGTGAGCCAGGACGAGATCAACCGCACCCTGACCGAGTTCTTCAGCGGGCATCCCTCCACGTCATCAGAGTATAATCACACGGTATCCGCTGGCAGCGCAAAACCCACTTCGGTACAGACACGGCGGGGTGTTATACGGTCTTTGCTTTCGGCAACCGATGAAGCGGAGGAACCTGACCCGGAAGAAACTGATCCTGATAATGTGGGTGATTCAGAACAATTTGAAGAGGAAGGATATGCGGTATAAACATTGTGCGCAGAAATAATCCTTATCCATACCAGGGGAGACCCAGCGGTTTGCTGGGCCTCCCCTACTACCTATTGACCTGTACGAGATTATTTCATCTTTGCACCGTGCCGGGATGCCTGGTGAAAGGCAGGATCTTATCCGTTATTCCATCGAAAAACCGCTTGAATCAAATCGACCATTTCGCCAGTTGTTACGACACTTCCCGGATCAAATGGTTCCGTATATTCCAGCCATCCAAGAGCAAAGGCTTTGTTTATAGAGTCCTTCGCCCAGTGATTCCCAGTATAGTATTCTATAGGCGGTTCACCCTCGACAAACCGTGCAAACACCGTAAGCAATTCGCCCCATGTCAATGTGCGGTTCGGGCAGAATAGATCATCTCCACACCCCACCATTACCCCGGTGTTTTGCATGGTTCCAACTGCTGCTGCGTACCATGTCCCTGATTCTACATCACGAAAAGGGGCTTGGGTTACTCCGTAGGTTTTTACGCTTTTGCTGTCCATCATAAAATAAATGAGTTGTGCCAAGTCTGCCCGTGTGACAGTTTCAGCACCGTTATCCCGGCCTGTTTTATATCCTCCCCAAAACAAATTATCAGGTGCAACCAACGTAGCTTTTCCGTTAGTCAGCGTGTGTGTCTGAACTTCTTCATACGACATCACAGTTACGTTAGGCTGGGTAGCACTATCATCATTCGGTTTATGCGAGGTGGTCGGTGTTCCTGAACTGTGCGAAGGGCTATATGGCAAATTTGATGTGGACTGTGGAATCAAATCGAAAATAGCAGCCAGAGTCCGGTCTGCTTCTGCTGCAAAGGAATATCGGACCTCAGTAGAAACCTGTACGCCGTTTTCCTCCCAGCGCAGAAAACGATAGCTGTTGTCAGGCACAGCGTTCACAGTTATAAGTTTCCCTTCTTCGTACTGCCCGCCGCCTTCTACTGTCCCGCCTTGTGTAGCACTAACATGAATTGTATAGGTTGGCTTGGGAATGAGCGTGAAATTAGCAACAAGTGTTCGGTCTTGTTCTGCGATAAAAGTAAAATTTTCATCAGTGCTGACTTGTTCACCATTTTCTGTCCACCCCATGAAAAGGTAGTCGTTTCCCGGTGTTGCTATAAGTGTCACAGAGCTTCCTTGCTCATATTCTCCTCCACCGCTGACGGTCCCTCCTATGGTAGCAGATACATTGATAGTATAGAACGGCTTGGGAATTGGCGTGAAATTAGCGACAAGTGTTCGGTCACGATCTACTACGAAAGTGATGCTTTCATCGACGCTGACCTGCTCTCCATTTTCTGTCCACCCTGCAAAAAGATACCCGCTATCAGGGATGGCCGTATATGTCACAGAACTTCCCTTCAAAAATTCTCCTCCACAACCACCGCTGGTCCCTTCTGCGGTAGTACCTGTACTAATGGTCCCACCTACAGTAGCACCTACACTGATGGTACAAGTAGGCATGAAGTAAGCAATGATTGTTCGGTCACAATCCGCTATGAAGGTATAACTTTCATCAGAGCTAATCCGTTCGTTATTCTCTATCCACGCAATGAAACGATACCTGCTTTCGGGGGTGGCCGTAAGTGTTACGGAACTTCCCTGCTCATATTCCCCTGCACCATTGACGGTCCCACCTGCGGCAACAGAAGTACTGATGATATAGGTGGGTTTGAGGATAGGCCCAGGGGTAGGCTCGGTAATAGGCTCAAAGATTGCAGTCAGATTTCGGTTGCTAGTCACCGTAAAAGTTAAACTGGATTCTGTGCTGATTTGCGTATCGTTTTCTGTCCACGCCAGGAAACGGAAGCCCTCGTTGGGAACGGCTGTAACCGTTGCGGGAGAACCTTCTTCGTACTGCCCACCGCCGTTGACTACGCCGCCCTCTACAGGGCTGGTGTTGGTGTCAACGGAATAGGTTGTAGCTGGTACGTCTTGGACGCTTACACGGCATGATGCGGACGCTCCGCTAATCGTTTCTGTGGCAGTGACTAAAGTTGTCCCTGCCGTGTGCGCAGTTATAAACCCCATTTCGGTAACACTGGCAACAGAGGGATCATTGCTTGTCCATTGAACGTTGCCGCTTGTACCTTCGGGATGAATTGTGGCCGTCAAGGTATCTGTCTCGCCAACGTAAAGGGTCAGCTCTGATTTATCCAGCGTTATATAGGTGGGTGAAGGCGGGGGCGAAGGTTCGTTATCTGCAAAGGTCATGGAAAAGATCATATCCGCTTGATAAAGACCCATCCCACTATACACATCATAATAGCTGTCTACAGTCCATCTGTTGGGAATCATCCCATCAGGCTTATACAACTCTACCAAGGTGGAATGATTGTCCATCAACGACAAACGGCTATTGTAGCTCTTTGTAATATCATCTGCAACGCCGTTGGTTGTATTGCCATAAATCTTACATCCAATAATGATTACTTCTCCGTCTTGGATATAGAGACCACCGCTCCGCTTTCCTGCGGCATTTCCAGAAATGGTGCATCCCTTCAAAAAGACATTTTCCGTAATGCCTATATAAACTGAACCCATATTACGGGCAAAGCCGCCTGTAAACGTACAATTCTCAATGGTTATATCGTGACCACCAACATACAGATGTGCCCCCGTAGCCCCTATATTATTTGTAAAATGGCAGTCTGAAATAAGAGCATCGCCATATCCAACCGATAATGCAGGACTGCCGACTGCAATGCAGTTGACAAAATTACATTTCTCAATAATTTTCGCAGGGCCTTCGACATTGAGAATTGGCTGCTCTGCTTGAATCCCCGCACCATCGAACGTAATGTTTTGTACTTTGGTATTCCCTTTTCCTTCCCCTCGATCCCAGAGATAAATATGAGCCTCAGATGTAGCACGCCGAAGCGTTATCGGACAATCAGCGCGACCAAGCACCACGTCAGAAGAAGGCGCTTGGATGTAACCGTCAAATTCAATCACATCATTTGCATTGGCATGAGCAATAGCGTCAAGCAATTCCTCAATGGTTAATGCAGGGCCAGAGGGCGGTTCTGGTGTTACTTCGGAGTCGCCAGTTTCGTCAGTAAACGAACCATTTTCATCAGCGGGATTTTCAGCCAGATCAAGTGTCGAAATAGAGATTTCTGCATCAGGTTCGCTTGTGTTCGCCGTTGCTTCTACAGCAAAGGCTGGAACGGTTGAAATCATCACCATTACCGCAACAAATAGTGCGGTTGGGAAATGATTCCAGTGAGGATACCTGTTCTGTGATCCTCGGTTGCAGTGTTTGTAGTTCATGCTTGTACCTCCTGTGTTGTTTCGCCCGTGGACCACGGGCGAGTATTAGATTTCACATTATGACAGAATATCACAGCAAAATACATCGACACAGAGGGGTTATTAGATATTTTCATTGTAATTATAGAAAGGATGTCGAAACTATGAGCCACGAATGGGGAAACTACCCCGAAAACTTCACCCCAAAGATGTATTGGGGGGCCAGGGCCATACTTGAACGGGGGAGCGGCCACCCCGGAAAGGCATTGTGCCTTCTGCCGGATCGCCAGAGCTTTGAGCGGCTGGATGGATGCCAGAGGGATCAGGATGCGTTCTTTGACTGGATCAACACAAAGGTTCTGCCTGAGCTGAGACGCCTTGCCAGCGAAAACCGTTTCCACGAGTGGAATGATCTGGCAACGATCCAGTCCGAGGATGGCGCTTTCATGTGTCAGGCCACTCCGAAGGGCAGCTATGGGGAGTATCTTTACATCGGCTGCTGGGAGGTAGATTTGGAGAAATGAAATACTACAGTACACAGCATCCCATTGCGCCGGGTACGTTCCCGAAGCCGGATGGCAACAAGGTTATAGAAATCGTCAATTTTGATAAACGGCAGTATTGCAGGGAGGCTGGCTGTGATTGCTGGGGCTACATTAAATATGAACACCCTTTGAGCGAGAAACAGGCGGTGGAATATGAACTTGTCCGGGAGCAGCTTCTTGATTTCACACAGCGGTACATGGTAGGTGCGGGGACATCGGTTCTCCGCACCTTTGCCACGGCTACGGAAGTCAATGAGTGGTTTGATGCACAAATTGTAGAGGATCGCCACTTCTGCCGTCTCTATGACCGGGTAAGGATGGTGCATATTCTTGGATGCCGTTATATGTGGCTCAAACCGGAGGAACGGTGGACAGACAATCCGCAAAGCAGCTTTCCAAGTCCATCGTTGCTTTCCAGAGAAGAGCCTTGGAACTGAATGGAGGATGCAAGCGTGATTGAGTTCATAGAGAAGGAGCGGTACTACGATGATTCGACTTTTACGGGCCAATGTTGGATGTACCCCACGTTCATGGTGAAAGACGGTATTGAGTATTTCATGTGGAACCGCCGGGAGCCGGATGATAGCTGGAAGCTGAAGGAGCGTGAAAGTCAGAAAGCAGACCTGCTTGCCAATGATGGATCACATTTTCATTTCCACGGCATCTACGCAGACCCGTTTGAGATGCTGGCCGAGATAGAGCGTAGAGGACATACGTTCACAGAGCCGGATAACCTCTTTGTTGATTGCCGTGAAACAGGTGGGTTTGTGGACTTCCACGGGAACCGAAACGAGGTGTCGGCGGCTTTCCATTACCGAATTTATGATAAGGCCCTGATAGAGAGAATCCGCACGGCTGTTGCACTAATCATCGAAAGAAGCAGTGTAATGACAAAGCAGGAGCTGTGGTCACAGCTTCAACAGGGCCATGTGCTCAATGACCTTTTAGCATTTGGCCCCGGCCAGGACTGCGAGATCTTCAAGAACGACAGATTCTATCCTGGGGATGTGGTTATCTATGTGCCTGATGTGACCTTGAACCATATCCCTCTTGACCGCCCGATTACGGACCCGGAGGAATTTTCCGAGATCTTATCCAACTGCTACACAGGCCAGGATTTCATCAATGAGTGCCACGGTGATGCAGAGAAAGCCGAGCACCTGTTTTGGTACTGCGACTGGCAACATCCGTCCTCTGCCGTGGACGAGCTGGCCGATGACGGGGAGGAATCATAATGAAGTATACACTTATTGAAGAAAAAGGGCCGTATGCTCTTATCCTGCGGGGCGAGAGCATGACGCAATACGCCGTTGTGGGCGGTTTGGACAAAGAGACCGGGAGCTGGGACTGGACGTGCTGCTACTACGATTTCGGTAAGTTCTCTGGACTGACGAAGGCTGAGGCTCTTTTCCGTGCGCTGGACTACTACCTGATGCGGACAAATGAAAAGCATATTCCCTGGGACAGAATGAGCGAGATCGCCACGGTCCTGAAGGATGGGCTAATCGAGGACGGGGAGGACGAAGCCTACCGCTACATGGCCGATGTTGCCGAACTCTCGGAGAGCGAGGCTGAATACTTTGGGCTGGATATGGAGCAGTACAGAGACAGCGTTGCGGAGAGTCCTTAAAACGAACGTTATTGGGAACGATTTAGCAGGACTGAAGTACCCCCTCGGAATCGACTGGTTTCGAGGGGTATTTTCTCCCAAAACTCGTTCCAAAATCTACGTCCCTATTCTCATACGTTATTGGGACAGGAAAGCAGGGGTATGAATGAAAAACTACACTTTCGGATATGCGAGGGTCAGCACTGAGCAGCAGAATCTTGACCGTCAGCTTGACGCTCTCCAAAAATATGGTTGTGACACGATTTACAATGAGAAGATGACTGGGACGAAACGTGATCGGCCTGAGTTGGAGAAGATGCTTGACCGAATGACTGAGGGCGACACGGTGGTGATCGAATCCTTGTCCCGGTTAGGCCGCAGCACCAAAGACCTGATTGAGTTGACGGAGTTGTTTGAGCAAAAGGGCGTTCATCTGGTCAGCCTGAAAGAATCCATTGATACCAGCACGTCCACGGGCAAACTCTTGTTCACACTTATGTCGGCCATCGCCCAGTTTGAGCGTGATGTGATCGCTGACCGCACCCGTGAAGGATTGAAGTCAGCCAGAGCCAGAGGCCGGACAGGTGGTAGGCCGAAAGCGGACCCAACTGCAATCAAAAAAGCTATCCGCCTCTATAATACGAAGGAATACTCCATCAAAGAGATTGAAGAAATGACTGGAGTAAAAAAATCCACGCTCTACCGTGAGTTGAAGGAGGCAAAAAGTTGACTGTCAAGGAGTTCATGGACAAGTGCCGCAGTATGCCGCTCACTCCGATTACCCCCGGCGCGCCCAGTTATGCGGAACTGATGGAAACTGAAACCGAGATTTGGAGTAATGACGCTTGCCGTGGTTATGCAATGATGGCAATGCAGGACGCCGGACTAGATCAGCAGACGATTAACAAGGTTCTCCATGTCATGTATTATGTGTTCGATCAGGTGAGCGTGGCCGAAGCGGAGCAGCACTATCATAAGGGATAAATAATGGGGACGGCCACTTTAGGCCGTCCTCTCTTTTTCCAAATAGAGTTATTGCTATAATACTTTTGATGTACCACTGATAGCTACTGGATATGGGATAGATACACAACAACCTAACAACAGGCCGATAGTATTGTCGTTTTCTCCAACTAATTTATAAGAAATAAATTCAGTTTGGAGGAAAAATTATGTATATAAATCAAATTTTTAAGCTGACGATGGTACTGGACACCAATAAGTTTAATCGCATTTTCAGCGATTATAACCTTTTGGAAACAGATGGAGACGAATATATAGACCCATCGCTGGCCCATAAAGGAATCACCATCTTATATCGTAACAGCCAGTACAAAAAGAAGGTAAGCCTGATTGTCAACTCAGCTCTCGTCCTGAAAGAGAAGAAGCCAGACGTTCATAAACTCATTCACAAATTAGAGAAAAGAATTGACGAATACTTCAGCGGCAAGTATAGTCTGAGGAACTTCATGTTAGCAGAACTAACATTAGTCGCAGATATTGACGTGGGCAGCCAGGATGCGGTAGACACCTATATCCGGGTAATACAGCGGATTGGAAAAGTGAAAGGGTTCTCGCCTGCTTGCTATGAAAATTTTGATGAAGATACCAGTTTCTGTCTGGAGGGGAACAGTAACGGGATCAGCTTTTTCCTCTATAATCTTCGAGAAGCAGCAGCAAATAATCTTAATAGTGGAAGCCCTCACAAAGCGTTCCTTAAAGATTCCAAAGGTATTTTAAGGTCAGAGGTACGTTTAACATCGAAGGCGATTCATGCTTATAGCGATACGGATAATGTTACCAGACAGATTTTAGAGCTAACAGGGAGAAGCGCAGAAATTTTTATGAACACATTTGTTCAGATTGTTCCCTATGGAGATTTCTACAAGAAAAAAGATGCCGATGATATTGTTCGGCAGAAGGTCAGTGATCTACCTCTGCGGCGAAAAATGTTGCGGCTGATTGGACTGATACCGGAGAAAAAGTCTCTACTGCTTGCACAGAAGGCAATGAGTTACAGAGAGCCGAATAAGCTCTTGATTACTTTCGCTGACATTGGGGTTTCCCCTATCACAATCAGCAAAAGGATGGACGTAAAATATCTGCCCTCTTTGTACTCCTATCTGGATAATACTCATTAGGAGGAAGAGAAAATGTTTTGCGAGGATAGCTACAATAGAGATTCCGTAAGTGTTTCGGAGGAACGAAGCCTTCTGCAACAAATAGTATCCCTTGGAGTGGGGTATCCTTATGGAAGATCAGGTCTTTCCAAAGCGGCCATTTCGGATACAGACACGCTCCACAGACAAATTTCAAGAATACTAAGTTTGCAGAAATATTCGGATGCAGGTAATATAATTTGTGATGCTAAAGACCGTATCCGAAACAGGGATGATGGGTATTACTTTTTTGATTTAGATAAAGGCCGCATACTGGCTGGAGGGCAGCATCCTATAGAGGACATTATCATTGACTTTACCTTGCCGGGTGCAGACGATGGGGTTCTACTCCGAAGGAGAAAAAGGGCCTGTCTACATAGCATAGGATTTTTGATTGCGCCGGATGCAGTAAATTTCTTATGGATGAACAGGGTTTATGTTCCCCTCAAGGAGTTCCACATGCTATCCTTTATCACCGTGGATGATTCCAGATCCGGCCTTGTGGTAGATTATGATGCAACACAACACAACAAGCCATTGGTACTTTTTCCCTGTGAAGAAAACATCGACATCATACAGACCCAGTTGGATCATGATGACCGCTACTGGACAGCGGAACGTGAATCTTTCATAGGAAGCATAGGCTTGTACCGGGAAAATATATAGGAGGAAGATGATATGCAGTTCAAGAAATATGTCCAAAAGACTGTTAGTTACGAAAAACAAATGCAAATTGCTGAGAATAAAACTAAAGTTGAAATGACACTTGACCCTATGCGCTCATATCTACAAGGTGTAAACATTTTTAATGTAGAGACTGACAGCCTATACAAACAAATTTCTTCCGTTGTTGACCTCTCCAGCAGGAGTAACTATTTTATTGACCAGCGGGAAGGTCCCCAAACGGAGGCCCAGAAGAAAATGATGTATAACATCGAACGAATCAGCGATTATGCACAAGAAGGAATCAAGATGCACTTCATCGTGGATATGGAGAAGAAAAAATACCTTTCGGCTGCTAAAGATGAAGGAATCGGGACTTGCCTTTGTTGCCTGCATCCCGTTAATGCGGCCAACTCTATCATGCTGCTGACAAAAGAAGACCAGCGGCTAGGAATGTACGCTTATGTTGGGACGCCATCCAAGGAGGGGGTAGCCTATCTCTTTGCCAAAGAGGCAGCAGGTTCATTCTTTATCCAACTACAGGAGTTCCACTTCTTATCACTAAAAAAAGACCCGGTACACAACTATGACCATGGCCTGCTTCTCAGCTATAATCCTGAGTGGGGGTGGAAAAATATCTCCTTCGGTATCATACTCAAAGAAAATCAGGATATGGTTCGGCAACTGTTTGATTCTGTCAGGAATCCAACGAGGCCCGTGGAGCTGCCTGACAGCAACAGAATGAAGGCAGAAGCTGTGAAGCATTCGTACCCATGGCAATAGGTTTGTACCATTTTTCCAAGGCTATTTTGCTCCATAGCCAATACCTACTTCTATGAAAATGCAAATAGGTGACGCACCTACCAGGGTGCGCCGCCTACTTGCCGTATGATTGGGCCAACACGGGCTATCCGCTCCGCACAATATTCTAAAGGCTGATAGGGTTATTTAAGGCCAATTTGTCAAGTGCTATCTTGCTATAGTAAGTCTCCAAAAGGTTCCAGATGCGATCAACTCCCCATTCTTGCGGAATCGTGACCGGGTTGATACCGAGATTGGATAACTCTTTCAAGGTGCGGTTGAAAGTATCCGAATCACCAGGGAACAGTTCCTTCGCCCTTGGTATACTGCGGCACTGGTTCACCCATTGTAGAGCCTGAATCAGTCGATCTTCTTTTTGCGCATTAAAATTATGGGACCTTATCAATGTGACGGCGTGCTGCAAAGAATACCAATGGCCTTTTCCGATGCTCTTATTCCAAAAAGAGTTGACTATCTCACGGCTCACTTCGGGAGAAAGGAGGTACTCGTACTTGTTTATGTTGCGATTCCCCGCCTCTTCAGCTTGTTTACTAAGTGCATACATTTTGTGATAGTCACATTGAATCTCAAAACGGATGATTCCTCGTGCGTCATCCAATATCGCTTGCGGGATTGGCGGGTATCCTTTTTCCACATTCTCTTTGGACTGCTCAATCAGCTTCATAAGTTTGCTGTAGCAGTTAATCCGAGCAGAATTACATTCCAAATAGAAGCTGCTGTCCCTGCTTTTCTTTCGATGTGCCTTATCATCATATTTCATCCATTCTCTATATTGAAATGGAATATCTGACTTTTTGAGTAGCTTCATTATCTGCATATCGGTACACGGTTTGCAACACTGATCGTACAACTCAGGCAGGTACAAATTGACGCAGTAATCTACACGGTTTAGGCTATAATCATCAAAGGTTCCGAGCAATGGAGAGATTGTTTTCGATATGGTATTGAATTGGGGAATGGCACGCTCCATATCGTCAAGAGTAGCCGCAGTAATATAGTCAGAGATACCTCCCAAAATTTTAGGATTGATTGTTACATCAATGATTGAGACAAATAGTCTGAATGTATTCAACCAAATATTTTGACGAATCGTCCATTCTATTCCACGGGTATTGGGATCGAATTTGTATATCCAATTTCCGTAATCATCCGGGTATTCTTTAACACCTCCCGTTTCTTGCTTATACTTCTTCAAATCGTCAAACAGTTGTGAGGTTTCTGGTTGTAGTAAGACCATAGATAGGGTCACCGTGTGAAACCCCAGTGAGGATCGCAACATAGTGTGTCTCCTTTCGTGAATAGGTTCTTGTCCAGATCATAGAAAATCCTCCTGTGAGGGGTT
>ERZ778515.2188-NODE-2188-length-11817-cov-5.161367_pt1 | contig 11817 bp, 9 predicted proteins | sample MGYA00510343_ERZ778515 | MGnify/ENA primary metagenome ERZ778515 (study PRJEB29527, sample SAMN07138965) | mouse gut metagenome | material: feces | host: mouse | place: China:Nanjing | collected 2016-01-25 ...
AAACGGTGCACTTCTCAATTAGAATCTGGCGCACTTCTCGATTAAATTTTACACTTCCCGGCAGCATCAATTGGCTGGAATATCCATAAAGAAAAGTTTCTTCAGGGCACACCTGTCACCAATCTCAAACTCACAGCCTCTTACGGCGAGCTTGGTGCCAACTTCCTGTCGCCCTATAACTTTGACGATATCGCTTTTGGTCCGATTGTATATACGACCGGCGGAAACCGTTTCACCAACGGTCATGCGGCATATCTCAAGACAAAGGACCTGAAATGGGAGACATCCAAGACTTCGGACGTAGGTATCGAACTCGGTCTCTTCAACAATGAAATCACATTCCACGCCAACTATTTTTACAAGAAGAATACCGATCTTCTTGCCAACATCAATCTGAATCTCTCGTCTGGTCAGATCTTTGAAATCAATTCCTCTAACGAGACTCCTTACGTCAACACAGCCTCGGTGGAGAACAAAGGTTTCGAGTTTATGGCCGGATGGAACAAAAGCATAACCAACGAGCTGCGTTTCAATCTCACAGCCAACCTCACCACACTAAAAAACAAAGTGCTGGCACTTGGCGAGAATGTGCAGCCCATTACAGCCGGAGCTTTTTCATCAAAATTCAACGACGCAGCCACAATCACTCGTCCGGGTGATCCAATAGGCTCGTTCTACGGCTATACCATCGACGGTTTTGATTCTGAGGGCAACTTTATATTCCATGACACCGACGGTAACGGTCGCATCACTGCGGAGGATAAGGTTATAATAGGTAATCCTATACCAAAATATTCCTATGGCATAAATCTTGATGTGTTTTATCGTGATTTCGATTTGTCACTCTTCTTCCAGGGTGTAGCAGGCAACGATATATTCAATGCACGCAAGTATGACTATTACTTCAACTATTCCAACAACATGGTCAAGGATGTGCTCAACTCGTGGACCAAAGAAAACACCAATACCTATGTACCCATAGCCAAGGTTACCAATGCCGATGGAGGAAACTCTCTGCCAAGCACATTCTATGTGGAAAAAGGCGATTACTTCCGTCTGAAAAACGTGCAGTTGGGTTATACACTTCCGACAAATATTTCAAAAAAACTATTTATGGAACGTCTGCGCATTTATGCGACAGTGTCAAATGTGTTTACACTTACGAAATATTCCGGATTTGATCCTGAGGTCAGCTCCAACACCTTGTTTGCACGCGGCGTGGATATGAGTTCTTATCCCAACACACGCAACTATACTGTAGGCCTTAACATTAACTTTTAACCTGTAAGCACCATGAAACTATCCATAAAAGGTATCCTACTTGGCTCGGCAATAAGCTTGTCGCTGACATCGTGCAACGGTGTTTTTGATGATCTGGCCATCAATCCGGCCCAACCTAGCATGAAGGAGTATTTTTCCACTCCCGAGGCAATAAATGAAGCTGTTATGACCTGCTACGGCTATATACAGACACAGCGCAGCTTTGGCTCATCGGCTTCCAAGACTATGATTATACGCTCGGACGAGGCTTCATCCAATTCCGACTATGGCAAACCCGGCATGTATGGAAGCTCGCTCAACTCAAGCTATTATACAATCATGCAGCCGTTCGGACTCATATACTCATGTGCTTCACAAGCCACATTTATCATCGAACAGATTCCAAACGTCTCTTTCCCAGACCTGCAGCAGAAGGAGGCTTATCTTGGCGAAGCCTACTTCTGGAGAGGCTTCTGTCACTTCTTCCTGCTCACCAATTACCGTAACGTGTCACTCATAACCAAAGCTCCTGTGGATGCTTCGGACTATGTACGACCGGTTTCCGACCCCGAGGATGTGTGGAACTCGATATGCAGCGATTTCGCCATGGCCGAGACACTTCTCCCCAACAAGGGATACTGGAAGGGTGACAAGGCCGGACGTGTCACTGCAGCCTCGGCCGCTGCAATGCTTGGCAAAAGCTATCTGTATCGCAGCGGCATCGAACCACTGTACGGACATTCGCAGACTACATATTACAATGAAGCCGCTGCTGCGTTTGACCGTATAATCAGAGGTGATTACGGCACATTTCGTCTGGTTGAATACAGTCACAACTTTGACGTGGCTCATGAGAATAACGATGAATCCATATTGGAGTTACAATTTCTCGGAGATGTCGAGAATGCAGGCTTCAACCCGGCCACAGCCACGTCGGGGCTCGCATTTGATACCCGCGGCATCATGCTCCCGGGTACAGGCGTAGGCTATGAAGGTGTTGTGCATGACTGGCTCTATGATGAGTTTGCCAAGTCTATCGACAAAGACGGATACACTGATATACGAATGTTCTCCACCATGTTCTTCAACGACCTCGATCCGGCCATCAGGCTGCGTGCCGGTCAGCGACTCGAAGGCCCGGGCGGCTACCACTTCGAGGAAATGTATCCTTCGGGGAATTTCACTACCGCCACCAATGTGCGCACACATGCTTACAAAGCAGCCTTTCTTAAAGGCATGGATCTGTCGATGCCTATGCGAAACAACAATCCTACAGCCATAACCGGTGTCGGTTCGGGAGTAAAAGAATACATCTATAATCAGCCCAGGGCACATGGAGTAAACTGGCGTTATATACGTTATGCAGATGTGCTGCTTATGTATGCCGAGGCACTTGTCAACGGTGGTAAAGCCGGACTGATGACTGCAGCAGGAGCTGTCCAGGCTGTAAGAGACCGTGCCAATATGCCCGAAATCGGCGGTGTCAACATGGATGTGATCAAACATGAGCGCATGCTGGAATTTGCGCTTGAAGGTCACCGTTTTTACGACCTCCTGCGTTGGGGCGACCTGACCGAACGCTTCAAGACTCTGGAACGTCAGGACCCGCATTTCAAGACATTAATATCCGACACTGATTTCACCGGCTTCATGCCTAACAAACACGAATGGCTCCCCATTCCCATTGATGAAATCGAGTCTAATCCTCATGCCATACAAAATCCAGGTTACTAAATCATGAAAAAAATCATAACAACTACAATATCGGCCGTAATGATCTGCTGCGCAATGACATCAATGGCATCAGAACCCGAAGTATTATATAACGGCATTACCCTTCCGGCTCAGTGGCCGCCACGATATGCCGAACCTGTCGAAGCCAAGGAAATGCCTGTACCATATCTGACAGACAAACCGGCAGTCATACCCATCAACGTCGGCCGACAACTGTTTGTGGACAACTTCCTCATCTCGCAGACTGACCTTAAACCAACCTATCACACACCCGACTTTTTTGAGGGCAATCCCATACTCGAGCCTACTGAAGAGTGGGAAAATACAATCGAGGGCGCACCATATGCCGCACCGTTCAGCGATGGCATCTGGTATGATGACAAGGATGGCAAATTCAAGATGTGGTATCTTGCGGGTGCCGGTTCGATACACAAACAAGACAAGCAGACATTTTACACCGGCTATGCCGAGTCAGATGACGGTATGCATTGGGTAAAACCAGATCTTGAACTTGTAAAAGGCACCTGTCTTGTCGATACCGCCAACCGTGATGCTTCGACAATATGGCTGGATCGCAAGGAAAAAGACCCGGCCAAGCGTTACAAAATGTTCAATGTCGAGCGTCGTCCCACTGACCGCCGCTGGCAATTCATACTCAAATATTCTCACGACGGCATTCACTGGAGTGAGGGCGTAGCCCAGTCGGGAGATTTATATGACCGTTCATCGGCATTCTACAATCCGTTTCGTGACGTGTGGTGCCTGTCCATGCGCTATGGCACCAAGGTATCATCCCGCTCGAGAAGTTACTCGGAAAATAAAGATCCGGAAGCTCTTGTATCACAAGTACACCGTGTACGCCGAGGGATTCCTGACAAGAACGTGGTGTTCTGGTTTACGCCTGATGACAAGGAACCTGTCCATCCCGACCATCCGGAAGTTTCCCCCGGCATATACAACTTCGATGTCATTCCCTATGAAAGCATCATGCTTGGACAATATGCTGTATGGCAGGGCCCTGAGAATAATATTTGTGAGAAACTCGGCGTGCAGAAACGCAATGAAATATGCCTCGGTTACTCACGTGACGGATTTCACTTCTCCCGCCCGAGTCATGTGCCATTCTTAGCCAATGACACTACTGATGGTGCCTGGAACTGGGGCAACATGCAGAGCATCGGAGGTGTGCCTCTCATTGTCGGTGATTCTCTCTATTTCTATTGCAGCGGTCGCCGTCTCAATAAAATCATGTGGGACAGCTACACATCTACCGGACTGGCCAAACTGCGTCGCGACGGATTTGTATCGCTCGGAACAGACGGAGCCAAAAGCGGATCACTTACGACAGAACCTGTAATATTTGATGGCAGCTACTTGTTTGTCAATGCCGACCTTTCGGCCAAGGGTGCCGAAATGACAGTCGAGGTGCTTGACAAAGATGGCAATGTAATACCCGGATATGCAGGAAAATCGGTCGTGGCCTTAAAGAAACTCGACTCGACCCGTCAGCTCGTGAAGTGGAAAGACACCGACAACGTTGCCGAGCTCAAAGGCAAGCCTGTAAGGTTCAGATTCAACCTCACCAAAGGTGGAGAGCTCTATTCATTCTGGGTATCCCCATGGACTACAGGCGAAAGCCGCGGCTATACAGCCGGAGGCGGACCCGGGCTCTCACCCACAGGCGTGGATCAACCTGTTTTATAAATTTATTAACCGCACCAACATGAAACTGTCATATTTCTTAATTCCGACTATGGCCATCGTTATGATGTCATGCGAGGATCATGACTTTAAACCACTGCCTGTCATTGATAATGGCTCGGATGAATCCCCGACACCCGATGACGAATATGTAGTCAAAAATCCCGATGCACTCTACAATGGCATTATCCTTCCCGCGCAGTGGCCACCTAATCGCAATTATAGTTCTGACATACGCAAAGGAATGACTCCCGCCGAATATTGGGACAAACCGACAGTAATATATGCCACAGCCGGACGTCAGATGTTTGTGGACGATTTTCTCATCCGATCCACGACTATGCGCAGAGTATACCATTATCCGGAAGTACACAATCAGCCAGTGCTTGCACCTGACAAAAGTTGGGAGACCTCGGCCAATGGCAAATCGCAGTTTGCAGCACCATTCTCGGATGGAGTGTGGTATGATGAACTTGACGGTAAATTCAAGATGTGGTACATGGCGGCCGATGACGCGACTTGCTATGCCGAATCGTCGGATGGTATCACATGGACCAAACCGGAACTTGATGTCTATGCCGGCACGAACATTATACGCAAAGGCTCGGTCAGAGATGCGTCTTCAATATGGATTGATAAGACCGATACAGAAGCCCGCTACAAGATGTTTGAAGTTTGTGGCGGCTCCGGCAAATGGGCTTATCAGTATCTTACGTCAACAGACGGCATCCACTGGCGTGACCGACAGGCAACCTCGGGCAGTGTCGCAGACCGTTCTACAGTGTTCTACAGCCCTTTCCGGGATGTATGGGCATGGAGCATGCGACATAATGTCCGCGTGAATAAATCTGACCCGTATACGATCCGTGCCCGCGACTATATGGAACACACCGATCCCGTAGCCGGCAATAAAGCAGCCAATGCCAATCTCAACAGCTTCTGGTTTGGCACATGGCCTGCAGAGCAGACTTGGGCCCAGAACGTATCCAATGACGGAGCTCCAGGCATATACAATCATGATGCAATGCCCTATGAGAGCATTATGCTTGGATTTTTCTCCGTATGGCAAGGTCCAGAAAACGACGTGTGCAATCAGCTCGGTATGATCAAACGTAATCAGATTGTGGTAGGATATTCGCGTGACGGCGGATACAGTTGGCAGCGTGACGACATGAATCCGTTTATAGCCATCAATGAATCGGCGGGCAGCTATCTTGGCGGTAATCTTCAGAGTGCCATAGGCTCACCTATTATTGTAGGTGATAAACTGTACTTCTATTTCAGCGCGCGACGCATGGAAAACAAGACTGAAGTCACAACCACAGGATTGGCGACAATGCGTCGTGACGGATTTGCTTCTATGAGCGGCTCCGGACTTATTGTCACAGACCGGTTGTTGTGCGAGGGCTCAACACTCTGGCTAAATGCTCGCATAGGCAAATCTCTGAAGATTGAGATTCTTGATTCAAAGGGTAATGAATTGACACAATTCACTACAGAGCTTCATCCCTCGGATGATTGCGCTATAAAAGTATGCGACGGACTTGCTGAAACAATCAAGAACAAGGCTATCAGCATTCGTTTCACAGCTACCGACTGTGACATCTATTCATTCTGGATAGGCGACGCTGACGGGAAAAGCCGTGGCTATACTGCCGGTGGTGGTCCGGGCCTCAACAGTTCAGGCATTGACCAATAATGAATCAAATTCTGAAAACAAATGAAAAAATCTATATTCATATCATTATTTACGGCATTTACACTGCTCTCCTGCAACGAGGAGCATGTGATGTATAACACTGCCGCCAAACCGGAAATGTCTGTTCAAGGCTCCTCCTATGAAGTTGGACAGCCGATCACATTCTCCGACAATTCTATACCTACCAAGGGGACACAGATAAAATCTTATCTATGGGAGTTTGGCGATCCGGACAACTCGACATCCGATGAGGCATCTCCGTCGTTTACCTATTTCAAAGACGGAACATATATAGTTAAACTTACAGTTATCGACTCAAACAATCTTCCGGCAACCGTGCAGCGTAACATAGTTGTCACCAATCCGACCAAAGCCGACTTCTCCTTTGATCAGGAGGAATATCTTATGGGTGATGTCGTTAAATTTACCGACCTTTCCACAGCAAAAACACCTACCACCATTACCGCATGGCATTGGGACTTTGCCGATGGACATGGTTCGGTATCCGATGAGCAGCATCCGCAATTCAAGTATGATGAAGCAGGCTCTTATCCGGTGACACTCACCGTAACCGACAGCTATGGACTCAAGACATCCATCTCGCGCAGTGTAAGTGTGCTTGACCCGGCCATGCTCGTCAACACACGCTGGACAGCAGTGCTCGGCGGAAGTGTGAAAGGAGGTTCTTCTCCAGCTTTGTCATCTGACGGATCCACACTCTATATGCTCCGTTCTCTCTCCGGTTCTGACAATGCCGCATTGGTGGCATTCACCACGGCCGACGGCCAACAAGCTTGGTCGCTTGACATAAGCGAAGCCATGAGTGCCAACGGGGCTTCGACAAGTGCTATTGCAAAAGACATATTCTCCAGTCCGGCTGTCGGTTCTGACGGCACGATATACATTGTGGTCAGAGACCTTCAGTCGACATCAGCCCAACGAGGTCTTTACACGATTGCGGTTTACCCCGACGGATCCGTAAAATGGTGTAAGAAAGTCGGTGCGAGCGGAGCCAATCTCTATGCCATCACTCCTGCTATCGATGCAAGCGGCAATATATATGTTGCCAACCGTTCCAAAGAGATTTGGAAACTGACACCCGACGGCACCACCACATCCTTCACAGGGCTTGGAGATCTGACCGGAGGTATGACCATTGCCAGGGACGGAACAGTATTTGCTGTCGGCAAGGGGAACGTAGGCATATTTGCAGTAGACATTAACTCCGGTTCGCAAAAATGGCTTTACAATACCGACTTCGGAGGCGCAGCCGATGCTTTCACCGGCGCATTGCGCTCTGCCACACCTTCAGTCGGAGCTGACGGTACAATCTACATGAATATCGACAAGAGCTCCGGCGGTGCAATAGTGGCACTCAACTCTGCAGGTACAGCCAAATGGACATATGACACCAACGGAGCGATACCCGACGGTGGTGTCGTAATAGCCGATGACGGGACACTATATGTCAATGGTGGCACCGATTCGGCATCAGGACTTGTGGCTCTTAACCAAAATGGTATACTTATGTGGAAATTCGCAACAACAGCCAATGTCCAGACTGCGCCTGTGATTGACAACCGCGGATATATTCACATTGTTGATGCAATGGCCAATTACTATGTGATACGTCCTGACGGAACGCTCTTCGGCCAGACCAAACTTGGCATGAGCTGTACATCCTCACCTGTAATGGATGCTTCCGGCCGGATATACACCGTAGTAAACAAGGATGGAGCGCAGACGGTAGTGTGTGCGACATCCAAAGCTGAAGGATACTCCATGACTGCTCCATGGCCCATGAGGGGACAGAATCCATGCAGAACAGGACTTCAACATTAATACCGGCTTTCTAAGGTAAGTCAGGTTGTGGCACGAGGGCAATGCCCTCTTCGGTAATTGTCCTCGTGCTTTTATTATAATTAATTTCACTGCAATGACAACTCAGATATACAACGGTAATATATTAATACCTGGCGGTAAATGGATTAAGGGTGGCTCTGTAGTAATCAAAGATTCAACAATAGCCGAAATCTACAGCCATAGCCGTGTTATTGAAAACATCGACAAAACGGTAAATGCCGGTGGCGGATACATAATGCCCGGCGGTATAGACCTGCATGTGCACGGAGGTGGCGGACGAGATTTCATGGAAGCATCTGTAGATGCTTTCACTACAGCAATCAATGTTCATAGACGGCACGGCACCACAAGTATGTTTCCCACAATTTCATCTGCGACCGGACAAAACATACGCCAGGCAGCACAAGTGTGTGCGTGGCTTATGGAAGATGCCGAAAGCGGTGTCCTGGGATTACATCTTGAAGGTCCGTATTTCGTACCCTCCATGGCCGGCGGTCAGATACCTGAAAACATCAGGATCCCGTCTCCAATGGAATATATTCCCATTATTGAGGATTTTCCATGTATAAAACGTTGGGATGCCGCACCCGAGCTCCCCGGTGCCGATGATTTTGCCCGATATATCACCGAAAAAGGCGTGATTGCCGGACTGGCACATACCAAAGCCAACTACAATGACATCGTGCATGCCTATGAATCGGGCTATACTCTCGCCACTCACTTTTACAATGCCATGACAACCTCTCATAAAAACGGCATATACAAGCATGAGGGTACCGTCGAAGCTGTATATCTGATGGATGGAATAAATGTCGAGGTCATAGCTGACGGCATACATGTACCGCCTATAATTCTTAAGCTCATACACAAATTCAAGACTAAAGGACGTATGTGTCTCATAACCGATGCTCTTGCCATAACCGAATCGCCCGACGGCTCATCATTCGACCCGCGTGTAGTGGTGGAAAACGGAGTGTGCAAACTGCGCGACGGTTCTGCTATTGCCGGCAGTTGCGCCACAATGGACCGACTCATCAGGACAGCCGTCATTGATGCCGGACTGCCGCTTGAGGATGTATCGCGTATGGTCTCTGAGACACCCGGACTCATCATGGGCGTTTATGACCGAAAAGGAAGCATATGCAAACGCAAAGATGCCGACATAATAATCATGGACAAAAATCTCAATCTCACCCATGTATTTGCCATGGGCAAGGAAGTTGATTTATCTCCCGTTGTATAAATTGATATTGATATGGACAGACAATATGTGATAGGCATTGATATCGGAGGGACCAATACTGTAATCGGATTAATCGGCAGGGACGGAAAAATACTATGCTCTGATTCTATAAAGACTCAGAAGCAAGCCGAATTTACAAGCTTTACCTCTGAGATTTACAACACCGTGATGCAAATGATTAATGATGCCGGCATAAAGATTTCCCATATACAAGGTATCGGCATCGGAGCCCCTAATGCCAACCGTAACTCCGGCAACATTGACAATGCCGCCAATCTGCCATGGAAAGGTACTTTGCCTTTATGTTCAGCATTACATGAACGCTTCGGACTCAAAGTAAAATGCACCAACGATGCAAATGCAGCAGCAATTGGTGAGATGACTTACGGAGCGGCCAGGGGAATAAAGAATTTTATCATGATAACACTTGGCACAGGTGTAGGCAGCAGTATTGTTGTCGATGGTAAGGTCGTGTATGGAGCCAACGGTTTTGCCGGAGAATTGGGTCATGTGATTGTAAAACGTGAAAACGGACGCAAATGTAATTGCGGACGTCGCGGATGTCTGGAATGTTACTGCTCGGCAACCGGAATAGTGCGCACAGCCAAAGAATTTCTCGAACAATCATCTGACAATTCAATACTTCGTGCAAAGAATCTGTCGGCACTGACATCCAAAGACATATATGATGCAGCTATGCAAGGCGATCACATCGCAAAGTATGTGTTTGACTACACAGGCCGTATACTTGGCGAAGCTTTCGCCGACTTTGCGGCTTTTACCGCACCCGAAGCAATTGTCTTGTTTGGAGGATTGGCCAATGCCGGACCTTTGCTCCTTAATCCAATCAAGGATGCAATGGATGAAAACACTCTTTATGTATACAAGGGTATGACAAAAATCATACTCTCAGAACTTGACGGCACCGATGCAGCATTGCTTGGAGCCGGAGCTCTCGCATGGGCAACCGAATAATATATCTATCACCTTAAACAATATAGAAACAAATATGCGTTTAATCATTCAACCCGACTATGATAAGATGTCTCAATGGGCTGCTTATTATGTGGCCTCATGCATCAACAGTTCTCACCCGACTCAGGAAAAACCGTTTGTGTTGGGTTGTCCCACTGGCAGTTCACCAATAGGCATGTATCGTGAACTGGTAAAACTCTATAATGACGGGAAAGTTTCTTTCCGCAACGTTGTCACATTTAATATGGACGAATATTGCGGTATCCCCCAGGATCACGAGCAGAGCTATCATACATTCATGTGGGATAACTTTTTCAGCCATATCGATATACCGGCCGAGAATGTAAATATACTTGACGGCAATGCACCAGACCTGCAAAAAGAATGTGATGACTTTGAGGCTAAAATGGCGTCATACGGAGGTGTCGACTTATTTATGGGAGGAGTTGGGCCCGACGGACATATAGCATTCAATGAACCTGGCTCGGCATTGGTCTCTCGTACCCGCATCAAGACACTCACCAGAGACACCATTATAGCCAACTCTCGGTTTTTCAACAATGATATCAATCTTGTTCCAAAAACCGCACTGACAGTAGGTGTCGGTACAGTTATGGCTGCAAAAAAAGTCATGCTACTGGTCAGCGGACACAACAAAGCCCTTGCACTTCATCACGGAATCGAAGAAGGAGTCTGTCACATGTGGACAATCTCAGCTCTGCAAAACCATCCAAAAGCCATTATTGTAGCTGACGACGGGGCCTGTGAAGAGCTGAAAGTCAAGACATACCGCTACTTCAAAGACATCGAATCAGAGAATCTCACTCCCGAACTAAGAATCGACTAAGATATTCAGCGCGATTTATTTACCGGATAAGTCAAATCAGAATATGAGGCTGTCTAACAACTGAATGAACTGCACCCCCAAAAGTTTTGTGTTCAACTTTTGGGGTGCAGTTCAAAAAATAGTCTTCACAATATTTTCCATCTGGAAAGGACTATGTAAAAAACGATCTGATAATAAAAATGGCATGGCCGAACTGATGACATTTGTTTCGATGAACTTTACCAGACCGATTTCTTTTTATGCCCAAAATGGGGAAAATCTGATTTTTTAGAAAAAGATAAACTACTAGAACTACACCCGTGGAAACCTACCCGATTCTCAATGAACCGGCAATGGAAGATATATCTCTATTTTTATCTTAAAGGAAAGAGCCGCTAAAAATTAAAAAAATATTTGCATAATCAAAAATAAAGTCCTATCTTTGCACTCGTAAAATAAAACAAGCCCAGGTGGCGGAATGGTAGACGCGCTCGTTTCAGGTGCGAGTGCTGCGAG
>ERZ778515.2189-NODE-2189-length-11804-cov-9.348370_pt1 | contig 11804 bp, 10 predicted proteins | sample MGYA00510343_ERZ778515 | MGnify/ENA primary metagenome ERZ778515 (study PRJEB29527, sample SAMN07138965) | mouse gut metagenome | material: feces | host: mouse | place: China:Nanjing | collected 2016-01-25 ...
AGGGTCGTACCCTCCTAAAAAAGTAAGCCGGACACTCCATCCGCTCCCAAAATACAGTCAGCACCGCTCCCGGCAGGGGGCGGCCTGACTGTATTTTGGGAGCGGATGGAGTGTCCGGATTTTTAGCCCATACCCGCTACTGCGGTGGATATACTGCCATTTTTGCCGGAAGCAGTCCAAAATCAACGGCTTTTCATCGCTGACATTCTACAGAGAAGCTGCCGCTTTCAAAAATTCAGTCATAATTTGTTTTGTTCGGGTAAGGCAACTTCTTAGTATATCGTCTGTAATACGCTTCATTCAGGGAAGCGGAATTAAAACTGTCAGTAACCTGTATAAATCTCAATTTCGAAATTGCGGGATGACATTTTTTATACTCTTCAGGTACCTCCTCATCATCAATATACGGAGCGGAACCCCTGTTTACCCTAATATCATCCTCTCTGTTTTTATTATACAGATTTACCTGCCAGAAGCGCTCGCGTCCGGATGTATTGGGAGGTATGTTGAATGTAAAGGTATTCCTACCGGTTTCCACCCATCCCGCATCGGCAAGATGAAGACTATCGTAATGACACACAATGGTATCTGTGACAAGATATATATCCTCGGCTACCATTTCATAATAAGCAGGTGCCTGTAAATCCAACATCACCCCCTTGGAAGATACAGGGAAAACAATCCCCCCGACCAGTTGCAGATAACATTGCATATTAATGTCAGGCATACGGTAGTGCCAACAAGGACCACCGGGTGCCCACGGACAAAAAAGTGTATCCAGTGCATCAATACTGATATCTGAATCATTAGGTAGCAAAATACAATCAGCACACGCGAGCCGACTACTGCCCTTCTCTTTGCATAGCTGCCGGTAAGTAATCGGTTTCGGTGATCCTTCTATCCATTTCCCTACAATCTGCTTCTGGGTAAGCAGCCGATTTTTCCCGAACCGACTGTTTACGGCACATCCGCAGAACAGCAGAGCCAATACCGAAATCACCGCTACCCGCATTCCTGAATTTCCTGCTGGCATAACTTATAGCTTTTTTTTCAGGATATCACCGCCAAAAACAGCCTGACACAGCAGACCATATCCAGACGGTGATACCCCTTTGTTTCTATACTCTCATTTATTTAATTGATACCGACACTTTTACAGTATTAGGGAAACATCCTCCAAAAACCCTCCAATCTTCATATACTTTAGGCATTTTTACTCCTGTAGGCCAAACCCCTTCAAGGTTAACCTTATTAGAAAATGGATCATATTGTACAGCATCAAGTTTATTGGCATCCTTCAAATACACATACCATCCATTTAATACACTATCCTTCGTTCCCCATACACAATGCCACATCGGCAATGCCTTGGAATATATTGGACTTCCGGAAGGGGCAGGGTGAATAGCGGGCCGAGCAGAGTGCGCCGAACAGTCAGGAGCGGTAGCGATGCCGAAGCAGGCGGTCGAGGAGGGAATCCGGAAGGAGAATGGCGAGTAGGGCGGCGGCGCGGTTGAGCAGGCGTACATGCGGATTGCGGAGACTGGCCCGTGAATGGGTAGCGATCACCTCGCGACAACGACGGATGTAGCCCTCGCGGTCACAGCCCGCAAGGGCAGACGGATTATTGAGCAACAGACCGAGCATATTGAAGGCCGCCGAAAGGCGGCGGTCGCAGGCGGCTCTGATAAGCCCCTTGTCGCCTTGGCGGTGCATGTGGGCCTCGATACCTTCGGTGATATCCAACACATCCAGGCGCCGGAGATTGAACGAATGGACTATGCTCCCGCGGCGCTGGCGGTAGAGATACACCACCTTACTGCTGCACACATAATTGGATGCCCGTATAGCCACTCGATGAAACACATACAGATCCTCATATAATCGGCCTGCCGGAAACCTGATTCCGGCAAAGAGATTCCGGCGGAAGAGTTTGCCGGAAAGCGACGAGGATACCAGAGTCTGATAAAGACTGCTCTCCACAGCTCCACGACCATCAAAAGCGATCACACGCGGATTCTCGCGACTCTCAGTCACACAACTCATCACCTTATCATCGTCACCGTCCGGATAACAGAGTATACGCCCTTCGGCCACATCGGCTCCGGTCGACTCTATTATAGAGAGGAGATAGATGAGTGCATCGGGGGGGAGCAGGTCATCAGAGTCCAGAAAGAGAAGATACTCCCCGCGCGAAGCATCCAACAGGCGGTTGCGTGCCTCTGCCACCCCCTCGCCGGGGCTGCTGAATATTCTTACATCCCCCCCCTCCGGGCGCACTCCGGCATGACTCTGCAGCAGACTTGGCGTGGTATCGATGCTGCCATCATCGAGAAGGAGGAGTTCCCAGTCGGTGAAGCTCTGCGCATAGAGCGATGCGAGAGTGGCCGGCAACCATGCGGCCGAGTTGCAACAAGGTGTGAGAATGGATATTTTAGGCCGGCCGATATTCATTTATAGTATATATTCATGCAATTGACGATAGAATTCCCAAAGAGCGATTCCGGCCGATACACTCACATTGAGCGAGTGCTTTGTGCCGTGCATCGGTATCTCTACTGCGGCATCGGCGATGTCGACGATACGCTGGTCGACGCCGCTCACCTCATTGCCCGCCACCAGCAGCATCCCCGCCGGAGCCTCCTGCAGGGAGGGAAGACGGAGCTGCTGCAGCGGTACGGAATTATGGGTCTGCTCAAGCACATACACGCGCACCCCCTCATCCTTCAGTCGGCACACCTCCTCAAAGGCATCGGGCACATGACGCCAGGCCACACTCAGTTCGGCGCCGAGAGCAGTCTTCGATATTTCCGGCGAAGGGGGCACCGGGGAGATGCCTGCCATCACCATCTCCGCCACGAGAAAGGCGTCGGCAGTGCGCAGCATCGACCCTACGTTCTGGGCCGAGCGCACATTGTCGGCCATCAGGCGGAGCGGCAGTTTGTGCAGTTGGCGATACTCCCCGATAGTGCAATGCGTGAGTTCAAGAATGTTTTTCTTGCTTCGGTCAGTCATCGTTCAGGAAAGCTCAAGCATACGGTCGATGGGGCGCAGGGCGCGTGCGGCAAGCTCGGGATCTACCTCGATGACCGGGGCCTCATTTAGCAACGCTTTGTAGACTTTCTCCAGCGTATTGAGCTTCATGAAGTCGCATTCGTTGCACTGGCATTCCGAATCCTCGGCCGGGGCCGGGAGGAAAGTCTTGCCGGGGCATTCGCGCTGCATCTCGAAGAGAATTCCGCTCTCGGTGACCACGATATACTCCTGAGCCTCATCAGTGCGTGCGAAGTCGAGCATAGCGGCCGTAGAGCCGACCTTGTCGGCAATCAGCTGGAGAGGCTTGCGGCACTCCGGATGCACCAGAATCTTAGAGCCGGGATGCTCCTTCTTCATCTTCACGATAGCCTCGAGCGAGAAGCGCTCATGCACGTGGCAGGCTCCGTCCCAGAGGAGCATCCGCCGGCCGCAGACACTGTTGATATATTCACCCAGATTCCGGTCTGGACCGAAGATGATTTTCTCATCAGCCGGAAGCGATTCTATAATCTTGCGGGCATTGCCTGAAGTCACTACGATATCCGTATGCGCCTTCACGGCCGCAGAGGTGTTGACGTAGCTGATTACCGTATGGTCGGGATGGGCGGCGGTGAATGCGGCAAATTCCTCCGGGTCGCAGCTGTCGGCCAGCGAGCAGCCGGCCTCCATGTCGGGCACCAGCACCTTCTTTGCCGGACAGAGAATCTTGGCGGTCTCTCCCATGAAATGCACACCGCACATCACGATTATGTCGGCATCGGTCGAGGCCGCCTTGCGTGCCAGGGCAAGTGAGTCGCCTATGAAGTCGGCAATCTCCTGAATTTCCGGACGGGTATAATAATGGGCCATGATCAAGGCATTCTTCTCTTTTCTGAGACGGTCGATTTCCTCTTTAAGTCGGACCTGTGACGCTTCCATTTTTATTGGTTTTTATATATATGATTTTAAAATTTAAAAATTAAAAAACTCAACAACAACAATAAAGGGTGTCAATAAGTGTCCATAACTTTCCGGCTGAAAATTTGCATATGTCGTTATTGTCAGTCCGAATAGGAGTTATTGACATGTTATTGACAACCACCTGCGCTAATTATCAATACAATACGCAGATTATTGACAATCTTGTTGAGATGGCAAAGTTAGTGATTTTATTCGGAATAAGGGGTAAAAACCTGTAGAAAACCTGCTCAAAACCCTGTAAGTTATCGACAGGGGTGTCAATAGTGTGGCTGCAGATGAGGCAGGTGTAAAAAAAAGATGAAATCCAAATTTTTCGACTTTAAGTTATAAATCAGTTTTTTACATGGTTATCATCAGGTTATCTACAGGGTTTGCAGGGGTTATCGACAGGTTATTGACAAGTTATTGACAGGGGTGCCGACATGGAATTCTCTTGTCGGACTCATTTGGACCGTAATCCGGGGTGTGTGGCAGCGGCCGTTTTGCCTTTGTGTCGCGGCGGTCTCCGTATGGCGGAAGTGGGGTCGCCGGGTGTATGCCACTTAAATGAAGGAAGCCGGAATATAAAAAATGGAATGCCTCTTTTATGTGTAGGAAAAAAGGAGTATATTTGTAAAATTTTAAATGATACTTTAGAGATGAGATTCAAAAGAATATTATTGAAACTCTCGGGCGAGTCGCTGATGGGAGAACAGGGATATGGTATCGACAGCCATAGGCTCGCATCATATGCCGCCCAGATCAAGCAGGCCGTGGAGAGCGGCGTGGAGGTGGCCATCGTCATCGGCGGCGGCAATATCTTCAGAGGTCTGAGCGGCGCCTCGAAGGGGTTTGACCGCGTGAAGGGCGACCAGATGGGGATGCTCGCCACGGTGATAAATTCGCTCGCGCTGAGTTCGGCTCTTGAGGCCATCGGGCAGCCGGCCATGGTGCTTACGGCCATCGGGATGTTCCCGATCGGTGAGCCGTATTCCAAATGGCGTGCCATCGAGGCCCTGCGCCAGGGGAAGGTGGCCATCATCAGCGGCGGCACCGGCAACCCTTATTTCACGACCGACACCGGTTCGGCGCTGCGTGCCATCGAGACCGAGGCCGACGTGATGCTCAAAGGTACCCGCGTAGACGGCGTATACACCGCCGACCCCGAGAAAGACCCCACCGCCTCACGCTTCGACGAGATCAGTTACGATGAGGTGCTGAGCCGAAATCTAAAGGTGATGGACCTCACCGCCACGGCACTTTGCAAGGAGAACGGAATGCCGATATACGTGTTCGATATGGATTGCGAAGGCAATCTTGCGAAGATGCTTGCAGGTGAGAATATCGGCACCTACATCCACCCCTGAGCAGTCGGCCGGCTACCGAGATTGATATAGCGGTATTTAGCAATGCTAAGATGATAAAAACATATAAAAACACCATAAAATGGAACTGAAAGAATATCTTCAGAATGCCGAAGACTCCATGCAGCTTGCAGTGGAATATCTCGACGACACACTGTCGCATATCCGCGCCGGCAAAGCCTCGGCGCGTCTGCTCGACAGCATACGAGTGAATTATTACGGGTCGATGGCTCCGGTATCGAATGTGGCCAATGTAAGTGTGCCCGATGCCCGTACGATCGCCATCACACCCTGGGAGAAGGGTATGTTCAAGGAGATCGAGAAGGCCATCATTAATTCCGACCTCGGTATCATGCCGGAGAATAATGGCGAAGTGATACGTCTCTCCATCCCCCCACTTACCGAGGATCGCCGCAAGGCTCTGGTGAAGCAGTGCAAGAGTGAGGCTGAGAACGCCAAGGTATCGGTGCGCAACGCACGCCGCGACACTATCGATGCACTGAAGAAGGCCGTCAAGGCCGACGGTATGCCCGAGGATGTGCAGAAGGATGGCGAGGCAAGTGTGCAGAAGCTGCATGACCGATACATCAAGAAAATCGATGATGCGTTTGCCGAGAAGGAGAAGGAAATCCTTACTGTCTGATTCCGGGTATGCAATTGTATTATGATGCATAAAACGGTATATATGCCGATGCACATACCCTCATTTAAAACGGCCGGCGCTACTGTAGCGACGGCCGTTTTAAATGAGGGTATGTGTTCCGGTCCGGCAGGACGTAAGTCAATATGGGGGGCAGAGAGAGAGTAGGGGGGTGTCAGAGAGTGACAGGTGTCGTATCAGACTGTGTATCGGAGGCAAGGGGAGACTCTGCTTCAGTCTCATCCGAATCAGTATGCCGCCCGGCAAGCTGGACAATTCTGAATCCGCTCACAGCAATAAGCACACTCATCAGCGGACTGAGATAATTGAACACGCAATATGGCAGATAGGTCAGCGTCGGCACGCCGAGCACCGACGACTGAGTGACACCGCAGCTGTTCCAGGGTATCAGCACCGAAGTCACCGAAACCGAATCCTCAAGTGTGCGGCTCAGCAGACGCCCCTCAAGTCCGAGTCGGCGGTAGAGCGAACGATACATGTTGGCTCCTATGATAATGGATAGATACTGGTCGGCCGTGGCGCTGTTGAGGAAGAGTCCGGACGCAGCCGTGGCGCCTACGGCACCCACGCGGTTGCGTATCAGCGATGTGAATGCTTCGGTGATGCGAGAGAGCATCCCGGTGCCCATCATTGCGCCGCCGAATACCATTGCACTCATTATGAGCAGCACTGTAGGGAGCATCCCTTTCATTCCGCCGGTGGCCACAAGAGTGTCGAGCGCCGTGTCGCCGGTGGCAAGAGTGGTGTCGGTCAGAAGCACCTGAATGGCGGTGCGCACCCCGCCGTAGAGTCCGCTCCCGCCGATTGATGCGGCGATATGTGGCTGGAATACGAATATACCGGCCAGTCCGAGCAGAGTGGATGCTCCGAGAGTAAGGAGCGTGTTGACCCGCAGTGCTATAAGCACTACCGTAATGACCGGAATGGCGAATATCCAGGGGTTAAGATTGAATGCCCCCTCAAGAGCGGCAGTCATGGCGCTGCGGGTTCCGGCGGCCGTGAGCGGCGACACATATCCGGCTATGGCGAATATTATCAGAGCAATTGCCAGAGAGGGAATCGTGGTGATAAGCATATACCGGATATGTGTGAAGAGGGGCACTCCCGAAGATGTGGATGCCAGTACGGTAGTATCAGAGAGGGGTGAAATCTTGTCGCCAAAGTAGGCGCCTGATATGATGGCCCCGGCAATCCAGCCGGGAGAGAAGCCGAGCAGGGTGCCGATACCCATGAAGGCCACACCGATGGTGGCGATGGTGGTCCAGGAACTTCCGGTGAGTATAGATATGAATGCGCAGACGCAACATGCCGTGAGCAGGAACATGGGCGGGTGGATGTGGTGCAGTCCTGTCTCAATCATCATAGGCACAACGCCTGAGAGCATCCATGTGGCGGCCACAGTGCCGATAAGCATCAGGATAGGCACGGCCGGCACTGTCTGTCGAGCCGATGTGTGGAGTCCTTCGATGAGCGCGCGCGGATGGAATCCGCCTGAGGCAATGCCGGCAATCAGTGATATAGCTGCGGCTACCAGAAGCAACGCATAACTGTAATCGGCCACGAAGTCCGAACCTTTGATGGCGAGTGCGGCTATCACGCCGGACAGCAACGCGGCTACCGGCAGCACCGCCACCCACAGGGGGAGGGTTCTTTTCATCAGATTATCTCGTTTACCTTAAGAACGGCAGCCGCATCGGATGGGTGTGAAGCTGCCTGATTATTATACTGTCAGTATGTGAAGTGTGGCTGAGTGTGCCAAACCTAACATCTTTCTTTATTGTTGAAATAACGGATTCCTCCGGCTGATTTATATGTATGGCCGCAGGCTCCGGGCGGCCATATAACTCTTATTAACTAAACTTGCGGTCGGTGAGCGGCCTGCGGTTTTTATAAAGGTACTCTCTGTTATGAATTTCTTTATTGGCATATTGCGTCAGAATCCCGCTATCGTTTTGTTTCTGACTGTGGGGCTGGGCTTCCTGCTCGGTAAGCTGCGCTATCGTAATTTCTCGCTTGGTCCGGTGACTGCGGTGCTGATTGTGGCTATTTTTGTCGGACAGTTGGGTATCTCGCTGTCGGGCCAGATAAAGACGGTGTTTTTCATGCTTTTCCTGTTTGCCGTGGGCTACAGTGTGGGGCCTAAGTTTTTCCGTTCGTTAAAGGGAATGGGGCTGAGGCAGGTGCTCTTTGCGGTGATAATGAGTTCTTGTTGTTTCGGCTCTGTATTTCTAATGGCATGGCTGATGGGATACAACAAAGGTGAGACGGTGGGGATGTTTTCCGGTTCGCAGACATGTTCGGCCCTGCTTGCCGTCGGGGGTGATGCCATAGGAAATTCGAATGTGGCGGATAATCTGAAGAAAAGTATGATCGACATCATGCCGGTATGCTACGCTGTGACTTATGTGTTCGGCACGCTGGGCACCGTGATAGTGCTCGGCACGATAGGCCCCATGATGCTCGGGGGGCTCGACAAGGTGAAACTTGAGGCTGCGCGCCTTGAGGTGGAGATGAACGAGGCAAGCTGGAAGTCGGACCCCGTGAATATCAACGCGCTGCGCACGGTGGCGTTTCGTACGTTCCGTGTGGAGAAACCCTATTTCATGAATGGGCATTCGGTGCATACCGTCGAGGAGTATCTGCGCGCCATGGGGAAGGTGCTGTATATTGACCGAATACGCCGTCCTGATGGGTCGGTGGAAATTCCGTCGCCGCAGACGATGGTGCGCCAGGGGGATACGGTGGTGGTGTGTGGCCGAAGGGAGTATCTGATTCAGAATACAGGGCTGCTTGGCCCGGAGGTGGATGATTCGGAACTTCTGGAGTACCCTGTGGAGCGGATTCCGGTGCTGGTGACTTCGCGTAAGGTCGACGGGCATACCGTGGCGCAGCTTCGCGACCATCCGTCGATGCACGGCATAATGATTGAAGAGCTGCAGAGTAAGAACAATCTGGAGGAGGTGACGCTTCAGACGGTGATACATCGTGGCGACACGCTGGTGCTGGTGGGGCGCAAGGAGGTGCTGCGCGAGGTGAGCAATCAGATAGGTGTGCTCGATGTGCCTACCACGCGGACTGATATAATGTTCGTGGGACTGGCCATTTTCATAGGTGCCTTCATAGGTGCGATTCCGCTTATAGTGGATGGCATACCGATCAGTTTCGGCGTGAGCGGAGGTTCGCTGATTGGTGGTCTTGTATTCGGCTGGCTTCGCACGCGGCGCCCGACGATAGGATATATACCTCAGCCGGCGCTATGGCTGATGAATAATCTCGGGCTTAATACGTTTATTGCCGTAATCGGCATCGATGCGGCGCCTACTTTCGTGCAGGGGCTGCATCAGGTGGGGTGGGGGCTGCTCGGTGTGGGGGCGGTAGCCACGATGATACCGCTTTTTATCGGTCTGCTGATGGGTCGGTATGTGTTCAGGTTTAATCCGGCTCTTACGCTTGGATGCTGCGCGGGGGCACGCACGTGTACGGCTGCCCTTGGAGCGGTGCAGGAGAACATAGGCTCCAATCTTCCCACTATGGGGTATACCGTCACCTATGCCGTCAGCAATGTGTTGCTCGTGATATGGGGGGTAATCATGGTGGCGCTGATCTGAGTGTGTCAGTGTGTGTGACTGTGGCACGGGTCATCCGGTGCATCCGCTTATTATGGGGATGGCGGTGTGGGGCAGGCTGAAAAAAACGGGGAATGTGCCGTAGGCTGCATTAGCAGGCACATCCCCCTCTATTTTCGGGCAGTCCGGCCGTATGCCGGAGTTATTTTATGATTGCGGCCTTGATTTGCTCTGCGATGTAGCGCACATCGTCATCAGTGACCCACGGACCGGCCGGCAGACAGATGCCTACCTTGAAGAGGTCTTCCGACACGCCGTTGACGTAGGCCGGGCTGGAGGCGTAGACGGGCTGGCGGTGCATCGGTTTCCAGAGTGGGCGGGCTTCGATGCCGGCCTTGTCGAGGGCCACTCGGAGCGCCTCTACATTGGTGTTGGGCTGGCAGTCGGTCACGGCGGTTGAAGCGGCGTGGGTCACACCGGCAGCGCCACCTACGGCACCGGTGATAATCTGGCCGTAGACCTCGTCCTCACCCTTGATGCGCAGCGAGGGTGAGAGTGTGGCGGTGCATAGCCAGTAGTTGGATTCCATCTCAGGCGAGGGTGCCTGATGCATCTTGAAACCCTCGACGTCGGCGAGCAGCTCGCAGTAGAGGGCCTGCACGTGATGATGATGGGCAATGTGCTCATCGAGGATGGTCATCTGTCCGCGGCCGATGCCGGCGCAGATATTGGACATGCGGTAGTTGTATCCGATGGCCTCATGCTGATAATAGGGATATGACTCACGGGCCTGGGTGGCATACCAGAGTATACGGCGTCCTTCCTCTGCATCGGGGCATATGAGGGCGCCGCCGCCGGAGGTGGTGATCATCTTGTTGCCGTTGAAGGAGAGCACGCCGAAGCGTCCGAACGTGCCGAGCACCTGTCCGTTGAATCTCGAGCCGAAACCTTCTGCGGCGTCTTCGATTACGGGAATGTCGTATTTTTCTGCCACGGCCATGATTTCATCAATCTTATATGGCATGCCGTATAGGGCCACGGGTATGATGGCTTTGGGTTTGCGTCCTGTCTTTTCGATGCGGTCGGCAATGGCGCGGTCGAGCAGTACGGGGTCGATGTTCCAGCTATCGGGTTCAGAGTCGACGAATACAGGAGTGGCGCCAAGGTAGGTTACGGGGTGTGAAGAGGCACAGAAAGTGAACGACTGTACCATCACCTCGTCGCCCGGGCCTACGCCGCAGGCAATCAGAGCGAGATGCACTGCTGCCGTACCGGCCGACAGTGCCACTACCTCCTTGTGGAGGGCGGGGGCGTTGTCGCGATGGTTGACAAACTTTTCGAGGTCCTCCTCGAAACCGTTGACGTTCGGACCAAGAGGCACGACCCAGTTCTGGTCGAACGCCTCTTTGATGAAGTCCATCTCACGGCCCGACATATGCGCCAGGCACAATAATATTCTATCTCTCATCTTGCAAGGATGTAAATGTGCGTATTGTTACGCACAGTATTGGATTGTCAGTACAATAAGGCCTCTCGGCAGTGGAATCACAACATCGAGGGTCACGGATAGCATATATATATATCATATACAGCAACCGTCACCCCATGAAAGGCACGGCAAATTTAACGAAAAATAATGATTGGGGCAAATCCGGGGGTGGAAGAGGATGTGCGCAGTTCCGGCGATGCCGGGCCGTGTGCTGCCGTAATGCGGACGAATCCCTCTTGCAGTGTCGGCATTGAGCCGGCCTGTATCTCCGGCGTGACGGGCGTCGGCAGGTATAATTCCGGTTATTATTGGTGTGGATACGGGTGAGAGGCAGGTGTAAGGCCGATGTAAGGAAATCGGGATAAACTTTCGAAGGTAAGGATTAAACTTATAGCAAATAACCGAATCGTAATGCGCTGACTATCAGTGCTGGCCTTATGAAGGGTATGAAACTTTTAGGTTTGGCCGTAAACTTTAAAAGAGCTAATTTTGCAGCCGGAAATTAGTTATAGCTGACATCCTGAAGATTATTTTTTCGATTGGCCGCCGTGGCTCACTTCTATCGGATTTTGCGATAGGGTGTAGTATAGGAAAATCAATCCTCAAACATATAACCAATAATTTAAACAATAATGATGAACAGAGATACTGTTTCTTTGAGTGTGTCTGACGCCAGCCACTAAAAAGGACCAGTCAAATTTTGACCGGTCCTGACAAGTTTGTAATTTTAGGTGACCAAACTTAAAATT
>ERZ778515.2192-NODE-2192-length-11798-cov-5.137529_pt1 | contig 11798 bp, 11 predicted proteins | sample MGYA00510343_ERZ778515 | MGnify/ENA primary metagenome ERZ778515 (study PRJEB29527, sample SAMN07138965) | mouse gut metagenome | material: feces | host: mouse | place: China:Nanjing | collected 2016-01-25 ...
TGTCAAAAGAGACAAGGGCTATTAGCTGAAAAATCCAACCGCACAGGTGGAAATATTTAATTATTTGTATTAATTTATCTTTGTACTGCCTCTTTTTCTCCTCGTTTTTTGTAATTTCAGGTGACAATACTTTAACTAAAAAATATTTATTAGCACTATCAATTATACTATTTGCAATATTTTCGGATAAATCTTTATCTTCTTTATTATGAAGCTCTGTTTCATTTTCAAAATCATTTTGCCGATAAGATGATTCTCTTCTTAATAATTCATTGGCATTATTAAATGAGTTTTCTGTTAATTCTTCTTGTATCATAACATATATCCCATATATTATTCTGAAAAGTCATCTTTGAAATATGGCAATTTTAAGAAGTCTAATCTTGCAGCCATAACAGATGTCGAAACTTCAAATATTTTAGATAGTTCAGTCAATGAAGGAACTATCATTTTTTTATAATAATTAAAAAGAGATATTTTAGGTATTAATAATTGTCCGGCAAATATATTAGCTTTTTTTTCTTTCTCAATGTTGTCTTCAGATAAATTAATGTAAGGCTCTAACCTAAATTCAATATGAGAACTTTCATCATTTGGACAATCTAAACAACAATGTGCTAATTCATGTGCAATCGTAAACTTTTTTCTATGCAATGAATCGGATTTTTTATAAAATATTGCTAAATCATTACCATTAGAAAAAGCCGCTCCAAGAATATACCCTTGCTTTTGAGATAACTCACGTTCTATTTCTGAAAAATCTTTTGCAATAGTAGATATTCCTATATTTTCCAATAATTTAGATATATCAATTGGTGGTATTAAAGAGATATTATATTCATTTAACAATTCATATGGAGTTTTATTCCTTATTTTACTTAGAATTGTACACATAAAATCACCACCTTGACATTTGTATTTTTCACGAAATAATGAATAAGAAATAATATTATTCATAAAACCACCACATGATATATTTTATGATATAATATTAACAATAAATATTGAAAAAATAAAGTAAAATCTTTCGCAAAAACATATATAATAACACAATAAAATAAATATGTCAACATATTTTTCTTATTTTCAATTATATTGTACATAGAACTAGATAATATGTCAATAAAATTTATAAAAATTTAATAATTTTTAATAAAAAGTATATTGCACTTATAATATAATACTATAATTTTACCCGTTGTGTTAGTTAATTTTTTTGTAACAATCAATATATTGTATAACTTTCATGTCCAAATACCACATATTGATTCAACATAGTAATGTAATACGGCAAATCATAGACTGCCTGAGTTATAATATAATGATAGTCTTTGTTCCAAACCGTTGGATAACAGAACTAAATAACGGTCACAGATTCAATATATAGTGATTTAATGTGATACAAATACAATGTATTGACTCAATCTTTGAGAATTAACTAGTACAACAGGTTAAATTTAGTTGATGATAGTATAAAAAGAGTCTGGCAAGTATACCAAACTCCTGAATTAAAATAGGATTTCTTTATTACATTTAAGTATTACAAATTTTCCTTAACTATTTCAGTAAAAACGAAGCCAAAACCATATAATAGTTATAAAGTCTTAATTCTCTCTCTCCACCAATCAAGTCTTCCACGAACATTTTCACTGGAGCTAGTCCCTGATTGTACATACTGTTTATATTCTTCATTAGAATCATAATTATTTAAGAAATCATTAACCAATTCCACTAGACTAGAGAAATCCTTATTATCCTTGATAATCCTATATCCACTGTAAAGAATAAATGAAATTGAAGTAATAGGAATTTTTATTTTTTCAAATACTTCATCATATTTATCTAAAGCCATTTCTAACATGTCAACTTTATCCTGTGAAATGGAATCAGAGTAGTTAACTACAAAAGCGTCTATGTCATTTGTTCTAAATGAAGTAAAATCATTTTCTTGACTTGTTTCCATTAACATTAATGTTTGAATAATCAAATCTCTATCAGTACCATTTTTACGCTGTGCTTTTGTCATGAGTTTATCCATAAATGAGTGTGTAGCGAGAGAGTAAACAATTTCACTAAATTCATCAGATTCATGAATGACACGAAGTTGTTTTCCGTTGAGAGGCTTACCCGCATTCTGTCTACGAAACATTTCACGTACATCTTTTTCGGTACAATCGGTTAACTCATATACTTGTAATTCTGAATTAAGTATTGCATCTTTTGTATCATCATCCAATTTGCTGAACTTTAATCCAGCTAAAAATTTTTCTTCGTCATTCACTACTACAGATTCCATATCTTTTGATAATGCAAACTTGTCTAAAATAAAATCACGAACACAACTTAAACGTTGAACACCATCAATTACAGAAGATATTCCGACCTCTTTGATCGCGTAAGTCGGATTAATAGGATACTTGCGCAGAAGAGAATCAATCAAATCTGTTTTTTGTTTACGGTTCCATTGTCCCTCTGGTCGTTGTAATTTATGTGACAAAAGAATTGTCCCTTTATCCATAGCTTTTACTAATGCCTGTAATGTTTTGGTTCTACAAGTATAATCCATTCTGATTCCTCCAAAATTTAAAAATTTGTTATTTTCAGAGTATCACAATGGAAAGAGTTTGTAAATATTTTGATAATTTGTTTTGTGAAAAGTTTGTGTGTTTTTGTATGGCAATATATGGAAAAGTATGATGTTGTATTCTTATTGTTGCTCTTTTTCCTCTAAAAATTTTATAATATTATCTGGAAGTTCCAAATGACTTTGTATTTCAGGGAATAATACTTGTACTTCTTCTGGGGAATCTAATGTTGCATAGATTTCGCATCCTTTATCAATTAATATTATCAATTTTTCTAATGTTCTTTTCGCTTTATCTTGTTCTTCGGGATCTAATGTTTTGTTAGATTCTTTTGCTAATTCATTAATTGCTGTATCCATATACGCAGATCTTAATAATTCAAAAGTCTTGTGATAGTCTATTGCTATATCATTTTTTATTTGTTGGTTTTTTAACATTTCCTCTTGTTGTTGTAAATTTATGTAGTGAGAACGCAAAGTAAGTGATTTATCAATCAAAGAAGCAGTATTGTTTAAAATCATACATGTTGACGTAGTAGCAATAATGAGTTTTAACCAATTAGAACCTACATCTACAGAACCAAATTTAAGAATTTCATCATCGCATTGTAAAAATGGGCATTGTGTAAAAATGAAATTTATATCTTTAAGATAAGAAATATATTCACCTAAATCTTCACAATTAGGGAGTTTTATATCTAAACCATTGCCATCATTTTCAAGATTCATACTTTCATATAATTCGATAATGTCTTTCATTTTATCATACAATTTATTTTGATGCTTCATAAATTCAGCATATCTAACACTGTTCATTGGTACAGAATCTTCATCTCTAAAAGATTCAGGAATTATTTTAAAACATTCATTTACATATTGACTTAATACAGGAATAATTTCTAGTTTATATAATATGTTTTTTAAATTATACCAGTTTTTTATTGTGTATATTTTGACTTTAATATCTTTTGATAAGTCCGTATCATCTCTTTGAGTAACATCTATATTTTTAATTAATTCAATATTCTGTTTACATATACGATATACATTATATAATTTCATCTTTTGATTGACTCCTATTTGTATTTTCATATAATTATATCACCTCACTTATATGTATACAATACTAATATAGTCAATATTCTTAATAAATATCCAACAAAATTCTCGCCTCCACAGCGAGATAGGCTTGCTCCACACAAGCCACCTTAAATAGTATGATATTCAAAACAACAATGATTATCGGAGGTGGCTCATGGGAAATATAATTAAATGTGCTGTTGAGTGCGACTCTTGGTATGGAATGGTTTTCATATTAGCAAGCCTCATATTCTTTTACGCCACCATTCGATTTGCATTTCCATACATATTAAAAATAGTATGTAAAATGTGCAATACATTGGTAAAGTACAAAGATGTTCACGCAAAAGCCAATGTCAAAGATGTCTCTTTTGAGACTGAGTTACATCGGTAAAACAAGGACTGTCAGACTCCACTCTGGCAGTTCTTTATTTCAATTTATATTTTCTCTGTTTCTTTCCATACGGCTAGGAGAAATCCTTGCATTATCCTATTCCTTCTATAATAAATATAGTTGCTATTAAGAAATAGAAGAGCAGCATCACTCTTTTGGTTTATACCCAGTCACGTACACATTTCTGTGTAGAGGACAAATCCTCGGCAAGTTTTCCTTCTTGGTTTGGAGCACCTGTTACAAGCCTTTCGACTCAGAATCGTTTATGCTCTCTGGACAGTTCCATATCTGAATGATCAGATTTAGGGATTCCGTTGCTGATTGGTGGTCTTGCCTTCTCCAAAAGGCATTGTTACTTAGGACTTTCGCCCGTAACCAACAGTGTATTTTCTTGCCATTACTGACATCTTTTTCAGAATGCATTCACGTTTACCGTTTCCAGTTCCGTTGTAGCTACACTGTACTGTGTATTCACTATAAAAAAGCTTCCCAGCACTGAGGATAGCAATCCTCAATTACGATTCGTTTTATAGAACATCGTGAGTTGACTAAATTCACACATTCCTACCTTTGAAATTCATGTTTTATTCATAAATGACTTAGGCATGAAGGGCATATTCAAAACATAAAACAGATGATTTGAAATTCATGCACTCGCATGTTTTACCAATGTTCTTGACTCCAGCAAATATTCCTGCGCCGAGTCCGATAGATCCAAACATTCCAAGTTTGGAGGTTAACCAATCGACAGCTTCTCCAAGTTTGGTAAAACCATCAATCGTTGTCTTCATATCATCTTTTTGGAAAAGATTTTGATATATTCCAGTACCCCATGTTTCCTTCAACTGTCTCCACTTAACATCAATTGAGTCAAGTGCAGTTTCAAGTTCTCTGGAGGCACTATCAGTATCAGTTTCCATTTTATTGATGGAATCAGTAACAGTATCCAGATTGTTTAAAATAGCAGCTACAATTTGTCCTTGCCGTTTACCTGCTAAAGCTTCTAAAAGTCCAGCCTGTTCCTTATCAGTTAATTCCTGATAAATTTCTCCAATATCAAGGAGAAGTTGTTTTGTTGATTTATATTCTGTTTTCGCTTCATTTGTAAATAGACTTATACCACCTGGGGTAGAGGCGGTTTTTGTTAGATTGGCAATGGTTCCTGATAAATCTTCGATATTGCCAATGTATTCTTCAGTTTCTTCGTCATACTAATCTGTTACTTTCACCATATAGGTTACTGACTATGTATTTAATACATAGCGATATGTCATTTCTGGCATATTCTCGCATTTTATTTTATTTGGGATTATTGTGCGAGTACGGACTGTATATTACTCTCGCTAAAAGCAGGGAGGATAACTTCAATATATATGTTGCCATATATATCCCGCAGTCTCTGAGGATACTATAAATTCTTACACAAAAATAACATCCTTTAATTTGGATGCTAAAATATTAGTTATATTATCATAATCAAAATATGGTATTCGTATTAATTTTATCTGATTATTTTTACAATAGTTGTTTTTGATATTATCTTTTCGTAAATTATTTTGAAATAAATTTGTCGCCCATTCATGCCCTTTATTAGCAAAATCGACAGGCATAAAATGTTGTTGCCCATCATACTCAATCGCTATTTTATTTCTTGATAGATAAAAATCAAATTTCAATTTTTCTTTATCAATACAATCATCAAAAGTCTTTTGCTGAATATAATCTATTTTATATGTATCAAGAAATTCTTTTACTTTTAATTCTCCTTTACTTATAGAACAACTTGGGCATCCTTGTCCATTTTTTAAACTTCTTCCTATTGGCGACCAAATATGATTACAAATTTTACAACGGCATTTTACAGGATATTCACTTCCGCTGTATTCACCGATTATTTCTATATTAGGGTTAATATAACTAATTTCTTCTTTGAAATCATCAGTTGTCTTATATCTTCCAGTACAATATGCACAACCGTTTGCCCTAATTTTAAAAAGAGTCCAAGATGATGCTTGTTCCCCTTTATTTATGTGAATTGGGCAAACATAATTAACCCAAGTTTCGTTGTCTTTAATAGATCTTCCCTTATAAATAACATTCAATTCATTTGCTCTTTCTATAATTGAACTTTCGCTAATTATTCTTTCATCATGCAATCTCTCATACGAACAATATTTACAAGCATGATGATTATGTACAATGTTAGTAATTGTATTAAATTGAATCCCTTTATCTTCATGTTTTATACAAATAAATCGCATTTTTGATTTGCAGTCAATATATTGCTTATCCAACAATTTATAATTTGGATAATTTTTAGACAAAAATAATTTGAAATTTTCAAGAGCAAATGGATTTTTCATAAATTTATTTGGTTTTTTATCTGATAGTAAATTATGAAGTGTTATTTTATATTTATATCTATCATTATCTTTAGATATTATGTTTTTTGTATTTATATATTCAATTAATTCTAAACCGTAATTATTTAAAATACTTCTTATTTCTTGGTCTGTATATTTTATTTTATTCACCACCTATAAAATAATTGGTAAGAATTTATAGTCTTTCCTAAGTCTCTGGTGTCCCATCACCCTTTGACTTATATAGTTATCATCTATGTAATTATTAGGCACATAGCATATAAATTTCTTTATATGGAGGCAATGTTTTGTCTACCTCTTATCCTCATAGAAATTGTCTTCAATGCATTTCCTACAGATGCAGCATCACGTGTAATTTCTGTAGCTGCGGTTCCTAGCGCAATTGTATCAGCCAAACTATTGTTTGCCTCCATCATTGCACTAGATGATCTTGTTAATATTTCTGAAATATCTGCATTGGAAACTGCGAAATTGTTTCCGACTGTGTTGATCATCGACATAATTTTTTCAACATCTTGGACATCATATTTAAAAGCCTTCATAACACTGGTAAGTGTATCGCCCGCTTTTTCAATACTCATTCCAGGGGATATTGTTTTAAACCATGAAGAATATTTAGCCATTTCCGTAGCCGCTTGTTTAGAACTGTATCCTAAACGAGAAAATTCGGCTGCTTGATTTATTATTTCTTCAGTAGTAACACCCATTTGTTTTGCTACTTTATTAGAATCATAATAAAAATTCTCTAATTCACTACTTGTCATGGTGGTAGTCTTTTTCAGATCCACTAAAGCAGTATCTAATTCTTTAACTTTATTGATGCCTTGCTTAATTTCTGCAATAGTTTTCATAGTGATAAAAGTAGGACTTGTCCAATATGTTAAAAACTTTGCGGCATCTTTAAATGATTGAAACCATGTCTTTCCTACTTTACCTGCTTGTTGTGCAGCGGAAGCAACACCATTGAAAGCTGTTTTTATTTCAGTAACTCGCTCTTTTGTTAGTTCTGCTCCTGATGTAGTTTCACTTAGCATCTGTTTTAGCTGTGTTCCCCATTTCCTATGTGCAGCACCATTATTATCATAAAATTTTTGTATTTGATTATGTAATGATGATATAGTGGTATCTTTAGCGAATTCAGCATTTCTCTTTCTAACAGAGTTTGTAACTTTTTCAATTTCAATATTTAGTTCATTTTCAGCTTTGATTAACGCTTGTTGATTTGCAATATTTTTATTATCTGAGAAAGTATTAGAAGCAGATAAAAGCTTATCAAATGCCAAAGATAGATTGTCAGTGCTAATTCTTGCATTTCCATTTGCATCAGTCCATTGTCTTGTCCTTGCAATTAAGGATTCGACTTTAGATTCATATCCCCCAGTTTCGATTGAAAGTTGGATTTTATTGGCTTGTGTTATTGCTTTAGTTTCGGCTTTTACACGTCCCAATTGTGATTCAGCAACCTTTAATTGATTTAAAAAATTATCAAGAGATGATTTATCTCCAACGCCCTCAATAGCAACATCTAATTCTCGAATTGTTTGTGTCATCTGTTCAAAGCCAGATGCAATAGCTTTTAACTTGCCAAGTCTTTCCTGAGCCTGTGTAATACCAGAAGAAATATCAGAGCCATTCATGTGCATTGAAATAGTTTCAGCACGTTTGAATTCTTCTCCCATTCTTTGTAAGGTTTTTATTTCACTTTCAGCATTAGAAACCATAGATGAAAAAGTTGCACTATCAGATGCCTTTACGGATTTAATTGCCTGTTCCACTTTTTTATACTGATTTTCTAATTCAGTTATATGTGATTGTTCCTTTATTGGGGTTGAAGCGTTTAAATCGGAATATTTAGATTTTAGACTTTCAAAAGTATCCTGTAAGCGGGAGGCTTTTATATTTATGGCATCTATTTGTTTTTGAATACCATTATTATTTATTGTTCCACCAAAATATTCAAAAGTACCAGTTAATTCATTATATTTATATGTTAGTTTTTCAACTGCACCTTCAGCATTTTTAACTTCTACAATAAAAGATTTTAAATTTTTATTTTCACCTAGTTTTTCTTGAATAGATACAGTTTTTGAAAGAGTATTAAAATATTTTTCGGCTTGTTCTTTTGTATCAAAAGAAACTGCAAAATCTGTTTGATGTATAATATTTCCGTTTTCTTTTAGCTGTTGTTGTATTTTTGCTGTATCCTGAATTGCCTGTTGTTTTCTGTTTTCATTTTGTACAACTTTATCAGCAGATATAGTTGATTCTTGAGATTCCCTCTGTATAAGACTTGACATTTCATTTTGCAGATTAATAACAGTATCACTTGTTCGTTTAACATCATCTATATACTTTGTTATATCACCATGCGCATTTGGATGGACAATCAATCCTTTTTCGCCATTTAATATTGATTGTGCTTTTAGTAATTCGCTTATGACAGTTTGTATTTGATCTTGTGCAGTGGTGACATTGAGCAAATCTATTCTGCCAGTAGTATTACACATTTCTTCCCAAACAGTATCTAATTCAATAGCTCCTTGTTTTGCACTATCAAATTTAACTGTTAAATCCTTTAAGTCTTTATTTAACTGTTTTGTAGTAAAATCTGTTCCTGATAATCCAGAATTTTTATAACCAACAGATATAGTCTTTCCGTTAAAATAATCTGCAAATTTTTTAATGTCTTCCATTCCTGGAAAATTTCTTGTTTTACCAAAAGTATCTAATATTTTTCCTAGTTTAGTACATTTTGAGATAAGCTGTTCCCATGCACTGTCACTATTAGTTTTGGCTGCTTCACGTCCAAGGTTGTTAATTTCAGTTGCTAATAATTTAACTTGATTAGCGATGTCAGTTTCCACAGAGCTTCTGTTTAAATTCATTTCTTTAATGATATCAGTAGCATTAAGCCTAGGCATTGTTTTGAGAGTGTTTGCAATATCATTTTTGATACTCTTCAAACTTGAAGATACACTTTGATTAATAGCACCACCAATTTTTTGACCTACCTGTTGACTATCCTTAATTGCATTATTTGGTTCAATCTGAATGTTGTTTACAACAATCTTTTGATTTAAAATATTGGATAGCTGTTGTGCAATATTTTTTACAGAATTTGGGTCAATTTCAGCCTGAACTTTCAGTTTCTCAATGGCCTTTTCTATTGTATCTAAATCGGTGTTAATATTGGTTTCTGACTTTGTTTCATTTAATTTAGCTTGGAGTTCTATTAAAAATTGATTTGTATCCATTAGTTACATACCTCCTTCGATTTTTGAGCATAAAAATAACCGCCAACAAAAGGGCGGTAGTAATCTTCATAATTATTAGTTGAAATAAAAAAGACCAGACTTACATAATATTAATCTGGTCTTTCACAATTGAACGTATAAAAGAAATCACACATTATTTTCTGTTATTGTATTGTTAGTCCAAACAGAATTATTTGTTATATCATTTCTAAGAGTATTCCCAATACTTAGTTTGTTGTTTAAAGTTCCTGAATTTAAAGTACTTCTTATTACTTTATCATATGATATGTCATTTATTCCACATTTTCTGTATAGATTTAATATTTCTGACATTTCTATTGTATTCATATCCACCTCATAAACTAAACTCTTACAGACGAAATCAAAGATTTCTTATTTTGGTTTTCTATTAATTTGAGTGCAGGGGTTGCGTCCAATGTAATCATATATGCGTGATGCAGAGATAAGACCTTATCTTGCAAATCTCCATCATCTTCTAACATTTCAATTTTTAGCCCGATTTCTTTACAGAAATCTGCATTTAAATGTCGCTCATGGATTTTTGAATTATCATGCTCATTTAATGATGAAACTATGCTGTCAATAATTGCCTTATCTTTGCCTTGATCATACATACAAGTTCCAAGCCATTCTTGAACTAAGTCTCCTGATAGTTTTATTGCATCTAATGCAGTCTTCATAAATGCAGCAGGATATTGCTGTAATTTAATAGCCCAATATTGAGCGTTGGCTGGATTATGTAATAAATCTTTTTTCGCATCTTCAAATTCCATCATAATATTATATGCAGGAATACCATTAAATTGAGGATCTATCGGCCCAAGACTTGATTGTTTTCCCATTATAATAACTTTCGCAGAACAAGCAATCATTGTTCCTGCAGACATTGCTAATTGTGGGACAATAACTCTAATGTCATTATCAAATTTTTTTCTTAAATATACAACAATGGCTTCCGCTGCAGTAGGAGAACCACCAGGAGTATGTAATATTAAATCCAATCCCTTTGAGCAATCCATCCCGTGTATACAGTTCATAAAACCAGTCATATCGGCATCATTAATGTCTAAATTAGCTGCTCCTTGTTTTGAAAGCCAAGCAGAATAATATGCAATCACATTTCTGTTTGTATAGTCGCTTAATATCTTTAAGTATTTTCTCCTAACATAATCATATTGTGACTGTGTTTCTTGTACTTCTTTTAAAATGTCATTCCATCCACCCATATATACATCACCTCTAAAGATGTATTTTATCACACTTTGAAATAAAATGCCACATTTTTTTAATATAGCAGATGAAATGGTCGATTCACTTGATATTCAGTCCTTGTTTTCGTAGTTCTTCTAATAATATGTCAATACAATGTTCCTCATAAAATTGTATAAATACCTCCCAAAATCTATGTTCTTTTGTTTCATCAGTTGCCCATCCACCATGGGAGCCAATAGACGCAGCAAAGATTTGCTTCTCACCAGTCCAAAAGTTATTATAGTTCATTGCAGACTTATCCATAAAAACTTGTCCACAATTTTGTGTAAGCATTTTGGTTGTAGCCGATTTCCAAAATTGATATGTCCTATGATAGTATTGCGGATCGAATACGTCATAAAATTCTTCGTCAATAATTTGTTGAAGACTACCTAAAAGTCTATTACAGGCATTTTCAACAGCTTTGCTACAGGCAGTATCAACCTGTTTCTTTAGATCATTCATGTTTTTTATTACTGTAGCCATATATTTTTATCCTTTACAAAAAAACTCCCTTACAATACAGTAAGAGAGCAGCATTAATTTTATTTAAAGATATATGTTATGATTTCGTTTCATTTTCTGTTTTATCACTAACTATCAATCTTACAACTGAGTCAGTCAGCCTCTTTTCAAATTCCTCTGGGTGCTTTATAAGTTCAGCAAATACATTGTCTATAATTTTCCAAAATACTAACTTATATTTAATTTCCTTTGCTTTAATCATATATAATCTAAAAAGTGTAATCATTATAAATCTCCTCCATTTTATTTGTTGAGCGGTCTCGGAAACTCTTTAAGCCCGAATTTCCGCTCTTTTTTCATGTTCT
>ERZ778515.2200-NODE-2200-length-11747-cov-5.791995_pt1 | contig 11747 bp, 6 predicted proteins | sample MGYA00510343_ERZ778515 | MGnify/ENA primary metagenome ERZ778515 (study PRJEB29527, sample SAMN07138965) | mouse gut metagenome | material: feces | host: mouse | place: China:Nanjing | collected 2016-01-25 ...
AGTATAGATAAAATTCCTTCCACAATCCTCCCGATTGATGCAGATGCCACTTTTTACGATCTGCACCGACTTATTCTCGCCAGTTGCCAATACGAGGAAGATCCGCTCAACCGTTTCTGTCTGTGCGACGACAACTGGGAGCCGGAACGGATTATCGGATTCCCGGAGGCGGAAAGTATCTATGCGGAAGAAGAAGTCTGCCTGATGAAAGAAACAAGGCTGGCCGATTTTCTGGAGGACGAAAAACAACGCTTCACCTATCTGTTCGATTCCCGAAACGAACGTTCTTTTTTTATGGAACTGACCGAAATTATTTTCGGTGCGCAACAGGAAGAACCCGTTTGCAGCCGTCGCCACGGCAAGGCTCCCCTGCAAAATCCCGACGTCTCCGCCCTTTCTCTCTCCCCGGACAGCGAAAAGCTGCCGGAAGAGTTTGACGGTGTTTTTTATGAGGAGGAGACTTGGGGAGAAGAGGATTTCGACCCGGAAGGTTTTGAGATACAAAGCGAGTATACGCCGGAATAATCCATGAAGAAGAGCCTGGTTGTACTATTGGGACCGACCGGAGTAGGCAAAACGGAATTAAGTCTATCGCTGGCCGAACGGTTGCACTCCCCCGTTATCAATGCCGATTCCAGACAACTTTATGCCGGTCTGTCCATAGGCACCGCCGCTCCGACCGCCGAACAGCTAAAGCGTGTAAAACACTATTTCGTAGGGACCTTGCACGTAACGGACTATTACAGCGCCGCCCGTTACGAAGAAGAGGTTCTCCGATTGCTTGCCTCCCTCTTTTCCACCCGGGACCGTCTGCTGCTGAGCGGAGGAAGCATGATGTATATTGATGCCGTGTGCAAAGGCATCGACGATATTCCCACCGTAGACGAAGAAACCCGCCAACTCCTCCTGTCGCGTTATCAGGCGGAAGGCCTCGAACCTCTGTGCCAGGAACTGAAAGTAATGGACCCGGCCTACTATGCCTGTGTCGACCTGAAGAATCCCAAACGGGTGATCCATGCGCTGGAGATCTGCTACATGACAGGACGTACGTATACCTCATTCCGCACAGCCACAGCCAAGGAACGCCCTTTCCGCCTCATCAAAGTGGGTCTCACCCGCGAACGCGAGGAACTATACCGCCGCATCAACCGGCGGGTAGACCAGATGATGGAAGCCGGTTTGCTGGATGAAGTCCGTTCCATGCAACCTTACCGGGAATGCAATGCCTTGAATACGGTAGGCTATAAAGAACTGTTCCGCTACCTGGCCGGAGAATGGACGCTGGACGTCGCCATCGACAAGATAAAGCGCAACAGCCGACTGTATTCGCGCAAGCAGATGACATGGTTCCGTCGCGACCCGGAGATACGATGGTTCCATCCCGATCAGGAAGAGGAAATCTTTCGTTTTATTGAGGAACAGCTATAGTTCCGGTCGTTCTCTCGGCCCCACTTCCCTTTGGCAACCCGCCCGCCCACATACGGCAATCCGCCCGACCTGTCGAAAAGAAACCGTCCGCTCGGAAGCCATGCACCATATACGGACATAAAACCGGCCACCGTCTTCTTTTCTCTCCTCATGCCGGCATACGCATCAAAGCCGACAAAGAGAGAACATACGTCCGCTTCGGCAGGCAAAGCCTCCACAAAGAAAAATATCTTAACAATCGGAAAAGGGCGGCAACTATCCCCCCGACCACGTGAAATCGTGGTGCTCATGCCGTTTTCGCATGGCCTAGGCCGCGTTGCAACGGCATGAGCACCACGGTAAAATGTGGCCTAGGCCACATTTTATCCCATACTACACACTAATAATCAACCGATTACAAAACTACTTTTCTCCCTCTACATCCCCTATTTCCCTTGTTCCGGCCCCCTTCTGTGGCTCCACCGGAAGTAAAAAGATTAAATAAACCTCCAAAAACTTTTTGTGCAGTTCCTTTTTCGATGTATATTTGTAACCAAAGGCAAGCATACGACATGGAAACAAAGAGATTTTCCGCTATACGCAAACTATACGGTGGCCCGTGGTACAGACGTATCTTCGTATATGTACTCACTTTTTTTCTTTCCATCGTACTGCTGTTGCTGGCCGTAGACAATAATTTCCTGGGCCTGTTCGGCAAATCGCCGGGATTTGACGAGATCAAGAACCCTGTCAGCAGTGAGGCCTCGGAAATATACAGTGCGGACAGCGTGCTGATCGGTCGGTTCTTCAACGAGAACCGCTCGCCGGTTTCTTATAAAGACCTCTCCCCCATCCTGATCCGCACCCTGATCGACACGGAAGACGAACGTTTCTACCAGCATCGGGGCATTGATTTTCAAGGTTTGTTTGCCGCGTTCAAGGACATGCTTGGCGGACGGGCCCGGGGTGCCAGCACCATCACCCAGCAACTGGCCAAGAACCTGTTTCGGGTGAGGACACAATATTCCACCGGTGCACTGGGCAAAATACCGGGAATAAAGATTCTCGTGATGAAAGCCAAGGAATGGATCGTGGCCGTAAAGCTTGAAAAGGTATTCAGTAAGGAGGAGATTCTCACGATGTACTTCAACACGGTTGATTTCGGGTCGAACTCCTACGGTATCAAAACAGCCTGCCGGACCTATTTCGGGACCACCCCGGACCAGTTGACCTACGAGCAGGCCGCCACCCTTGTCGGGCTGCTGAAAGCCACTTCGACCTACAACCCCAGAATCAACCCCAAAAACAGTTTCCTCCGCCGGAATATCGTTCTGACGAACGTATATGAACACGGCGACATGCTCCTCAACGGTCAAAAAGCCACACCGGCCCAACTGGATTCCATCAAGTCGCTGCCCGTGAAGGTGCAGCCCAAGGTGGTGGAAAGCAGCTACGACGGTCCGGCCCCTTATTTCCGCGAAGCGCTGGCCGACCACATTGACAGGCTGTGCAGGGAAGGCCAGATCCCGGGAGCGGATGCCGACAACAAACTCGATCTGTATGCCGACGGACTCAAAATCTATACCACACTGGACACACGCATCCAGAAATATGCCGAAGAGGCGGCTCTGAAACAAATGCAAGTCATCCAGCAGCGTTTCAACAGTCATTGGGGAACGACGCCTCCCTGGCAGAACGAACGCCACCAGGAGATCCCTCATTTCATTGAGGACATCGCCCGGCGCACCCCGGCATACAAGATGCTGAAAAACCGTTTCCCCGAACAGCCCGACTCTGTGACATACTATATGAACCTGCCCCATAAGGTAAAGTTGTTCAGCTATGACGGAATGATCGAAGATTCAGTCAGCACGATGGATTCCATCCGCTATATGGTACGGTTCATGCACTGCGGATTCGTAGCCATCGAACCGCAGACGCGCCACGTCAAAGCCTGGGTGGGCGATATCGATTTCGGCTCCTGGAAATACGACAAGGTGACGGCTATGCGACAACCCGGCTCCACTTTCAAACTATTTGTTTATACGGAAGCCATGAACCAGGGACTTACCCCCTGCGACCGGCGTGTGGACGAATGGCAACAGTACCCGGACACTGTGGACGGCAAGCCCACCCGGTGGACCCCTCACAATGCCAACGGCTTCTTCAGCAACGCCGCCCTCCCTTTGAAATCCGCCTTTGCACAAAGCATCAACAGCGTTGCCGTGAAACTGGGATTCGAGATGGGCATCTCCAATATCGCCCGTACCGCCCATGCGATGGGCATCGAATCGAAACTCCACGAAAAGCCCTCGTTAAGTCTGGGTTCTTCGGATGTGAACCTGCTGGAGCTGGTCAACTCCTACTGCACGGTTATCAACGACGGAAAAGCCCACATGCCCGTCATGGTGACCCGCATTGAAGACCGCAACGGCCACACCCTGTATACATCCTCCACCGCAGACGAGGTACAGGCCATCCCGTATCGTTCGGCGTATCTGATGCAACAGCTCCTCAGAGCCGGACTGACGGAACGCGGAGGCACCACGGCGGCCCTCTGGAGCTATATTCATCCGGTGGTGAACCTGACAGAGTTCGGCGGAAAGACAGGAACATCAAACAACCATTCCGACGCCTGGTTTGTCGGAGTGACCCCCGGTCTGGTGGCCGGTGCATGGGTAGGCGGCGAGTACCGCAGCATCCATTTCCGCACCGGTGCTTTGGGACAAGGCAGCCGGACTGCCCTCCCCATCTTCGGCTACTTCATACAAGACATGCTGAAAGACGACCGTTTCGCCCGTTACCGCATCAAATTTCCGGCGGCCAAAGAGCCCATCGACCCGTCCTGCTACTCCTGCAGCGGCTATTACGTGTCGGAGGAAACAGATTCATTGACCGAAACAACGGATTCCGTTTCCGTTTTGACAAGCCCGACACCACCACAGGAAGAAACGCCGGAAGAACTTCCCGATCCGCTTCCGGCCGAAGAGACACCTGCTCCGACCGACTGAAAAATGAATCGCCGCAGAACACCATCCGGCGACAGAGCTTTTTCCGCCTGCCGACAAGCAAATCTTTTGTCTGATAAGGATATATAGGCTCTTCTCCCTGTTAAAGATGGTTAATTTACACTTATAATCTGTCTTTTCCACCGGATTTTAGCTATTTTTGGACTGAAAAATACATCGTAACAATATAGCTATGAATCACAAACATTTGAAGATCTTATTTTTTTCATTCCTGTTGGGAACGTTAACAACGCTTACAGCCACCCCGGTCCAGGCCAAAAAGAAAGTGGCTTACCTGTTCACCTATTTCACCGGCAACCAGCCGGAACAAGAACAAATCTGCTATGCCATCAGCTACGACGGTTACAACTATACACCGTTGAACGACGGCAAACCGATTATCGGTTCCGATACGATTTCTCTTAAAGGAGGGGTACGCGATCCCCATATCCTGCGCGGAGAAGACGGTTATTTCTATATGGTGGTGACGGACATGCGCTCACGCCAAGGCTGGAGTTCCAACCGTGGAATGGTGCTGATGCGCAGCAAAGACATGGTGACCTGGCAGCATCATACGGTTCATTTCCCGACCAAATATGCCGGAACCATGTTTGCCAACGTCGTGCGGGTATGGGCCCCTCAGACCATCTACGACAAGAAAGCCGGGAAATACATGGTTTACTTCTCCATCCTGACCGAAGACGGAAATTGCAAATACGACAAAGTGTACTGGGCATACGCCAACAAAGACTTCAGCGACCTGGAGGGCGAGCCCCGGCTACTGTTTGATTTCCACGACGCAGCCATCGACACCGATATAGTTGAAGACGAGAACGGACTGTATCATATCTTCTTCAAGACCGAATCCGGCCGTCCCAAAAAAGGCATCCGTAAGTTCACGGCCACCGACCTGCACGACAACAGTACCTGGACCCTTCAGGAAGGCAACTGTGAAGACACGCAGAAAGCCGTAGAAGGCGGTGGCGTATTCCCCCTGATCGAAGGCGGCTGGGTGCTGATGTACGACTGCTACCTGAACGGACACTATCAGTTCTGCACCAGTCCCGACCTGAAGACATTCACATTCAAGCAGGACACGGAAACGAAAGGGGCCTTTACCCCCCGCCACGGCACGGTGATACAAATCACCAAGAAAGAATTGAAGCGCCTGCAAAAAGCCTTCCCGAACAAGGAATAACCTGCTTACGTTCATCTTATACCCTTAACGACTCAAACTTATATTTATGAAATACCTATTATCCATACTGGCCCTGCTCGTCGCAACAGGGCATGCTGCCTTTGCCCGCAACAAAGTCACTACCGTCGACCAAGTGACCACGGCTGTCACATTGGACCAAGCCGTGGATTATGTCATCACGGGAAAATCCCCCTTCGCCGTTACCGGCTCGATCAACCTGACCCATACGGAACATGCCGTAATCATTCTGAGAAACATACGCCCCAGCAAGGCGCTTGAATACCTGTCGTTCATCAGCATCAACGGCGAGAAGGCCGTGAACGAGGAAAACTGTCAGGTAAAGATGTATGCGCAAGGCACCATCATCCTGCCTTACGATAAATCCATCAAACCGCTGACCGTATATTCCGAACCCCATTTCCAGGGACAGGCGGTCAACAATTTCGGCCTGGAGAATTCCGGAGGCTACATGAACACACTGACTGCGGCCAAACTCAACAATAAGATCCGCAGTTTCCGCCTGAAAAGAGGATACATGGTTACTTTCTCCACGCTGAAAGAAGGTCGCGGCTACAGCCGTTGCTTCATAGCCGACAACGAAGACCTGGAATTTGCGACCCTCCCGGGCGAATTGGATCGCCGCATTTCTTCCTACCGTATCTTCAAATGGTATGATGCCGAGAAAAAAGGACTGGCCAACGACACACGGTACAATTCCACACAAGCCTTGAATGTGGCTTGGTGTTATTCTTTCAGTCTGGGAGAAAACCGGGGCATGGACTGCGAATGCGTACCTCATCATATCTATGAGGACTGGCCGTCGTCTTCCGACTGCGGACGAGTCACTTACTCCCCTCACCTGAAAACCAACAATGAGCCGGGAAACAAAGACGACGATCATCCGCAAAGCGTGGAGACCATACTCAACAACTGGGAGAATCTGATGCGTACGGGTATGCGCCTGTGCTCTCCTTCCTCACACGACGGCAGTCTCAACCATTTACGTGAATTCATGGCCGAGATCGACGCCCGGGGCTGGCGCTGCGATATTCTTGACATGCACTGCTATTGGACTTCCGGCAATTTCAACAATCTGCAAGGCTGGTATGACAGTTACAAACGCCCGATCTGGGTGTCGGAATTTGTGTGGGGCGCTTCGTGGAGCAACAACGGAATCTTTGCCACCGACCGCACATATTCCATTGCGAACCAACAGAAAAACTACGATGGGATGCGCCCTATTCTGGAAAATCTGAACAGATGGCCTTATATCGAGCGCTACGCCTATTGGAACAGCGAAGCCGATTGTTCCAAGATCTACAAGGACGGCAACTTGTCCATACTCGGCAAGTTTTATGCCGACATGAAATCGGGAATGGCTTATAACAAAGCGTATGAATATGTTCCCAAATTCGTTTACAAAGCACCGGCTGACCTGGAAGCCGTCTATTCCGCCTCCAAAAACAAAAAACAGATAACCCTGACCTGGAAAAACGCGAACGGTGAAATGACCGATACGGCGTATGTGGAACAACAGGATGCAAACGGCAACTGGATAGTCGTTGAAACCATCCCGGTAACGGAAAGCACCGCACATACCATCGTTTACGATCTGGGGGTCCAGCCGCAGAACGGATTGCGTAACTACCGTATCCACAACTTGGACAGCGACGGCAAAAACCGTTACAGCAACGAGAGCAGCGTCTCTATCGGAGGAGTGGAAAATGCAGGTGTTATCCAATATGGCCGTCTGGAGATTCTGAATACGGAAGACGTCATCACCTATTTCAGTCCTGTGGACGAAAACAGCAGCATCCCTGCCGTATTTATGAGTACCCCCACGTTGAACAATCCGACCTTAGGTCTTACGGGGGCCATCAAGACCGTGTCATCGTCACAATTCTCCTACAACTTCACACCTTGGACCGTGAGCTATCCCACAACGCTCACCGCCAGTGAAAAAATCGACGTTTTCATCATCAGCAAAGGGCGTCATACGTTCGGCGATCTGACACTGGAAGTAGCCGACATGCCCAAGAACGTAGGACGGGACACGGTAGAAGTGACCTTCACACAGCCTTTCCCGGAAGGGGTAACCCCTGTTGTCGTGGCAGCCACCAATCCCCTCCGCGCTTTGACATTCCCCAATACGATTAAAGTATTTGATGTCACCAACAAAGGATTCAAGGCCAAAGTGACCCGGCAAAAGGCGCTCGACATCACCACACCGGGTTTCCTGAGCCAGAAAGCAGTCTATATGGCCATCACTCCGGGAACCGCCTCACTGGGGAACGGGAAAAAGATCTCGGCCGGTATATCCTCCGGCAGAATCGGCGGCACCACACTTCGAAGCATCACTTTCACCTTACCGGACGGAAATCGCGCCGATCTGAAGAATCCTTATATCATGGCTGCCCCGCAGACACATTATATCGACGCATCCAGCCTGTTCCGCTACCAACGCCTATTCAGTCAATCCGTTCCGACGGAAACCGGTACGGAAGAAGTGGTTTACGGAATGAACCTGCTACGTCAGGTTGACAAGACCGCCGACATAAAAACGGATCTGGCAGCCTACAACGGAGACTATATCGGATGGATAGCCGTCAGTGAAGACGACCGGTTGGCAGACCGCATCGGAGAGATACAAACAGACCAGCCGTTCTCCGTCAGAATATCCCAACGACGGATTTATGTAGAGGACGTAAACGACGCCCGCATCTATACATTAAGCGGCACACAAGTCCGGCAAGGGACTCCTGTTTCGCCCGGTCTCTATATCGTGACATCCGGTAAGAAAAGCATTAAAGTCAGGGTAAAATAAAATCCCTCTCCATATCCGTAAAATAAAAACCCTTTCATAAGGGTTTTTATTTTACCATTCAGAAGAATAACATAACCTTATCACCATCATGAACAAAAATACTTTTTTTATCTCGCTAGCCTCCCTCGCCGTAACTCCTTTGGCGGTAGGCTGCAACTCGGTAGAAGATGATTTCTTTACAGAGCCTGTACAGGAAATCAAAAGGATGGAACCGGCTGCCTTACCGGATCTAACCTTACAAATCAAAGACCTCCGAGCCGGAAGCGTTGTTCTGGAAGCTACCGTCACCCGGGCAGAGGATGTCAAAATCACCCAACGGGGATTCTTATATTCCCAAACCCAAACGTCTCCTCAGCTTAATCAAAGCGGGGTAAACAAGCGGGTCTCTTTCGACAAAAACGACACATTCAGCTATACCGTACAGAACCTGAAAGCCAATACAACGTATTATGCTTGCAGCTATCTTATTCTGGCCTCCAAGGATACCGTATATTCAAACACCGCTTCCTTCACGCCCCGATTGCGCCAGCCGGCCGTGGAAACCCTGCCCGTATTCAACCGGGTGAAACGGGCAGCCATTGTCTGCGGACGCTTCACGCAGGGAGGAGACGCTATCCGTTCTTACGGTATCTGTCTGGGCGAAACACCCTGCCCGACGGTGAAAGAAAACACCGCTATTGCCGCTCCCGACACAGCTACCGACGCACAATACAGGGGAACTTTCGGAGCTTTCTTTGACGACCTGAAAGAAAATACGCTCTATCATGTACGTGCATACGTTATTTACGACAGGGATACGCTGTACGGCAACGACCGCATCTTCAAGACCACGCAAGGAGGTAATTTCAACTGGCAATTCAACAATACGGAGGGAGCTCAGGCTGACGGTGCCTACGAACGGATCCTCACCCATGTGGATTCCGCTCTTTACTACTACCGCAATTATACCAACCTCAACAAATATTTATGGGTGAACTATGCCCCCGGTACCCCTACAGCCGACTGTAACATTGAGGGATGGATGCGGGTTGGCTCCAACTCCCGCTATCAATGGGTGGGGACCATACAGCATGAAATGTGTCATGCGCTGGGAGTGGGAACCGCTTCCAACTGGATGAGCTTCGGCAGTCCGTGGAATAAGGAAAAAGCCACACTGACCTTGCGCGTTATGATGAAAGATATGTCGGTCACCATCAAACACGACGGGATGCATTTCTGGCCGGGAGGCATCAACCAACAAGAGGAAGTGACGCAGGGTACTCCGAACGACAAACGGAACTACACGTTGAAAGGAGCACTGATGCTGAAAGCCAATGCACTGATCATTAACGCCATGAGAGAAGACGGATTAACCTCTTATTAAAAACATCATCATGAAGAAATATTTATATATCGGAATAGCAGGGATGATCAACTTGTGTACAGTGTCTCCCGTTTGTGCCGAAGCGACGGATTCCCTGCATATAGCCGGCAGCGAATCGTTAGGAACTCAATATACGATCAGCCTGAAAGGCATCCGGTTCAAAGCCGAAGATAAGGAACTGGGACTTCGGGTATCCCGTTCTTACAATGAGAAATCAATGGGCATCAACCTGATCATCCGCCCCACTGAGGTATTGGCACTCGTCGGCACCGATACGACGGTAATCGCACAAGGGTGGGAAGACGGACAGCAAGCCCACGACTACACGGTTGTACGCAACAACAGCATGGTACAGGTTTTCCGCGACAAGATACTTTTTGCCAAAGTATCGGAAAAACTTTTGCCTTATGCCGGTGCCGTGACTTTATTCCACACCGGAAACATAGAAGACACGTACACGACCGATATTATTCCCGACCGCACGGAAGCCCCTGTAGAAGCTGAAAACGAAACGGCCATTACACAGATGTTGCCCGAGGCATGCAATAACTTGATCACCGACCCTTATTGCAACCGGGGATTCACCCGAAAAGGATTGAACGCTTCCGAAAGGACCTTCTATACCCAGCAGGCCATTTACAACGGATGGGGGCAAGATGCTTATATGGACACCGATGCCTATTCCGGTAAATATTGCATCCGACTGAACGGACAAGGCACTTATCCCGACAAAGGAGCCTCGCTGGAAGTCAGTCTCAACTGCGAAAGCGGTACACCTTATTATATAAGGGCGATGATAAAGAGCGACGGCTATACCGGTAAGCTGGCATTGGATAAAGCAAACAACTTCATACGGATCACGGATACGCAAGGGAAATGGAAACAAGTCGAAGGAATTCTGACGCCGGCACAAGCCTCTTCGCTCCTTTCCGTCAGCAGCGACGAAGATTGCAGCAACGGTACATTATGGATTGACAATATAGAAGTATATAAAGGATGGAAATCGACGGGAAGCATAGGCCTCAGAACCGAAGTTTCTTATGTCATGCTTGCAGCCGGAACCACGTGGGCTCCTACCCGAGAGACCAATGTCTATATGTTGGGATTTACGGACAACGGCACTTCATGCTCGCTCATTGACACGACAAAAGTACACATGCGGGGAGGTAGCCGGCTCAAGAAAAGAATCGCGGGTTCCCAACTTTATTCCATGTATTTCCCCGGTGACCTGTCGGGCATAAACGTGACGGGCTATTTCGACGGCGTCAGCTATGCCGACACCGAACTTGAATACGGTGTAGATTATGTACTGCAACGGTATGAATATCCCCGTTTCCATTATATCAATCCCACGGAAGACCTGACCAAGGGATGTTATCTGATCCAGTTTGTCGACAACATGGACGGAGCCGATGTCACCCTGACCTTCAGTGCCACAACACCTGCAACAACTTCGACCGACAAGCCGTATTATACGGTCGGCAATCCTTATGGTACCTATTACACTCCTAAAGGACGTTTTTATAAATTCGATGAGAAAGAACAACGTTTCCTGCTGACGGAAAACCAATCTTTAAAACCGTTTGAAGCCTATATCGCCACAGATGCAACGGTACCCGTAACCAGCATCACTCCCAACGGCATCGAAACAGGAGTTCAGCGTGTTTTCGGAACCGACGGAAGCAAAATCAGTATAAGGACCTCGCAGAACAGCCTGATCGCATATGCTTCCGAGCCGACAACCTTGCCCGTTTATTCCGTAAACGGCCATCTGATAAAAACAGTCTCTCTCCGCCAAGGAGAAAATACAATACCTTTACAACGCGGCTTCTATTTGGCAGGAAAAAAGAAAGTCGTCGTCAAATAGTTCTTTTTTTATCATTTTTTAAGAAAGCCTCAAATTCGCAGCCAATCCGTTTGCTCGAACCGATTTAATTGTTACGCGTG
>ERZ778515.2202-NODE-2202-length-11743-cov-7.408111_pt1 | contig 11743 bp, 8 predicted proteins | sample MGYA00510343_ERZ778515 | MGnify/ENA primary metagenome ERZ778515 (study PRJEB29527, sample SAMN07138965) | mouse gut metagenome | material: feces | host: mouse | place: China:Nanjing | collected 2016-01-25 ...
ATCATCTGGTCGAGGGTGATGGGCAGGGTGGTGATATTGCCCGCCATGACGTTCGATGCCGAGTCGCCGACGAGGATCACGTCGATGCCCGCTTCATCGATAAGTTTGGCCATCGAGTAGTCGTAGGCGGTCAGCATGGCGATTTTCTCACCGCGGCTTTTCATTTCTATCAGGCGCGAAGTAGTCACCTTGCGCTGGTTGTCAGTTGTGTTTGTAGACATATCTGTATATCTGTTTGTTGTCGGTTTTTGAATTACGGCGCAAAGGTAGGCAATTTGTGAATGATAGGCGACCGTTTTGTTTTCTGAAAACTTGTTCCGCACAGTTCGGTGTTTATAAGGCTCGTGATATTAGTGTTTTATGCGTGTTTTCTTGTCGTGTGAAAGAATGTTAACCGATGCGGGCTTGCGATTTTGCCGTCGTATCGCCCCGATGTCATAGTAATTTTGAGGATGAAATATGAGAGGAGAGATTTTAGAGATGAGAGAGATTAGAGATGGGAGGGGCGAAGCCCGATCCTGATTTTATATTTATGTGGATGCGGCAGGCGACATTCAAGACGTGCCACGGCACGTCCCTACATGGTAAACTCTAAACCATCAACACTAAACTTTAAACCATAAACCATATCCCCCCTGAAAACAAATGTCATTTCCGGAACTACACTCCTTGCGTCCCGAGGGCAAAGACGGCCGCACGGAGTACTACAGCCCCGCGGGGCGTTTTGCAGCCCATTATCCTACCGGCGCCTGGCGTCCCCTGTGTACTGTCGCCGGTGCCGAAGCCGGCGCGGCTCCACGTATGCTGCTGGCTTCGGCCACACGCATAGCTTTGGGTACTCTGACGCCGCCCGAGGACATACAGCCCCGTTTGCTTGAAGTCCAGATGCCCTCTGCGCCGCTTTCTGCCTATTGTGCGCCGGACAGCAGCCGTGCTACGGTAATGACCGCCGAAGGCGCATGTCTTCTCGACGGTACGGCCGAAACCATGCTTACGCCCGCGCGTACGGCCGAATTTCCCTTTCTGCGGCTTGTCGGTATCAGTGCCGGAGTGCTGAGCACCGATGTCGGTCCGCGTGCTCTCCGGGGCGACTATGCCGCGGGTCGTGCGTTGGTTTCCGCCGACCGTGCCGCCGTTGTCGGCGACCTTGCCGCGGCCTATAGCCGCCTGCGCGACATGGCCGCCGAAGCCGATGTCATGCTGCAGCCGGCGCTTGTGGCCTACCGCTTGCTCGACAGCCGCGGCAATGTCCTTTTTTCTTCGGCGCCCGTTCTGCTGATGGCTCCCTCCGGGCCGCAGTGTACCGAAGCCGTGCCCGTCACCTCGCCCGACCGCTGTCGCCTCGATCCCTATACGCTTTCCGCCGAAAGCTGGAGCGTGGCAGTCGATATTCCTGCCGATGCCGCCGGATATGCCCGTTGGGCGGATGTCGTCGCCGTCGAGATTCTGGCTTCGCCGCAGTTCCATCCCGACCTCGGCGCATCCGATGCGTCGGTTACCATAAGCGGGCAGGGCAGCGCCTCGCACTTCATGCTTGTTACTTTGCCCGGACGCTATGCCGCTCTGGGAGATGGATGGCGCCCGCGTTCGCGGAGCAATGTGATCGCCGCCGTCGGGCGTTTCGAGTCGCAATGCTGCCGTATAGCTTTTTTCCGTGCTCCTGAGGCCGGGATGTCATTCACTTCGGGAGCCACACCCGGACATTCCGACGGCGGCGGTCGGATTGAGCCTGATTTTGCCGAACTTTTCCCGCCCCACCGCTTTTCCGCCGCCTCGGTGTGCTCCGACGGCGATACCGTGCTTTGGAGCGGAATCACGCGTCGCCGTTTCGAGGGCTATCCGCTTGAAGCCTTTGCTTCGCTGCGTGCCTCGCCCGATGCCCCGGCGGGCGCATGGCATGCCTCCGTCAGGGTGGAGTTCGACGACGGCGAGTCGCTTGTCCGTATGTCGGAAGGCATAGGTGCTCCGCCTCTCGGCGTGGGACCCTTGCTCAGCTATCCTTCGCCCCATGCGCGCCGAATGACTCTGGCGCTCAGTGCCGGCGGCCGTTCCTATCGCCGGGTGGTCGACCTTGTGCCCGATGCCTCGGGGCGCCGTGCCGTTTATGTCGATCCGTCGATACGTCCGTTCACGCCTACGCTTACCACAGCGCCTTTCGACCCCGGAACGGCCAGAAATACGCCCCGGCGCCATCCCGACCTCCTGATTGCTGCTTCTGCGGCAAACCCGCTTGGTGTAGGCGCCGTGTTCCGCGCCGGAGTCGGGCGCATCCATGCGATTGCCGCCGCGCCCGGAACCAATCAGGCCTGGGAGTTCGGTTCGAGGCGTTTCTATGTCGGCGGCGACGGAGGTCTTGCCTCGCTGACTCTGCGCCCCGGCGGACGGGCGGCATTCAAACTTCTCGATCCGCGTCCGCTGTCGCGCAGCGACGCCATCGCCTCTGCCGACGATGCTGTCTATGCCTTGCTTGGCGCTCCCGCCGCAGTGCCCGACCTGGTGCGCATCGATTCGGGACGTGTGCGGACGCTTATGTCTTCGCCGCTTCCGCAGGCTGTCGCCCTGGGATGGTCGTCCGTCCGCCGCGAACTGACTTTGTTCGCCGACGCTTCGGAACAAGCCGTATCCGTTGCTCTCGACTATGGCCTGAGCTGTTTCACCCGCGTGCTTCCGGGGGCTTTTTCCTCGTCATTATCCGTCGCAGGTGCCCCCGGCTTTGCTCTTTGCGGCGATTCTCTCTGCCGGCTGTCCGACGAGATAGCTCCGCGCGCCTCGGAGGTGGAGTTTTCCTGCGGCTACGTGTCGCCGCGCGGATGCTACTACCCGCGATTCTTCCGTGCGATGTTCAGCGGCTCGTCGTGCCAGGGCGGTATCGAGGTGACTTATCCCGGCGGGGCGGTGATGTTCAGTACGGGCTTCAGCGGGCGTCTGCCGCGCGGGGTGTCGCTGCCGTGGCCGGGCGCACGCCCGACAGAGCGACTGACTGTCACTTTCCATGCTGCCGTAAGTCCTGATTTTCGTTTTTACCGTTTTGAGTTCTGATTTATGATGACAATTGCTGAAATGCTTGTTGAGGATGCCGCGCGGCGCAGTCGCCGCGACATCCGCTACGATCCTCTGACCGGCCGCGGTGCCTCGGGCGAGCGCATCGAGGCGGATACTCCCGTCGAAGGTATGCCGCGGGCTTTCGTTCCCGTGGCTATGACGGCCGATCCGCAGTATGCCCTTGTGCGTGCCGATGCCGTGGCGTGGAACCGTCTGCGCTGCCGCCACGATTTCGATTACTGGTGCGCTACCTGTGCCACAGTCAAGAACAAGATGACAGGTGTGGAGGAGCGCCTGCGGCTCAACGCGCCTCAGCGCCGGGTGGCCGCCGTGATGGAAGCCGACCGCCTTGCCGGACGTCCCATACGCCTTATCATGCTCAAGGCGCGCCAGTGGGGAGGTTCGACCTTGATACAGATGTATATGGCGTGGATTCAGAGCTGCCACCGCCGCAACTGGCACTCGCTGATATGCGCCCATGTCAAAGACACGGCTTCGGGAATACGGGGTATGTACTCGCGCTTGCTCGAATCATATCCCGAAACACTCTGGGAGGGCGACGAGGCTCCGCGTTTCCGCCCTTACGAGCGCTCGGTCAACATACGCGAGATTGCCGGCCGCGGATGCCGTGTCACCGTAGGGTCGAGCGAGAACCAGGAGGCTGTGCGCGGTGCCGACTACGCGATGGCGCACCTGTCGGAAACGGCTTTCTGGAATGCTACGGTGCGCCGCACGCCCGAGCAGTTCATCCGTGCCGTCTGCGGAGCCATAGCTCTGGTGCCGTATTCGCTTATAGCCATGGAGTCGACGGCCAACGGCGTAGGCAATTATTTCCACAGCGAGTGGCTGCGCTGCCGCGACGGACGCGGCGACAAACATGCCGTGTTCGTGCCCTGGCACGAAATCGAGATATACCGCCTCGACCCGCCCGATGCCGCGGCTTTTGCCGCTTCGCTGAGCGCCGGGGAAAGGGCGATGTGGGAGCAGGGCTTGTGCCTCGACCAGATCTACTGGTATCGCCGCAAGGCTGCGGAGTACAGCTGCATGTCGCAGATGCGCGCCGAGTTTCCCGCTACCGACACGGAGGCTTTCCTTACCACCGGACGCGGGGTATTTCCCCACGACCGCGTGGAGTCCATGCGCAAGGCTTGCGTCGCAAGCGCTGTCCGCGGCGAGGTCGATGCCGCCGGGCGCCGTTTTGTGGCCGACGAGGCGGCGGGATGTATGCAGATGTGGGAGGAGCCTCAGGCCGGGTCGGCGTATGTGGTGGCCGTCGATGTCGGAGGGCGATCGGAGTCGTCCGACTGGTCGGTGATAGCCGTGATGCGGCGTCCTTCGGCCTCGCGTCCTGCTGAAGTGGCGGCGCAGTGGCGCGGGCATGTCGACCACGATCTGCTGGCACGCAAGGCTGTGGCGGTAGCGCGTTTCTACGGCAATGCGCTCCTGGTGGTGGAAAGCAACAGCCTTGAGAGCGAGAATGCCGGCGGCGATTCCAATCTTTTCGTGCTCGAGCGCCTTGCGCGCGACTATGGCAATATCTACCGTCGTCGCTGCCACGATTCTCTGTCGGGGCGTCCGGGGTGGCGCATAGGTTTTCATACCAACCGCTCGACCAAGGCGCTGCTTGTCGACGGTCTTATCGAGGCTGTGCGAGAGGGAAGCTATATCGAGCGCGACCCGCGGGCATGCGACGAGCTGGATACCTACGAGCAGTTGCCTTCAGGCGCTTTCGCGGCCAAGGAGGGCTATCACGACGATATCCTGATGACTCGCGCCATGGCGCTCTATGTCATTGTGTCGGAACCTGCGGCTGTTGTTTCGGAGAAGTTGCGGCTGCCTCCTCCGCTCTGATCCGCTCCGCCAGCAGGCGCGTAAGGCGGGTGGCGCCGTCGGTGTTGAGGTGGTCGGCGTCGTAGAAGTCGTCGGCGCCGAAGCGGGGATCGTCGTACAGGTCCAGCCATGTCACCCCGCGCGTTACGGCGAAGTCCTTCATGCTGTGCTGCATCAGGGCGAGTTTGGCCGGGTCGGCGGCGCTGCGGTAGGTGGTCCATTCGGGCTGGGTGAAGAGCAGCGTCATGGCGCCATGGCGGCGGCCTATGGCCACGATGCTGTCGAGCACGGCGATGTTGGCGGCCACGCGCGTGGTGTCGGCGCCGGCGTTGTGATATGCGGCTATGTCAGCGCCGTTAGAGTCCCATGCCTCGCCGCGGCGCTCGCGGGTGTAGCCCAGCCCGAAGCCGAGGGAGTCGCAGAGCAGTGCCGCTTCGCCTATGCCTGCGAGGCTTTTGAGTTTGGCGCCGTAGACGCCCGGACGGGCAAGTTCGAATCCGTAGCGGGAGAGTGCCGGGTGGCGGTCAAGTCCCATGTAGAGCTTGTAGTTTATGCAGCGGTACCATTCCGGTGTATCCTCGAAGTCTTTGTCGAAAAGCGAGGTGAAGGACACCTGTGCCACGATGAAGCGCAGGCTGTCGAGGCGTCCGAGGGCTTCGTAGTGGCGCAGCAGTTCGAGATCGTAGGCCAGAGGCTGCGACACATTTGCCAGCGATACCGCAGGTGCCGGCAGCATGTCGGGGCGCACGCCGTAGTAGCTGTGGGAGTTGCCCAGCACTATGGAGCGGGGCATGGGTCCGTGTTCCATGCGTTCGGCTTTGGTACGGTAGGGGTTGGGCACGTAGCGGCGCACGGCCCATTCGCCTGCGCCCAGAAGGCATCCGACTATCAGAGCGAACAGCGCCGTACGGAGCATGAATCGTATTATCGGAGATGGCTTTTTCATCGATTGAGGGTTGAGGGTTTAAGGTTTAAAGTTTACAACGTAGGGACGTGCCGTGGCACGTCTTGAATGTCGCCTGCCGCATCCACATAAATATAAAATCCGGATCGGGCTTCGCCCCTCTAAACTGTAATCTCTCATCTCTAAACTCTCTTCTTTAAATTAGACGTGCCGTGGCACGTCCCTACATGGAATCTCTAAACCTTAGAACTGGAAGTAGATGAATGCTTCCTGTTGGCCGGATTCGAGGATTATCAGCATGGTGAGGATGATGTACAGGGTCCGGCGGAGGGCGGGGTGGCCGCTAAGGCCGCCCCGCCCTCCGCTGGCCACGGCCAGACCGTGCTGGCCGTGGCGGTGGCGCCATTCGACGATCAGCATCAGGGCTATGTAGAGTCCGGTGCGCATCTCCGGCAGGGGGTAGGTGTAGCTTATTTCGGTGGCCATGCGGCGGAAGAAGGTGGCGGCCGCGGGTATGCTTTCGGCACGGTAAAGGATGCGTCCGAGCACCACCAGCAGGAAGGTGACGGACATCAGCGCCAGTTCTTTGGCCGAGGGCAGGCTGCGTCCTTCGGCTACGGTGGTGCCTTTGTAGCGGCGCGAGGTGCCGGCCAGCAGCAGGGGCACGAAGAGCAGGGCATTGAAAGCGCCCCAGCAGATGAAGGTCCAGTCGGCGCCGTGCCAGAAGCCGCTGACGAGGAAGACGATGATGGTGTTGCGGACGGTGACGGCGGTGCCGTGGCGGCTGCCGCCGAGGGGTATGTAGACGTAGTCGCGGAACCATGTTGTCAGCGATATGTGCCAGCGGCGCCAGAATTCGGCGATGGAGCGCGAGAAGTAGGGGAAGGCGAAGTTGCGGCGCAGTTCTATGCCGAAGAGGCGCGCGGTGCCTATGGCTATGTCGGTGTAGCCGGAGAAGTCGCCGTAGATCTGAAAGGAGAAGAGTACGGCGCCCATGAAGAGGTTTAGGGAACCGACGGTCTGGTAGTTGGAGAATACGTGGTCGACGAATACGCCGCAGTTGTCGGCCACGACCATTTTCTTGAAGAGTCCCCACAAGGCCTGCCGCATGCCGTCGACGGCCTGACCGTAGTCGAAGCGGCGGGGGGCGAGAAACTGCGGGAGCAGATTAGCGGCACGCTCTATGGGTCCGGCGACGAGCTGGGGGAAGAAGGCCACGAAGGCATAGAAAGCGGCTGCGTCGCGCGTGGGTTCGATTTTTTCGCGGTAGACGTCGATGGTGTAGGCCAGCGTCTGGAAGGTGTAGAACGATATGCCGACGGGCAGCACCAGATCGAGTGTGACCCATCCGAGGTCTATGCCCATGGAGGCGAAGATCGCGCTGAGGTTGGAGGCGAAGAAGTTGTAGTATTTGTATGTGCCGAGGATGCCGAGGCTGACGGCTATGTTCGCCCCGCAGACCCATCGCTGCGCCCGCCGCCGCCCGCGAAAGTGTTCGAGCAGGAGTCCGCCGACGAAGGATGTGGTGGTTGCCAGGATGATAAGTCCCAGAAAGCGCCAGTTCCACCAGCCGTAGAAGATGTAGCTGGCTGCGATGACGAACATGTTCTGCCATCGCAAGGGCTTGAACACGAACCAGTAGAGCAGGAATACTACAGGCAGGAAGAGCAGGAATTCTATCGAGTTGAAAAGCACGGGGCTTTTTTGAGGGTTTAGAGGTTAGAGTTTATAGTTTAGGGTTTAGGGTTTAGAGGGGGCGGCGCTATCTTTAATTTCTACAGCCCCCTGAATTCTCCATCTTTACGAATTTTGAATTAAGGGGGACGAAATAAAAAAAGGGTAAGCTTACTACATCGCACCGCTACGACCCGATACCCTTGCTTCTGTCAGGACCTGGGGGATTCTCGGGGAGCTGGTCGTGTAGGACTTACCCACTTGCAAAGGTAAGGCAAAATTCCCGCACGGTAAAAAGTTTAACAATTATTTGCATGCTGCGTTTTTGATGATTTTTTTTAACACTAAAAACGATTATTATATTCATATATCGTTATATCTTTGCGGCCTGAAATAAGGATCTGTGAGAAATTAAGCCAAGAGGTCCGGTCTGAAGAAGGAGCAGCCCGGATTGGAATACATTCATCACGCAAATTATCAATGAAATACAGGGTTCTACTGTTGGCCGCTTCAATGTTTTTATCTATTGCGGTTTCGGCAGCTGACACGGCTTTTTGTGGCAGCTCCACCTTCCGTGTGCATTTCCGGCAAGGTAGTCCCTCTGTTGATTCAGCTTATTGCGACAATGCCGATGTTCTTGATTCAATAGCCGGCCGTCTGCGTATATCCGGCGGTGAGGGATATCGGCGGACTGTTCGTATAGAAGCCGGTGCTTCGCCGGAAGGCAGTCGGGAATTCAACCGCCGCCTTGCTGCGGCGCGTGCGTCTTCGGTGATGGCTTATGTAAGGACTTTGGCGGATTTCCCCGATTCTTTGGCTGAGGTGGTATCGGACGGTGTCGACTGGGCGGGTCTTGAAAGGCTCGTGGAGAACTGTGACGGTATGCCTTGCAGGACGGATGTGCTTGCTGTACTTCGCGAGATGCCTGCTGATGAGCGACTCCGTGCCATTAAGGCTCTTTGCAACGGCCGGCCTTACCGCTATATGTATGATAATCTTTTCCCGGCTCTTCGCGGTGCGTCTGTCGGCGTGTATGAGGTTCCTGTCCCCGGAGCGCATACAGTCAGGGCTTTTCGTATGCCGCAGACAGGAATCGGCATTGTGCTGCCGAAAGGCACGGATATCAGGCCGGCAACGGTGTCGGCCGGTGCCTGTCATCCGCCGGCGGCCAAGCCGTTTTACATGGCTCTGAAAACGAATATGCTTTATGATGCCCTGCTTGTTCCGAACGTAGGGGCTGAATTTTATGTCGGCGGCGGATGGACTGTCGGTGGCGGATGGATGTATGCGTGGTGGAAAAAAGGCGACGCCCACAGATACTGGCGTATCTACGGCGGCGAGCTTGCCGTTCGCCGTTATTTCGGCCGTCGTGCTGCGGAAAAGCCGCTTACGGGTCATCATGCCGGTGTTTACGGCCAGATGCTGACTTATGATTTCCAGAACGGAGGCCGCGGCTATATGGGTGGTGTGCCGGGCGGAACTCTTTTTGACAAGGCCAATTATGCGGCGGGGCTGGAGTATGGCTACTCATTGCCTGTCGGCCGGCGGCTGAATATCGATTTCACTATCGGCGTCGGCTACATGTGGGGGCGCTATATGGAATATCGCCGAATCGACGATTGCGATGTATGGCAGAGCACGCGCCGGCGTCGCTGGTTCGGTCCGACCAAGGCTGAAATATCGCTTGTATGGCTTCTTGGCCGCGACAATTACAATAAGGGGAAAGGAGGCGGCAGATGAAGGCAGGCGTATGGTTCTTTGTCTTATCGGCAATTCTGCTGTCTGCGACCGGTTGCGAGCATAAGGAGTTGTGTTACGAGCATCCGCACGGCACACGGGTCGATGTTGTATTCGACTGGTCGAAAGCACCCGATGCGTCGCCCGCGTCGATGTCGTTCTATCTTTTCCCTCAGGAGGGCGGCAAGCCTTTGCGCTACGAGTTCCAGGGATGTGCGGGCGGTTCCATAAATGTTCCGGCGGGGTCTTATGATGTTCTTTGCCTGAACAGCGATACCGAGGGTATACGCTATCACAATACCGGAAGCCTGACGACTTTCGAGCTGAGGACGGATGATGCCGCCGGTATTCCCGGAATAGGTGTGTTCGGCTCGGGTTCGGCCGGTCAGCTTCCTCGAGCCGACGGTGCCGGAGATGAGCGTGTGGCTATGGAACCCGACATGGTATGGACGGACCGTGCCACGGATATAAAGCTTGACGCGTCGGCGTCGGCCGACGGCAGGCAGACTATTACGCTGACACCCGAAGCTTCGGTGTTTTTGTGCACTGTGGAGATACGCGATGCCGCCAATATGAGCCATGTCAGCGCGATCGGAGCGTCGATGTCGACAATGGCCGGCGGTCTTCTGCCTGGAATAGGCCCTACGGCTCTTACGGATGAATGCGTCACGATTCCTTTCAATGTGTCGGCGACTGCGGGCAGGAGCGTGGTTGCCGGCGGGTTCAGCGCTTTCGGTCATTGCCCGTCGGAACAGAAGAAACACAAGCTTGTGGTCTACGCCGTTCTGGCCGACAATAGCAAGTGGTACTACAGCTATGATGTGACAGAGCAGTTCCATTCCTCCCCCGATCCGAATAGGGTGCATCTTGTGATAGAGAAACTGCCTATTCCACAGCCTATCGACGGCGAGGGAGGTTTCGACCCGTGGGTGGACGAGTGGCAGGATATCGATGTCGGAATAGATATGTAGCCGGAGAAGCGGAACATTATAAATGCGAAACAGAATTTGAACACCAATTATTATTTCTATTTTTTAATTAATTCATTATTTATTAGTATGAAACAGAAATTATTTTTAGTGGCGGCAGCAGTTCTTGCCCTTTCGTCGTGCTCGAACGATGAAACAGTGGAAATCAATTCAGGCAAAGCCATCGGTTTCCGTACGTCGGTCAATTCGCGTGCCCAGGAGATCACCAATGCCAATCTTTCGAGCTTCTTTGTTACGGCTTACAACGACAACAAGATTGACGCTCCTTATTTCGCCGATCTGGAATTCAAGAAAACGGAAGGTTCCGCCTTGTTCTATTCCGATGTGAAGTATTATTTCCCCGGCGACCTCTCGTCGCTGGATTTCTATGCTTACGCTCCTTCCAAGGACAAGTTCGGCACTGCAACCCTGACAATCACAAGCAGCGAGCAGAAACTCACCGATTTTGAGCCTGCCGCTGATTTCGGCAGCCAGATCGATTTTATCACTGCCACAGCCACCGCAAACAAGAATGATGTTGCCCTGAACGAATACACGGGTGTGGAACTGGCTTTCTCGCATCGTCTTTCGCAGATCGAAATCAAGGGTGTAAGTGAAAACACAAGCTATGATTTTGAGGTTAAAGGTGTGCGTATCGCCAAGGCTGCTTCCAAAGGTTCCTTTAATTTTGCAGACGGCAGCTGGGAAGTCGGCACCGAAAAGGCTGTATATGAAAAGACTCTTGATGCAGCTCTTACTCTCGGTGCGGAAGCCGCATCTCTTACCGGCGGCGATTGCGCCATGCTGATTCCCCAGACTATCGAGCCTTGGGCTGTAAGCGAGCAGACCAACGATTCCGAAGGTGCATATCTGTCGGTGCTGTTGAAAGTGACCACAAAGGACGGCGCTCTTGTATATCCTTTCGCGGATAATGATGAAGAATATGCCTGGGCTGCAATTCCTCTGCCTGACGCTACGGTATGGGAAGCCGGCAAGAAGTATATCTACACTCTGAACTACACGACAGGCGCCGGTTATGTAGATCCTGCTGCCAAAGATCATTCGGGTCTTCCTATTCTTGTAGGTGAAATCCGCTTCGATGTTACTGTAGACGACTGGACCGAGTCTTCTTCAGAGATCGAGATGCCTGCAATCAAGGACGAGAATATGGATCCGGACGGAAATGAAGGGGAAGATCCATTTGAGGATTGATGATATGTAGTGTTCCCGGGCGTCTGCCATAGGCGCTGCGGAATATAACTGCCTAATGAACAGGCTGTGCCGCAATGGCGCAGCCTGTTTTTTTATATTGGCGGGTTTTTTGCATTATGTAGGGACTTGCCGTGGCAAGTCGGGGTTAGATTGGCGGGTTTTTCGCCTCACGTAGGGACTTGCCGTGGCAAGTCCGGTTTAGGTTTTGGATTGTTGTGTTTTCAGACGTGCAGCAGCACGTCCGTACGTTCGGGGGGGGCGGCCGGTCATGACGACGGCTCTCCGAGCCTTGTTTTTTTGGGGCGATGTCTACCCCATGAAATGAACTGCACCCCAAAAGTTAGACACAAAACATTTAGAGTGTAGAAGCATTATG
>ERZ778515.2220-NODE-2220-length-11677-cov-10.657718_pt1 | contig 11677 bp, 15 predicted proteins | sample MGYA00510343_ERZ778515 | MGnify/ENA primary metagenome ERZ778515 (study PRJEB29527, sample SAMN07138965) | mouse gut metagenome | material: feces | host: mouse | place: China:Nanjing | collected 2016-01-25 ...
AAAAGGAAAGGAAGGTTGTAACTATGGAAGCATTGAATACCTACAAAGCGGAGAAGACATTGGCGGAACAGATGAATGAGAGACTGACGGAGCTGAAGATGACCAAGGCGGAGGCAGCCCTCAAGATGAACTATTCAAGGGCGGCACTTAGCCAATACCTTAATGGGAAGTACGCAAGTGACCCTACCGAACTGGAAAAGAAGGTCAGGGAGTTCCTTGAGGCATCAGGAGGAATGGATGGCGGTCAGGAACAGAAAGGCGGCAAGGCAGGGGCAGGCATCCTCAAGAAGAAGGTGGAATTTTTTGAAAGCCGGGACTTTGTACAGACCATCGGAGTATGCCAGGCATGTCAGGAGTATATGGGACTTGGGATAATCGTTGGGAAGTCCGGTCAGGGAAAGACCCACGCACTGAAGAAATATGCAGAGCTGCCGAGGGTTGCATACATTGAGTGTGATGACACCATGGCTTGCCGGGACTTGGTGGAAGCCATTGAGAACGGGATAGGGCTCCCTAGAGGGTATGGCGGAACGATATGGAAAAGGGTCAACCGTATCCGGGAGTTTTTCAATACCAATGAAGGCTTCCTGCTCATCATTGACGAGGCGGACAAGCTCATCAACAAGTACACGCAGAAAAAGATGGAGATACTCCGGGGCATCTTTGACCAGTCGGATGTAGGCATTGTCATAGCCGGGGAGCCGAGGCTTGAGACAGAGCTGAAGGGCAACCTTGCCCGTTTTGCTAACCGGATGGACTTCTACTACAAGCTGAAGGGGCTGTCCAAGAATGAGGTGGCAGACTACCTTGAGGGCTATGAGGTGGAAGAGGCAGCCATGGGCGAGATGATAAGCCGGGCAACCAACACACAGAGCGGATGCTTCCGCCTGTTGGACAGGACACTCAACAACGTGCTCCGCATCCTGAAGCAGAAGGGCGAGACACGGATAACCATGAAGATTGTGAGCGAGGCATCCAACATGATGATGCTGTAGGGAGGAGGGAGCACATGAAGAAATTGGAGGTTGTAATCAAAGGCGAGCATGAGGAAGAGATGGGGCGTGAGATGCTGTCAGGCATCTATGGTGTCATTCAGAATTATGGATACACGGATGTGTCTGTCCGGGCGGATACCATTGCAGACAAGGGATGTATTCAGATACCGGAGTTCCTGAAGCCGCATGTGCAGAGCGTAAAAGAGAGGAGGGTGTAGCATGGCAGGGAACACATCACAGCCGAGCATCAAGAGGGTATGGGGCATTGCAAAGAGCCCGGAGCTGAAGCTTACGGATGAGGAGCTGCATCTCCTTGTACAGGCACACACGGGGAAGGACAGCATCAAGGCTCTCAACAAAAGGGAGCTTCAGACGGTCATCCGGGTGCTTGGCAGCATGAAGGACTCCGTGAGAAAGTCGGAGCGTGGGAAGCACCGTGGAGGGAACACATCCACGGAGAACCAAAGGAAGAAGATATACAAGCTCACACAGGAGCTTGGATGGGACAAGCCTGCAAGGGTCAATGGCATGTGCCGGAAGATGTTCGGGGTCAGTGCTGTGGAGTGGTTGGACTATCAACAGTGCTCCAAGCTCATTGAGGCACTCAAGAGCATGGTGAAGAGGCAGGAAGAGAAGGAGGGACAGGATGCAGGACTGCAAGCTGATAGTGACAGTCAGGGATGACAAGGTGAATTTTGAGGGTCAGGACATCAGCGTTGAGGAGCTGGCACAGATAGCAGGCTTCCTTCAGGTGTTCGTTGGCATGGAAGGGCTGAAGCGTGGACTGGACATGGATGATGTGAAGAACAACATGCTTGACATCCACCTTGCAGCCATGGAAACGATAGAGGAGCAGCTCCGGGGCGGTACCCCTGACCTGGATGGCAGTTAAGGAGAAGGAGGCGGAGAGGTTGAAAAAGATACAGTTTGTATGTGACAGGTGCGGAGCTGTCCTTGAGAAGACAGCTATCAAGATAATACCAAACGTAGTAGAGCTTGAAGGGGAAGACATCCTGCATCCGGTGGATGAAGCCACACATGGGATGCACTTCTGTGTAGCGTGTACGGATGCTCTCTTGAAGTTCCTGCTCCCTGAAAACAAGCCTCCACCAAAGCCAAAGGAAAAGCCTGCAAGGAGGAGGAGGCTTGATGCAGGCAGGGTGATGGCTCTCCATAATGCCGGATGGAGCAATGAGGATATAGCGGCTGACATCAGGGCGGAGCCGGAACAGGTCAGGCAATGTATCTACTATCAAAAGTACAAAAAAAAGAGTCCGTCAGGAGCGGACGGAGAGGAGCAGACATGAACACAGCATATAAGAAGATGACAAGCCACGGGTCAATCAGTATCCCGGTGGCAATGCGGAGGGAGCTTGGAATTGAGCCAAGAGACCCTATGGTGGTGGAGGAGCATCAGGGGGAAATCAGGATAAGACCGTACACGCTCCGCTGTAACTTTTGCGGCGTGACGGACGGGGTGCATGAGTTCCATGGGAAGGGTATCTGTGGAGCCTGTGCAGCAAAAGCATTTCAGAAGTTAGGAGGCGGACAGTAATGGGAGAGCAGACAACAAAGGCAATGAGCAGCGAGCAGCTCATTGGGGCATGTGTGGAGCTTGACAGGGAGCAGAAGAGGAGCCGGGCTCTGATGAACAGTTACAAGGCGGAGCTTCAGGCAAGGGGCTTGGCTCTCATGGAAGACCACAATGTGAGGTATGTGAAGTTTTACGGTGATGAGGGCAGTGCTGCCATCACGGACAGCATGAGCCTTGACATCCTGAACCCGGACAAGCTGAAGGAGCTTGTGGGCGAGGGGGTATACAGCATGAAGGTCAAGGAGGAAACCAAGACGAGCTACAAGTTTGACAGCAAATTTGAAAAAGCTCTGAAGGCAATCTTTACGGGTGACTACACCTTTGAGACCACGCTTGCCGAGTTCCTTGGTGAAATGAGCATCAAGCCGGATGAGAAGCAGAAGAAGCTCCTGCTGAAGAAACTGAAGGGAGAGTTTGAGAAGGACAAGGAGACCCTCATCTCTGTCTTAGTTCAGGAAGGGCAGGAGACACCGGACTTTGATGTGGAGCTGTGGTACATCTACCGTATTAAGAACGGGGAGCTCATCCGGGCTTTTCTCCCGGAGGAGATGATTGATGCAACCATTGAGGGCATCAGGAAGAGCATCTTGGTGGAGACCAAGACATCCATCACATTAGACTATGACACTGAAAAGGAGGAGTAATCATGGCAGAACAGACAAAGGACATCCTTAGTGAGTACACCAAGGACATGACTCCGGAGCAGAGAGAAGAGCTTCAGGAGAAGGTGAGCAACATGACGGAAGAGGAACTCAAGGAGTTCCGCAACAGTTTAGACCCGGACAACATGGGCTTTTTTGGAGAGGAGAGTGTTTGATATGGCAGCACCGAAGATTGAGAAGCTCCTGACCCCTTATAATTTTACTAACAAGGACAATGTTGGGCGTATCAAGTACATTGTCATCCATTATGTGGGGGCTCTTGGAGGAGCAAAAGCAAACTGTCAGTATTATGCAAGCAAGTACATAGGGGCATCCGCCCACTATTTTGTAGGCTTTGATGGAGAGATATGGCAGAGCGTTGGGGATGAGGACATTGCATGGCACTGTGGAGCAAACAGCTACAGACATGCGGAGTGCCGGAACTCAAATTCCATTGGCATTGAGCTTTGTGTCCGCAATAGAGGAAATCAGGCAGCGGACAGCAAGGACTGGTATTTTGAAGATGCAACTGTGAAGGCAGCGATTGAGCTGACCGAGTACCTGATGAAAAAGTATGGAGTGGATGTAGCCAATGTCATCCGCCACTATGATGTGACTGGAAAGATATGCCCTAACCCGTATGTGTATAATACCACCAAGCATACATGGGATGCTTTCAAGAAAGCTATTGCAGGCGGTGGAGCGGCACAAAAAGACACCATGACCAAGATAACCGGAAAGGCGGAAGCCACAGCGGAGCAGATGGCGGCATACATCAAGGCAAAGAATGGCAGCGTTACACAGAGCGTACTTGACATGATACCGCTGTACCTGTCTGAAGGAGAGGCGGAGAATATCCGTGGTGACATTGCCTTTGCACAGAGCTGTCTTGAGACAGGCAACTTCACCTTCTCCGGGAGTGCAGTGAAGCTCTCACAGAATAATTTCTGTGGCATGGGAGTGACCAAGAACGGAGAGACAGGGAACAGCTTCAACACGCCACAGCTTGGCATCCGGGCACAGATACAGCACCTCAAGGCATACGCCAATACCACGAAGCTGAAGCAGGACTGCATTGACCCACGCTTTGACCTTGTATCCCGTGGCTGTGCCCCATATGTGGAATACCTTGGAATACAGGAGAACCCGAAGGGCAAGGGATGGGCTGCCGGAGCCGGGTATGGAGAAAAGATACTGAAGATACTGGATGCCATCAAGGGAGCCGGGAGCGGTCAGGCATCAGGCGGCGGACAGGGCTCCGACAAGAAGCCGGACGATGGGGGGAAGCAGCAGTCAGTCTTCACGCCATACCTCATCACTACCACCTGTGACGTGCTGAACATCCGCTCCGGAGCCGGAACCGGGCACAGCGTGGTGGGAGCCATCCGGGAGAAGGCAGGAAAGAAGAACAAGTACACCATTGTGGAGGAAAAGGATGGATGGGGCAGGCTGAAATCCGGAGCCGGATGGATAAGCCTCTCTTACACAAAGAAGGTGGCGGCATCAGGAGGCGGCACAGTCTTCACGCCATACCTCATCACTACCACCTGTGACGTGCTGAACATCCGCTCCGGAGCCGGAACCGGGCACAGTGTGGTGGGAGCCATCCGGGAGAAGGCAGGAAAGAAGAACAAATACACTATTGTGGAGGAAAAGGACGGATGGGGCAGGCTGAAGTCCGGAGCCGGATGGATAAGCCTCTCCTACACAAAGAAAGCCTCATAATAGTGGGAAGGAGGTTGAAATGACAGCGGATGAACTCACAAGAGCCCTCATTGAAGAGACCACGTTGGAGGACATATCAGAAAGCTACCGCCCTGTGGTGGAAATCATAGGGATTGAGAAGTTCATTGAGCTTAGTGAGTACGCCAAGGGGGATGAGCTCTACTTCCCGAAGACAGAGAACATCATAGCCCCGGCAAGGAACAGGCGTATCAAGAAGGAGTGGAACGGATACAACTCAAAGCAGCTTGCGGAGAAGTACAACCTGACCACCAAGCAGATAGGGAACATACTGAAGGATGAGCCAATGATAGGGCAGATGAGCCTTTTTGACATGGATAACGGAGAGTGATTTTCCGGAAATGTTTCCCCTAAAGAGTCTTTCACAATGAGTATAAGATAAGAGCATGTACTTAGTACATGCTCTTATTGTTTTGTGCGTTATTCTCAAAAAAATTGACAGAAAAGGAGTGGTTTGCATGACGAATTTCACAGCGGATGTATCACAGATTATCGTCTTCATTGGTGTCATGGCATTTATCGTGTCGGTCATCACGGAGGCACTCAAAAAGTGGACATGGTTTGACAGGAAGGTGCCTACAGCCCTGACCGTCATCCTCCTGTCCCTTATCCTCTGCCCGGTCTGCCTGTTTGGGCTTGCGGCATATTTTGGGGTGGCTACCACATGGTTCATGGTGTTTGCATCATTCATAGCAGCTTTCATTGTGGCGTTGGTGTCCATGGACGGATGGGAGAGGGTCACAGAGCTTGCAGAGAAGCTCATCAGGAAGTAGGAGCCTATGGATTATGTTATATCTTTCTCTGATGTGATGGCAGGGGTCATCACCCTTGGCTTGGGGGTGATAACCTTCTTCATCAAGGGGTGGATAGGCAGCCTCAAGAGCAGCACAGAAGAGATAAAAAAGCAGATTAAAGAGAATGATGACAAAGTGAATAAGAGGATTGACAGGTTGGAAGAGGAGACAGACAAGGACATAGCGAACATCAAACAGGAACTTAATGACATAAAGGGTGATTTTGCTACCACGTTTGTGCTCCGGGAGGACTTCTTCCGCTCCATGAACGGTGTGGAGGACAGGATGAGGAGCATTGACAGCAAGATTGACAAGCTCCTGATGCAGAGCAGCAGAAAAGAGTGAGGTGAACAAAGTGAATGACTTAGAAAAAGCAGAAATCAAGCAGAATAAGGCAATCAGGGGGTATATCATCCGGTGCTTGGTGAAGGGATACAACAACACAGCCCTCACAAGGCAGTTATCCAATGCCATGATAGCAGCCGGGCTCATCATATCCCCGGACATCAGCAAGTATCTTGATTATCTTCAGGGAGCCGGATATATCGAATTTACCGAGGAAAAGGTCACAGCCTATAATGCCTATGCCAATGATGCGGTCATCAAGCTCACCAAGGAAGGCGTAGACCTTGCGGAAGGCACGATTGAAGACAATGGGGTTGATGTCTGATGGGCGATAAGAGAACCAAGCAGAGGATAACCTCAAAGATTGACGAGCTCCCTGAAGACTTGCGGATGAAAGTGGATGTGATGCTTGCTGACACATCCAATACCTATGAATACATTAGCCAATTCCTGAAAGGGGAGGGCTATGACATATCAAAGTCCAGTGTGGGGAGGTATGCCACCCGGACGAACAACGCCATGCAGAGGCTCCTTGAGGCACAGGCACAGACTGACAGGCTGATACAGGTGGTGAAGGAGAACCCGGAGGCGGACTACACGGAGGCTGCCATACTCCTGACCATGAACGGGCTCCTGAACAAGGTGGCAACCGCAGAGGAGGAGTTCAATGAGATGCCGCTTGACAAGGCAGGAAGGCTCATTGCCTCCCTGTCCCGGACAAAGGTGTACAAGGACAGGGTGAAGCAGGACATGAGGAGGAAGGCGGACATTGCTTTCCGTGAGATGGAGTCCGAGATGCTCAAGGTCATCAAGCAGGATGGGAAGTCAGCGGAGATGCTCAAGGAGATACTGGCAAAGGCAAAGGAGCGGATGATGGAAGATGATTGATATTGACAACTGGATGAGGCGGCTTGAGGAAGAGGAAGACACGGACATCAGGAACAATGAGGAGTATCAGACCAAGCTCTTTGAGGAATATGTGCTCCGTGGCTCTGACCATCAGGAGGAGAGGAAAAAACTGAATGAGAGGTACCTGTCCGGGGAGGAGCTCATGGGGGAGCATGGGCTTAGAAAGGAACTTGCTGCCTTTGACATGTCCTACTTTGGGAGGGCGTACCTTCCCCACTACTTCATCCGGAAGTCACCGCACTTCCATGAGGAGCTTGATGAGATATGGAGCCGGGGAGTGATGAAGGGGAGGAACCCCCTGAAGGAGGCGAAGGTCATCTCAAGGCTGAAGGGCTCCCGTCAGGTTGTGGCAGCCCCCCGTGGTCATGCGAAGTCAACCAATTTCACTTTCAAGGACAGTCTACATGCCATCTTATATGCATATAAGCACTACATCCTCATCCTGTCTGACTCATCCGAGCAGGCAGAGGGCTTCCTTGATGACATCAAGACGGAGCTTGAGGACAATGGCAACATCATCATGGACTTTGGCTCCCTGAAAGGGGAGAAAGCATGGAGGACAGGGGTGATACTGACCAAGACGGACATCAAGGCGGAGGCAATCGGCTCCGGGAAGAAAGTCAGGGGAAGGAGACACCGGAACTGGAGACCTGACCTCATTGTACTGGATGACATTGAGAATGATGAGAACGTCAACACGCCGGAGCAGAGGCGGAAGCTGAAGAACTGGTTTGACAAGGCTGTCTCCAAGGCAGGGGACACCTATACAGACATCATGTACATAGGCACCATACTCCACTATGACTCCCTGCTCAACAACGTGCTCCAAAACCCAAGGTACAAGACAAGGAAGTACAGGGCGGTCATATCGGATGCAGCCAATACCAAGCTGTGGGAGGAGTGGGAAGGCATCTATACCAACCTCTTCAATGAGAACCATGAGGAGGATGCAAGAGCCTTCTATGAAGCCAATGAGGAGGAGATGCTCCTTGGGGCGGAAGTCCTTTGGGAGGAGAAGCTGTCCTATTATGACCTGATGGAGATTAAGGTGTCCGAGGGTACAGCATCATTCAACTCCGAGCTTCAGAATGACCCGATTGACCCGGAGAGTGCAACCTTCAATCCTGAATGGTTCGATTATTATGAGCCGGAGCTCATTGATTTCTCAAGCCCGGAGTTCATCTTTGTGGCAGCAAATGACCCGTCACTTGGCAAAAACAAGAAATCGGATACAAGCTCCATCATCAACCTTGCCCTGTCCACCAAGACCGGGTACATGTATGTGGCGGATGCCTCCGTGGAGAGGCGGAAGCCGGATGTCATCATTGATGATGTGTTCGAGATGAACCGGAGGCTGAAGAGGGACTATAAGAAAGGCTTTTACAAGTTCGGCGTGGAGGTCGTGCAGTTCCAATACTTCTTCAAGGAGGTCATGGCTGCCAAGTCAGCAGAGGAAGGGGAGTACATCCCGATAGAGGAGATACAGTCCACGGTCAACAAGGTGCTCCGCATAGAGTCCTTGCAGCCCGTCATCAAGAACAAGTACCTGAAATTCAACCGGGAGCACAAGACCCTCCTGAAGCAGCTTCAGGAGTTCCCCATGGGGAAGAATGATGATGCACCGGATGGTCTTCAGATGGCGGTGCAGCTTGCACAGAGCATCAAGGCGGTGGCATCAAAAGCAAATTACAAGACAGTCCTCCGGAGACGGTTCCGGATGGGCAGGGGTGCCTATTAGGAGGTGTGACACAGCATGGCGAAGAAAAAGAAGAGGTACCGGAACAAGGGGACACCCTTCAATCCGGAGACAGATACAGGCATAAGGAGACCCGTGACCGCAAGGGTGGCGGTGGGGGATGTCAATGACAAGTTCTCTGACTACCCATCCAACGGGCTGACACCACGCAGGCTTGCCCGTATCTTCCGGGAGGCGGATGAGGGAAATGTCAGGGCACAGATGGAGCTATTTGAGGAGATGGAAGAGAAGGACACCCACCTCTTCTCACAGATGCAGACAAGGAAGCTTGCTGTGACAGGGCTTGATTGGGAGGTGCAGCCATTCTCGCAGGATGAGAGGGACAAAGAGGTTGCCGACTTTGTGGATGAGCAGCTCAAGGGGATTGAGAACTTTGACGAGGTGCTGATTGACATGTTGGATGCCATAGGAAAGGGCATCAGCATCATGGAGCTTGCATGGGCGGTAGAGGATGGGAAGAATGTCATTGAGGACATTGAGTATGTGCATCCCAAAAAGCTTTTGTGGGACAGCACAACGGATGAGCTGAAGATATGCACCGGGGAGTACCCGTCAGGCGTGGAACTCCCGGAGAATAAGTTCGTGGTGCATAAATACAAGGCGAAGTCAGGACATGCAAGCAGGGCAGGCATTATGAGGGTGGTCTCATGGATGTACCTGTTCAAGAACTATGACATCAAGGATTGGGTGAGCTTCTGTGAAGTGTTCGGAATGCCGCTCCGCCTTGGGAAGTATGATGCCTCTGCTTCAGATAATGACAAGAAGCAGCTCATGGAAGCCATCATCAGCCTTGGGACGGATGCAGCCGGGATTGTGCCGAGCTCCACAATGATAGAGTTCATTGAGTCACAGAAGACCACGAGCGTAGAGATATATGAGAAGCTTGCCCGGTACTGTGATGAGCAGATAAGCAAGGCAATCCTTGGACAGACCCTGACATCAGACAGCGGTGGGGGCTCCTATGCACAGTCAAAGACCCATGATGAGGTCAGGCATGACCTGACAGTTGCGGATGCAAAAGCTTTGGCGGTCACTATCCGCCGGGACATCATCAGACCGCTTGTGGAGTTCAATTTTGGGACAGATGTGGACATCCCCTTCTTTGGCTTTGACTGCCATGAGGTGGAAGACCAGAAGGAAGTGGTTGAGATATACAAGACCCTTGCCTGTGACATGGGGCTTGAGATACCGAAGAGCCACATATACAAGAAGTTCAACATACCGAAGCCGGAGGATGGCGAGGAGGTACTGGAACCGCCACGGACAGGGATGTCAGCACAGCCGCCGCCAATGGAGGAAGCGGAGGAGCTGAAGCTGAAGCAGCAGGAAGGGCAGACAGAACAGGGACAGGTTGATGCAATCGTATCCGCAGCCAACAAGCAGGCGGAGGGCATCTTCAGGGAGATGGTAAAGCCCATTTTCAAAATGATTGACAAAGCGGCGGACATGGATGAGCTGCAAAAGGTTCTGAAGGATGAGAAAAAGCTCCGGGAACTGTATCAGGAAATGGAGAGCCCGGAGCTTGAAGACCTGATACAGCAGGGCATCTACCTGTCACACCTGATAGGGAGGTCAATGGACTAATGGATGTATTGTATGGACTGGCAAAGGATTTTGTCTTCAAGGAGGCGGTGGCATTCCTGAAGGGGAAGAAGGCACTGACAAGTGAGGAGTACAGGCTGCTTGATGACGAGAGCCGGGCAAAGGCTTTCACCGTGTCAGGATATACAAGCCTTGGAGTCCTTCAGGAGTTCCTTGACTGCCTGACGAAGGCAGCCGAGGAGGGAACCACCAAGGAGCAGTTCCGGGAGGACATGAACCGCTTCCTTGAGGAGCATGGGTATGAGGGCATCAATCCATGGAAGAGTGACAACATCTTCCGGACGAACATGCAGACCGCCCTCAATGCAGGACACTATAAGAGCATGACGGATGAGACCACAATGAAGATGAGACCATATTGGAGGTACCGGACAGCCGGGGACGGGAGCGTGAGGGAGTCACATGCAGCCATGGAAGGCAGGGTATACCGGGCAGATGACCCCATATGGGACATATGGTACCCACCCAACGGGTTCCGGTGCCGCTGCATGGTGGTGAGCCTGACCAAGAAACAGGTGGAAAGGATGGGATTGCATGTTGAGACGGATGCACCGTTTGACGTTGACTACTCCACAGGGGAGATACTCCCGAAGTTCCCGGACAAGGGCTTCTCCAACAACCCGGCAAAGAGCGTATGGAAGCCGGATATGACGGGCATGTCCCCGGAGCTTAAAAAGCTGTTTAAGGAGAGGGGACAGCCTGAAGGCGGAGGGAAGGGCTGAAAGGCTTTCTAAGGGGAGAAGGATGTCCCGGTGGGGAAATTTACGCTATGAAACCTAAAAGGGCGTTATAACGCGTAATAACGCTATTAAAACGCAAAGGAAAGAGGTGGGTCGGCATGGCAAAGCTGATAGCATGTGCCGGACAGGGCGTGGAGCTCTCCGGTGTACCGAAAGAAATCAAGATACTGCCCCTTGGGAGGGTTCATTCCCAAAAAGGGGACTTCAACGTGGATGAGGAGAGCTTTGAGCTCATCCGGAAACAGTTCAAGGACAGGAAGCTTGACCTTGTGATTGACTATGAGCACCAAACACTGGCAGATGTGCAGGCTCCGGCAGGCGGATGGATAAAAGACCTGTATAAAGGCGAGGATGCCATCATTGCCAAGGTGGAGTGGACAGAAAAGGCAGCCGAGTACCTGAAGAACAGGGAGTACAGGTACCTCTCCCCGGTGGTACTGGTGCGGAAAAGAGACCAGAAGGCAACAGCAATACATTCTGTTGCACTGACAAATACGCCTGCTATTGATGGGATGTTCGCATTGGTGAACTCCCTTGACATAGAGGACATATCAGAAG